>ENA-OPJV01000022-OPJV01000022.1-human-gut-metagenome-genome-assembly--contig:-NODE-22-length-61441-cov-2.158766_pt1 | contig 61441 bp, 52 predicted proteins | sample MGYA00241772_ERZ501669 | MGnify/ENA primary metagenome ERZ501669 (study PRJEB25962, sample SAMEA2042290) | human gut metagenome | biome: human gut; feature: human-associated habitat; material: faeces...
ATAAAAAATAATCGGCAATTGCTGCTACGCGGGAAACAATTAATATCGTTTGATATAGATTATAATTTTATTTTAGAAAAACAGATATTTTTGAAAGAACATCCCAACGGGATGAAATTTATTGCCAGCGATACCAATGGAAACATTATCTTGGAGGAAACTTACTTTTCAGTAGGCGGAGGAACAATTGCCCGCAAAGATGAAATATCGCAAAAAATAGAGAGAAAACCTCTGGATGTGCCATATCAATTTTCAAGTTTTGCAGAATTAAAAGACATTTGCATAAAAAATAATTTTCAAATCAAAGATGTTGTACTGGCAAATGAACATGCTCTTTATTCTGAAAATGATACCAGAAAGTATATTCGCAAAATTGTTGAAATAATGCAGCAAAATATAGATCATGGAATAAATACGCCGGGAATCTTACCGGGAAGCATAAAGTTGCAACGCCGTGCGCCTGGAATGTATAAACGTCTGCAAGAGCGCTTTGAAAATAATGTTGATGATGCTCTGTATATTCTGGACTGGGTTAATTTGTGGGCTTTTGCCGTTGCAGAAGAGAACGCAGCCGGCGGAAAAATTATAACGGCTCCGACAATGGGGTCAGCGGGGATTGTCCCGGCTGTAATGCGCTATTACCAGCGTTTTGCCCATAAAAAAGCTTTTTATGATGAAGAAGCCGATATTGCATATTTGGCTACAGCGGCTGCTATTTGCTGTTTATACCGAACCAACGCCTCAATTTCAGGTGCAGAAGTAGGATGCCAGGGAGAGGTAGGGGTAGCTTGTTCTATGGCCGCAGCCGGATTAACCGCGGTTCAGGGCGGAACGCTCAGTCAGATAGAAAATGCTGCAGAGATTGGGATGGAGCATAATCTTGGATTGACCTGCGATCCAATAAAAGGGTTGGTTCAAATTCCATGCATTGAAAGAAATGCCATGGCTGCCATAAAAGCGGTAAATGCCAGCCGTCTGGCTGTAAGGGGAAGCGGACAATATAAAGTAAGTTTGGACAGCATTATCAAAACAATGTATGAAACAGGGCTGAACCTGAACAGTGATTACAAAGAAACATCTTTAGGCGGTTTGGCTAAAAATGTAGTTTGCTGATATTGTGCAGCGAATGTACAAACAGAATAAAACCGGCGATTCGGAATGAAACTCTTGATAATTTTTTTCACGAAAAGTCGTTTTCCTGCTAAAATTAATTAGATAAAACGGGAATAGATAAAAAAACGGCGGAAAACCGCCGTTTTTCAAGGTTTTTCCTGTGCGTAACATTGATTTTTGTTTGATTTAATTAAAAAAATCTCCTCAAATTTAATTGTGAAGAGAATTCACTTTGTGTTAATTTTTTATGAGGAGTCCTCCAGTGAACAAAAATGAACTTATTGCTAGCATGGCTAGTGAAGCAGGTCTTACAAAGGCTGATGCAGGTAAGGCTTTGGATGCATTTATTTCTTCTATTACCCAGGCGCTGAAAGCGGGTGATGAAGTTCGTCTGGTTGGCTTTGGAACATTTGCTGTTTCTAAGCGTGCAGCTACAACCGGCCGTAACCCTCGTACCGGCGAAACCATTAAAATTAAAGCAGCCGAAATTTAAAGCTGGTAAAACTCTTCAAGATGCAGTAAACTAATTTTGAAAGAGTTGCAGATTTAAGCAGGCTTTTATTATAAAAGCCTGCTTTTTTATAAGTTATTGTTTTTTAGTGTAAATAAAATTTTATCAAAATTTTTGTTTTTTTTACTTGCAATTTAAAAAAATATCATTTATAAAATCATCTGTTAATGAGATGGGCGTTTAGCTCAGTTGGTTAGAGCATCTCGTTTACACCGAGAGGGTCGGGAGTTCGAATCCCTCAACGCCCACCAATAGAAGCCTTACAATGCAATTGTAAGGCTGTTTTTTTATAATCCAAATAATTTATTTGTTAAGCAATTCGCGGAAATTAAGCGAAATATAATTAAAAAAAACGCTAATATGCTCTTTGAAAAAAATCCTTTACGATATCGCAAAAATATGTTAATATAAAACATAACCTTACAGTCAGAAGAGGAGAAATTGAATGTCTGATAGTATCGAAAAAATTAAAAAAAATCGTCGGAGGACATTGTTAAAAAAAGAATTATTAGCAGCTGGAATAGCTGCATTGGTAAGTCTGCCCGGCAAAGGAGAGGCAAAGACTGCGTCTGCTCCCGAGGCGCGAATTGAAGCGTATGCTTTGCCGGAAGAAAGTATGGAGCCGGCGGCAGAATTTCCGTTAGATGGTGTATCAGATGCTGATTACAATGATGGGAACTTCGAATATGACCGCCGGTTGTCCCGCGGATTGAGTGTAAAATACACAGGGGCCTATGTTGATTATGAAACCCGTGATGTTATATATAAAGCAGCGGATCCTCATGATAAAGACTACCGCTCTACGATTGATGCATGTTTGGAATCACAAAAACTCGGTGTCGGAGTTTATGACCGCAGTCAGGACAGAAATTATATTCATAACGAAATGGTTGCTAGTACACCGAATCAGGAGCATTATGTCTATAACCGGAAATTATCGCGCGGATTAAGCATAAAATATTCCGGAGCTTATGTTGATATTCGAACCGGAGATGTCATATTAAAAGCCGCAAGTCGTTATGATCGGGATGAACAGACAACATATCGCAGTTGTATCAGTTCACAAAAATTGAAAACCGGTGCATATGATCGCAGTCGGGATCGGGAAATCAGAAGAGATATGGTTCGTGACGGGGAATATAACGGAGGAACCGTAATCAGAGACGTTGTTCACGGTATCGGACATATATTGCGTTCCCGGCGCAGTCGTTGACTTAAACATAGAAGATATTCTGAATTTAACACTGTTCAGGGTAATATGTTTGTTTTAAACGGTGTATTTAAAGTCTGAAAATTTCTTCGGCTTTGCGCATTGCTGCGGGAGAAACGAAGACGATTAAAATATCGTTTTCCTCAATTTTATCATCTGATTTGGGATAAATGATTTCTTCATTACGGTAAATCGCTCCAATTTTGCATTTTTCAGGGAGACCGATATCTTCAATCCGTTTTTCTGTGTTAATGCTGTCGGCATCAATACGTACTTCCCAAACTTCTCCCATTCCCCGTTTAAGGCAGTAGGCGTTGTTAATTTTAGCTTTGCGCAAATCCTGAAGCATTGCAGAAGTTGTTACCAATGAACGGTCAACGATAACATTGTCTTCCCCATTGTCAATCAAACTGTCAAAAGCTCTGGAATTGACCAGTGACAAGGTATGGGATACACCGCATTTTCGTGCAATGAGCGAAGCTAAAAGGTTGTCCTTATCATATTCTGTAACGGCAACAGATACATCTGCATTTTTTATCTCTGCTTCTTCCAGAATGGCATCGCTCATCATTTCGCCTTTTATAATTTGCGTGTCGTTAAGGTTTTCAGCCAGTTCCTGGGCTATGCGGCTATCATCTTCAATAATCTTGCAGTTGGAAATACTGTCGTCTTTTTCAAGAACGCTTGCAATGTAGTAGGAAATTGCATTGCCTCCAAACATAACCAGATTTTCGTTTTGTTTAACGATAATGCCAAAATCATGCAACGTATCAAAAACTTTGTCCCGTTCTACCAGGATGAAAATTTCGTCTTCAGCATGAATAGTTTCATTGGGCTTGGCAAAAAAACTTTTATCTTCGCGGATAATATGGATAACTGGACTGTTATAATATTTTTTTATTTCATTGATTTCCGTATTTATCAGAGGGCATTTGTCCGAACATTTAAAAGACAAAAGGTAAAGTTTCTCGTCAACTAGTGGAAAAACAGCTGTTGTTCCCGGAATTTCTATCAGATTTAAAATCGCTTTGGCTATTTCGACATCAGGAGAAATAACCAAGTCTACCGGAAGATTTTTATCGCTATACAACGTATTCCACAAAGGATTGAGAAAATATTCGGAATCGACTCTCGCAATCTTTTTCGGAATTTGAAACAATGTATGGGCAACTTGGCAGGCGACAAGATTAACTTCGTCATTATCTGTAACGGCAATTAAGATATCTGCGCCTTTAGCTCCCATCTTTTCCATAATACCGGGATGTGAAATAGAGCCCTGCAAGGTCTGAACATCAAATTCTTTCGCCAATTCATCCAGACGTTCTTTATTGGTATCCGTAACGATAATGTCATTATTAGCTTGGGATAAGTAGTCGACAATACTGCGGCCGACGTTTCCTGCACCGCCGATAAGTATTTTCATTGTATCATAACTCCTTCTCTTGTTGGGCAAAATAATCTTCAATAGCGCGGAGAGCCGCACGATAATCATAAATTTTGTTGTAGGTTTCGCGGAATTTTTTTGCGTCACGCAGGTTTTTTGAGTACCAGCAGGCAAATTTACGTGAAATGGCAACAGCCATTTCCTGGCCATAAAAATCGGCCATATCGGCGAGTTGTTGCAAAAGAGCATTTTTTATATCGGCAACAGGTATAGGTAAAGGAGCCTTTTGTGAGGTTATATAATCATGAACCTGTCCGGGAAGCCAAGGATTTCCCAATGCGCCGCGGCCAATCATTACGCCGTCCGCATTTGTCTGTCGGAGCATTTGTCCGGCGAGATAAGGAGATGTTATGTCCCCGTTTCCGATAACCGGAATGTTGACGGCTTCTTTGACTTGTCTGATAATATCCCAGTCGGCTGTCCCCGAATATCCTTGTGCCCGCGTTCTGCCGTGAACTGTAACATAGCAGGCTCCGCTGTCTTCGCACATTTTGGCAAATTCGGGAGCATTTACCGTATTGTTGTCCCAGCCTTTGCGAAATTTCACGGATACCTTTAGCGGAGTGGCTTTGACTGTGCTTTCAATAATCTTGGATGCAAGCGGTAAATTTTTCATTAGGGCGGAGCCGGAACCGTTGCCGACAACCTTTTTGACCGGACATCCCATATTAATGTCTAAAGAATATGCACCAAAATCAGCAGCAAGCTTTGCTGCTTCAGAAAATAAATAAGGATCATTGCCCACCAGCTGTACAATAACCGGATACGGTTCGTTTCTGACGTCGGCAATCCTATATGTTTTAGGATTTCTGCGGCTGATAGCATTTATCGCAACCATTTCCGAATAGAGGTTTGCAGTTCCTTTTTCTGCCACCAGCTTTCGTAGCGGATAATCAGTGATACCCGCCATTGGTGCCAGAAAAACATTGCTTTTGAGTCCGATGATACTATTCATTTTGCTATTCAGCACTGTTTAATGCCTTAATTAAAATAAAATACATTCTGTCAAGCGAAGCGTTTACCGATAAATTGATTAATTCATCGCGGCTTTCTTCAGCTGGAGCTGCCATCTCTTTTATAAAAGTATCCATAAGAAACAGATATTTTATGACAAGGTTATGAAAATCAATATTATCGTCAAATGCTTTGCGAACAGATGCGATTTGTTTTTTGGTCATTCTTGTTGTCAGGTAATTCGTGAAAGCCAAATTGTTGCCGTTGAGATAATCATCCCACAGGTCAAAAATATCCGCGCCTGCATACAACTTGTCGGCTCTGAGACCTAACGTTTGCAGAAATCTTCCGATTTCTTTGGCCGTGTATATGAGCTTTTCTCTGTCGATGTCAGAAGCCTGCTGTTCAGCTTCCGATGTAAAAGTTTTGGATTTTCCGGAACTTATGGAACCATTAAATTGTCCGGACTCATTAAATTGTCCGATTTGCTTTTCGTAATTCGCCAGTGTGGCCGTTACTTCTTCTGCCGATTTTTTGATATCTTGCCGCAGTTTGTCCAGCTTTTCCTTTACCAAATCCATATTTGTCATGGCATTGTTTATATAAAAATTCTGCTCTTCCAAAAGCTTGACGCCTTGTTTTCCGTTTGTAACCACCAAATTGGAAGACATATTTATCTTATCTGTGCTGCGGGTAATTAACTCACTGGCTTCTGTGAACTTGTCAATAACTTCAACGGCTTTGTCTTTAAGCGCATCTGTTTTTAATGCCAGTTTTCCGCTGATGTCGCCAATTTTATCGACGATGGTTTCTGTAATATTTTGCAAATCGTAATTTTTAGCTTGTGTTAAATTGGTAAAGGATATCAATTTGTCAGTTTCCTTGTTGATAGCTATAATGACATTTTGCATACTGTTAACCGCATATTCACAGCGTCTTTCAAGCTCTGAACGCTTTTCGTCAAAAACATCGCCGATGCCGTGGATGGCTTTGCCTGTTTCCATATTAACATTTTTAAGCGTGCTAATTTGTTTTTTTGTGATTTTTTCTAATTCCACGGAATTTTTAACCAGTTTATCTATTTCTTGTGATATAATTTTCCCGTATTTTGACAGCTTATTATCCAAAAGTTCGGAATTATGGTCCAGAACTTTGGTTTGAGTGCTGATAAGTCTTTTTTGCTCTTCAACCCGTCCCTCCAGGCTTGAAATGCTTGTGTCCATGCGTTTATATAGGGCGTCATATTCTTCAGATGTTTTGTAAAAAGATTGTTCGATTTTTAATGTATTTTCGGCAGCCTTGGCTAACATATTATCAATATGAGCCTGACTGATTTCTGCGCTTTGCTCCAATTGGTTCTTTACTTCGGTCAGATTAATCTTATTGTCGGCAATATTATTCTTTACATTGGAGGACAGAGCAGAAATTTCATCTAAAAGAGGGTTGATGCGGCTAAGAAATAATGAAGCGTTTTCGGCCATTTCCGCAGAACTTTCGCGTATATTGTAAACGGCATTGGTTGTTTTATCCGTAATATAGGAGCATTTATCTGCCAGAGTTTTAACGCCGTCATTTAAATCCGTCAATGTCTTGGCTGAATAACTGTCCAAAAGCTGCAAAATATTGCTTAATTCTGCTAATCTTGCGTCCAAATCTGTTTTTATTTTTGCAGATTGTTCAATAACCGTTTTATTTTCCTTTTGCAAAAGATGTGTCTGCTCCTGTAAAGTAGCAGCAAGGGCTCTTGCCTGTCTCGAAGCAGTTTCGTCAGGGTATAATAGGTTTTCAATATAATTCTGAAATAATTCGGCGTTGGCATCCAGACTGCTGCTTCTTTCGATATACGCCAAGATAAACCACAACAATAACAATGGAACCGTTACAGATAAAACGAAAAAGCCGAAATCGGCCGGTTCAATTGCAAAAATGCTGTTCCACCCGATAAAATGGTCAATATAATAACTTATGCCGACAATCCATAAAAGCGCAGTCAGAGCTAAACAATAAATAAAATTCTTGCGCAGCCATAGAAATTTTTCTAAATTCATTGGCTTTGTTTTAAAAGGCCGCTCCGGCTTATTTATATGTTTTTTATTGGGCATATTGCAAGACATCCCTAAAAGTTACTGACAAATCCGTATTTAACATTATATGAAATTTTTTTCAAATAAATTATTTGTTTAAGCCTGAAAATTTATATAAATGCGAAAAAAATAAATAATTTTGAAAATTTATGTTGATTTTATAAAAAGTTTGGTTATTCTGACAACCGTTAACCGATGAAACTGTAGTACAAAGTTTCTGCATGTCATTGGTTATCAGTTTGTATATGCCGCTATAGCTCAGTGGTAGAGCACGTCATTGGTAATGACGGGGTCGTAAGTCCGATTCTTACTAGCGGCACCATTTGTCAATTTCAGGCGTTTTTAGCATTTTATCAAACGGTTTAGTTATTGAAAAACAAAGATTTTTTCCCTTCAATTTGACAGTCCGATAATATTAATCTCAAAATTTCTTTTTTAATGCTAAGAATCGGACTTTTTAGAAAAACTCCAAATTATTTATCAATTTAATTGTCTGCCGAATGATTTAGTTATTGAAAACAAAAAAATATTTGTAATAATTCACAATAATATAAACGAAGTTAAAGAGGAGAAAAAGATGCAATTATATCATTACGTAGCCAAAGGAAATACAGTATTGACAGACGGAATATTATCCTTTGCCCAAAATCCTCATGCTGATTTAAGCTATTATTACAAACGCTCCGGTGAAACCACACATAACGGGATATGTCAGTGGATGGAACGGTGTTTTAAAGGAAGAAGTCGTGCTGTCAGAGCTTTTTCTGAGCCAATACAATACACTGAAAAAAGTATTAATATGTTTAAGCCGTTTATTGAAAATGCCGATTTGTTCGCAATTGATGTGAATAGCCTGATGAAAGACGGACTGATAGAAGCCGTTTATGTTTCACCGGCAATTCGTCCGGATTTAGATAAAGATTTACCACAAGATGTTGATGAACGTTTGGTGAAACTGGATTCAGTTGCCGATATAGATACATCTCCGGTAGATTGGTCTGTATGTAATGAAAAATTAGGGCTGCGTTTTTCGGTTGTCCCCTATTATCTGATAGTTGTTAAAGATGGTGTTATCCCGCCTCAATATATCACAAAACAGAACAATTAGTCTTGTTGAAACAGGATGGGAGAACACAAAAGGCAGACTCTTGTGTTCACACCTTGTAATCTATGTTTTAATAATAAATTTTTCTTTTATATTTTCAACACTGTGTGCTTGAGGAGTTGCGCCAATGCCGCCAAAAGGCATTTGGGCAACAAGTTCCCAATTGTTTGGTATGTTAAAAGCTTGACGAACAGCATCATCAATAAGAGGATTATAATGTTGCAGGTTGGCGCCAATATCGGAATTGGCCAAAGCGGTCCACACCATAAATTGCAAAATAGCATTGCACTGATAAGCCCAATTATCAAAATTTGCAGCATAAAGCGGAAATTTATTCTGTAGTGCACGGGTGACGTCAGTATCTGTAAAATATAAAATAGTTCCGTGCCCGTTAGCAAAGCTTGCAATTTTATCCGAAATTGCCTGAACCTTTTCTTTTGGTGCAGCTTTTAAAAGCTCTGTTTGAGTAATGCCCCATAAATTTTTGTGGTTTTTGCCGAATAAAACCATAACTCTGGCGCTTTGCGAATTAAATGGGCTTGGATACAGTTCTAAGGATTTTTGAACTAGGTTCTCAATTTCTTCCGCGGTTAGCGGGCAATCATTGGTTATATTATAAAAACTGTGCCTTTTAGCATACAAATCAAAAATATTGTTATCCATCTTCTCTTCCTCTTATTATAAAAGCAAGGCCGGCTGTTAAAACCGGCCTGCTGTTTTGTCTTATCTTCTGTCGCCAAGCAGTCTTAACAACGCCATAAACATATTGATAAAATCAAGATACAATGACAATGCACCGGCAATAGCACCTTTCGCTGCCATATCACCGCCCATGCCGTTTGCATAGTACAGGGACTTCATATTCTGCGTATCGTAAACCGTAAGTCCGGCAAAGATAAATACCGTGAGGTAGGACAAGGCATAATCAAGTCCGGAACTTTTCATAAAGATATTGACAATAGAGGCGATAATCAATCCGAATACGCCAATATACAAAAAGCTTCCCCAGCCGCTAAGGTCTTTTTTAGTCGTATATCCGTACAGGCTGAGAGCGCCAAACGTTGCTGCCGTGATTAAAAAGACACGGGCGATGCTGGCACCGGTATATACCAGAAAAATCGGTGCAAGAGAAACGCCCATCAATACGGAATACCCCCAAAACATGGCTTGAACTTGTTGCAATGTTCCTCTCTGTAAAACCCAGCCAAAGGCAAATACTAAAATCAGCGGTGCAAATAAAGCCAGCCAGCCGAATGCCGAGTAGCCTGATTCATTAAAAAACAGGCGCAACAATGAGGTGTTGCTGACAATTATATAAGCGGCCAAAGCCGTAGCGCATAAACCGCCGGCCATATAGTTGTAAATCTTCAGCATAAAGTTCCTTAAGCCTTCGTCAATAACCTGACCGTTGCTGTATGCGGCAAATTCTTTACTTTCTAACATAATTTGGTTTCCCCTTCTTCTAAAATTATGATTCTGACTGTAATATAGGATAATTTACTTAAAAAATCAATAACCATAGCGATACCATCTGTACAATTGCCTATAATGCAGTATGTAAACCCAGTGTATAAACTCCGACAAAAAAGACCCCGTCGGTCTATCCGGGGCTTTCGAGATACAAAAAAACAGACGCCTTTCGGCGTCTGTTGATGCGATGTCGGACAAACGGATTATGCAGCGGTTTGAGCGTACTTGGCGGCAAATTCGTTCATCTTGCTGATGACATATTCCTGCGCTTCCGGTTCCAAATACGGATGCATCGGTATGCTTAAAGCTGTTTTGGAAAGTTTCTCGCATACGGGAAGGCTTCTCGTATTCCACTTTTTGTAAGCAGTCTGTGTGTTGACCGGACGCGGATAGTATGCGCCGCAGGGGATGTTGTTTTCTTTTAGGAACGCCATCAGCTCATCCCTTTTTTCGCAGGTAATTGTGTACAGCCCCCGGGCGGAAGTGGCATTGTCAAGAACTCTTTGTTTACCAAAGTAAGGGCTCAGCTCTTTATCGTACGTCTGCGCAATTTTTTCCCTTTTTACCAGTTCATCATCAAAAATTTTAAGCTTTTGTAATAAAACAGCCCCTTGGAAAGAGTCCATACGTCCCGTAACGCCGAGGCGAACGTTATCATAATGGTCTGTTGAGCTCATACCGTGAACGCGGCAGGATTTTAAAAGTTCGTATTCTTCTTCGGAATTTGTGAAAGTTGCACCGCCGTCTCCGTAACAAGCCAAAGGCTTTGTCGGATAAAATGAAGTTGCAGTCATATCTGCAATGGAACCGGCTTTTTTGCCATTGTACGTAGAGCCGTAAGCTTGGGCGGCATCGCTCAAAACTTTCATGCCGTTTTCATGGGCAATCTTCATAATTTCGTCATAATTGCAGGGCGAACCGAAGATGTCTACCGCAATGACGGCCTTCAGATTGAGTTTCCCTTCTTTCTTGACTTCTTCAATTGCTTTTTTCAAGTCTGCCGGATCCATCGTAAACGTGTCCGGTGCCGAATCAACAAAAATCGGCGTGGCGCCAAGCAAGACGACGCATTCTGCAGAAGCGACAAACGTAAACGAAGAAACAAAAACAGCATCGCCGGGTTTGACATCCCAGGCCATAAGAGCCAGCGTCAGGGCATCTGTACCGGAAGCATTTGTTGCACAATATTTTGTTCCCGAATATTGGGCGAGTTTTTCTTCCAGTTCTCTGGTTTCCGGTCCCTGACAATAAGCGCCGTGGTCAAGAACGGTTTTGAATGCATTTAAAAATGTTTCCTGGCCGATTACTTTCTGCGCGGTGGCGCAGTCGAAAAGATTGATTTTTCCGTTATATGTAGTCATCAGTGTCTTCCTCTCAAAAATTATGACATACATGAATACTAGCGCGGGAAATTTGTTTTGCAAAACACAAAACATTTCCAATTTGTAATATTTTTGCATTTTTAGACAGGTATGCCTTCATTTAATCCGGAACAGCGGCATAAATGTCTGTTTACATACAGCAAGTAAGAATTTTATAGTTGATTTATCAAATAAAGCCGCTATATTAAACCAAAATATTTTTTGAGATTTGAGGGAAAATTGACTAAAAAGTTTTTTACATATACTGCATTATTATTATTGCTTGGACTGGGCGGATGCGCCGGAGCGCCTGCCTCTGAAACTGTTTCGCCGGAGAATGACACGGCGTTGGAAACATATAACCGGGCAATGTTTTCTTTTAATAATAAACTGGATAAATTCGTCATCCGGCCTGTGGCAAAAGGCTACCGCGCGGTAACAAATGAGTACTTTCGCCAGCGTGTAACAAATTTTTTTAGTAATATTGATGAACCGATATCTGCGGCAAACCATATTCTTCAGGGGGAACTTGCTGATTCCGGCAATAATCTTGGCCGTTTTGTTATTAACACGACATTCGGTCTTGTCGGCTTATACGACGTAGCGTCTTCTATGGGGATGGAAAAGGATAAGACCGGTTTTGATGAAACACTGGCGACATGGTGCGTGCCTGATGGCCCGTTTATTGTTTTGCCGGTGGTTGGCCCGAGCACCCCGCGCGCTGCCGTAGGGTTTACCGTAGACGGGTACTCTTCTCCCGGGTACTGGATTGCACAGGAGAGCGGAGGGGAGGACGCATGGCTCGTATATTATACGGCGAGCGGTTTGAAGTATCTGAATCTGATGGCTGAGAACTTGAAATTCCTTGAAAGTCTGGAAGAAGGCTCGATTGACTATTATGAAGCCGTAAAATCCGCATATCTGCAAAACCGGGGCAAAATAAAGGCTTGCGGTCGGAATGAGGAAAATACGGTGCCTGATTATGATTTTGATATGGGCGAAATGAACGACGATTTTTAGAATTTAAGAGGGACGAAATGAAAAAAATACTGGCATTTTTATTCTTGATGTTTGGTTTTGCTCAGGCTGCGTCTGCAGGGATAGATGGCGGCAAAGCGGTGGAAATGGTGGAAAATCTGACCAGGGAAGGAATTGAAAAGATTATAAATTCAAACGCTTCTCCGACAGAAAAAAATAAAGTATTCAAGCAGTTGTTTACGGAGAACCTGGATTTGGATTTTATCGGAAAATATGTGCTTGGCCGCTATTGGCGGACTGCTTCGGCAAAGCAGCAGGCGGAGTTCATAAACCTGTACAAGGAATTTAATGTTCAGACGTGGTCAAAGCGGTTTGATGAATTCAAAGGTAAGAAATTTGTATTTGAAGGGACGAGCCCGGCAAGCAATCCCAGCCAGATTTTTGTAAATACCAAAGTCCCGATGCCGGAAGGTAAGCCGGTCAGCGTGAAATGGCGTGTTTACAATCATAACGGCAAGCTTAAAATTATAGATATTATTATTGAAAATGTAAGTTTGGCTCAGACGGCGCGCAACGAATATACCTCGTTTATTGCAAAATCTCCTAAGGGGGTAGAGGGGCTTTTAGAAAATCTGCGCACAAAAATTAAACAGTAAAAAGTATAAAATAAAATATAAAATTTAATCTCAAACTGCACATTTTAAAGCTTTTTTTACGATTCGCATATTAAAAAGGATTGACATTTGTCCAAAAATATGGTACTCTCCCAAGAGTATTATTCTATTTAAAAGTAGGTATGTGATGACTAAAAAACTGATACTGATTACAGTTGCCGCGCTTGGCTTGCTGTACTCCGAGGCCTCATTGGCGAAGGTTTGCCGACTCGGAGATTTGAGTTGTGATACTAACGGTTTTTATGGAGTCGGAGAAGGAGAATGCGATTCTTCCTACAAGACGTGTGCGAACCCTCGTGCCGGTGCAACGTTCTGTTATGCCGGGGATGAGGCAAAGTACAAGGATAACGACTGTTGTTCCACATTGGTTGCAAATGAAGGATATCAGGAATGCTCAATTGACGACGCATTGGTCGGCTATGGCAAGTCGTGTAAAGGCGCAGCAGACAACATCACATACTGGCAATACTGCGGCTGCTCATACGGCTTTGTCGAGGTTGACGGGACAAACGACCCCGACGATAAGGCGCTTTTAGATGGAAATGGCGATCCGATTGTTAATTTGGACGGAAATCTTGTACCGTATGAGGCACGGTGCGCATGGGACAGCAAACTTTATGGAGGAAAGTGCCGCTTCTCCCAGTGTAATACAGACAGAAGATTCTTTTTTGAAAATACCGGTGAGTACTGTAAATACCGTCAGGAAACCCGTTGCGGTGGTTTCGGCTGTATGCAGGTATATGACTGCAATCATGATGAATTAAATACCGGTAAGGAATATTACCGTAACGACAGTGCTCAGTTGGCAGGCGGCTGGGACAACTTTATTCCGTATCTTTCCGAAGACCAGATGACCAACGAAAAAGACGCGTCCGGAACAGTTCAGCTGATTAAGGCGCTGAATACGACCGGAAACGGATTGGTTACGGAAGATTATAATTTGACTAACAAAATCGTATGTTCGTATGCTCAGTCGGACGGTTCCGGTAACGATACTGGTAACGGTTTGAACTGTAATGACGTGCCGAACTACTGTTATTTGTGGACAGGATGTAACAATGTCCGTAAATGGTACAGCAATCATGTCAACGAAGGCGTAATTTACGATTCGGAAGAGGCCTATCTGAAATGGATGGAAATTGTTGAAAATCAGAAAGGCTACAACTACAGTGCCCAATATGTTAAAAACAATCCGTATCACGATGCCTTTTATGCGGATGTTAACCCCGGCTACGGAACTTACACCAAAAACGGCAACACTTACGATGCTGTCAATAATTCCTCTTGTATCAAAGGGATAGGATGCCGCATAACCAGCGCCAACAACGGTTGTACCTATATTACGACAAACTGCCACCAGGATGATGCGCAGCACCAGTGTTGGAAAAAGATTTCCTGTAGTGAAGAAAACCGATTCTACAGTTCGTTTATCAATGCGTCTAATGTTGATAACAAAACCGGCAAACAGGAGCTTTACCTGAGCTCGCTGAACGCGCCGTATTGGGATGAATTCTATACTGGTCTGCAAGATAAGGAGATTTATCCGGCTTGTTTGTATGAAATCAATGAATGTAATGATGCATCCGGTTGTTATAAAAAGATTGGCTGTGAAACGAACTTTGAAGATATTCGCGACCATGAAGAGATAGAAAATGACTGGTATCCGTGGTTTGGCGATATTCGCGCGCTTTGTAATGATGCGACCCGCTGCTACCGCGCAACGTCCTGCGAGCCGAGCGTTGGTGCTTACAGCTCTCGTCCGAATACGTCGTTCTTTGTTACCATCAGTTCAACGGCAACCGGTTTGACCTGTTTCCGCGGTCAGGAATGCTATCTGGCAACAGGTTCCTATACATCGGTTCCGAATACGTCGTTCTTCGTAACTATTAATTCCTATGCATCGGGTTCAACCTGCTATCGTGGTCAAAATTGTTATATAGCCGGTGGTGCATACTCGTCTTCGCCGAATACGGCATGGTTCTATGTAGAAAGCTCAATCGCATCTGGTTCAACTTGCTACCGTGGTGAAGGCTGTAAAGATCTGAACGCCGGCGCATACAGTTCGGAACCGAATACGTCGTTCTTCTATACCATAAACTCTTTTGCTTCCGGTTCCGGATGTTATCGCGGTTCCAGCTGTAATACGGCTGCCGGTGCATACTCGTCTTCGCCGAATACGTCGTTCTTTATAACGATTAGTTCTTCGGCAACCGGTTCAACGGCATATCGTGGCGAAGAATCGCACATTGCCGCCGGTGCGTATAGCTCCAAACCGAATACGAGCTTCTTTATCACTATCAGTTCGTTGGCGTCCGGCTCGACATCATACCGTGGCGAAAGCACAAATCCTGCGGCCGGTGCTTATACGTCAACGCCGAACACGAGTTTCTTCTATGTAATTAACTCGTTGGCATCTGGTTCAACGGCATATCGCGGTCAGGAGTCGCACATTGCGGCCGGTGCATACTCGTCGCATCCGAATACGAGCTTCTTCATCACCATCAGCTCGCTGGCTTCCGGCTCGACATCATACCGCGGTGAAAGCTCGCACATTGCTGCCGGCGCATACACCTCAACGCCGAACACCAGCTACTTTATCGTTATTCAGTCTTCGGCTTCCGGTTCTATCTCCTACCGTGGCGAGAGCGCAAACCCGAACGGATCGTACACTTCCCGCCCGAATACGTCGTTCTTCCTGTATGGCGGCTCTCTGGCGTCCGGTTCAACGGCATATCGCGGATCAGGCATTCATACTGCGGCGGGTGCTTATAGCTCGACACCGAATACATCGTTCTTCTATGTAATTTACTCGTTAGCCTCCGGTTCGACGTCATATCGTGGCGAAAGCTCGCATATTGCCGCCGGCGCGTATAGTTCTATGCCGAACACATCATTCTTTAATGTGATTTACTCTTTGGCATCCGGTTCGACCTCATATCGTTCCGATAAGGTACATATCGCGGCCGGTGCATACAGTTCGCACCCGAACACATCATTCTTCCACTATATCCAGTCTTTGGCCTCCGGTTCGACGTCATACCGTGCGGATAGGGTAGCTGATGCTGCGGTTGGCGCCTATACCTCAACGCCGAACAGCACATACTTTGTTGTCCATACGTCTTATGCTTCCGGTTCAACCTGCTACCGCGGGGCGAAGTGTGCTTCCACATCGGCAGCCGTTACTAATACCAGCTTCTTTGTAACAACACAGTCTTCCGCTTCCGGGTCAACCTGTTACCGTGCACAAGGCGGATGCCGTACTAACGCCGGTGCTTATACGTCGGCTCCGAACAGCTCGTTCTTCAACGTACTGACATCTACTAACGCTCAGCAGGATTCGACTTGCTATCGTGGCGGAAGCTGCGCGACGACACGTGGTTCTTACTCTTCGCACCCGAACACAAGCTTCTTTAATACGTCACATTCTATAGCCAGCGGTTCAACCTGCTATCGTGGCGAAAGCTGTCGTGTCAATGCTGGTGCTTATGTATCTAGCCCGAACAGCCAGTTCTTTGATGTAATCACGTCGTCTGCAACAGGACGCAGCTGCTATCGTGGTCAGAACTGTGCGTTCAGCCGTGGTGCCTACACATTCAGCCCGAATACAAACTTCTTCCATACGGTAGTTTCATATGCTTCCGGTTCAACCTGCTATAGAGCAAGGGGCTCAAGTACTTGTATGTATAGTCCAAATTCATGCATATTCAATACGGTACACTCATTAGCCTCTGGCGTTACCTGTTATCGGGCATCGACCTGCCGTGCCAACACGGTTGCCGACAATAGAAAACCGGATGACCAGTACTTTAATACGACAACCAGTTCGTCTAACGATGTAACCTGTAAGTATGCTACAAGTGCAAAATGTACAAATTCTAATACGACAAGATTTACTTATACGCCAGTTTCAACAGATGTAACTTCTAGCTGTGGCACTATTACAGCATATTATCCGAGTGGATGTCGTGGTAATGGTTACGCCTGTTCAGATACGCCGGGTAGCTACTTTACCTCTGCATCTTATACAACAACCAGCACGAGTGGTTGCGGCCATAGCCAGACCTGCTACATCCCCAATAACGGTCATTGCAATTATTCAAATTCATGTAGCTCATATTTCAACTGTGACGATGATTCATGGTGTGGTCTAACTTGTTATAAGTCTACATCTTGCAATAATAACAATGATTATTATTCGGAATCACAACAATCAAGCTATTTTAACTATACAAAAGTAGCAACTGCGGATAATGGTACGATATGTTACAAAGCTAACAGCTGTGTAATTGATGGATATAATTCTTCAGGATGTGTTTCTACGCACTTCAAGAACACGTCAATAAATGCAGGAAGCCAAGGAAATGCATCTAATTGCTGTACTGTCAGAGGCGAACCTAAAGACAGCTGTTTTGTAACAAGTACGAACGAGCAATTGAAGTATTATTCCTACGATAACGGAAAAACCTGTTGTGAAACAACATCGTATAAAATCACAGGTTGTAAAGGAAACGGGTCGTATAATAACTCTTATGTATCCACCCACAAAACTGATAAGGTATGCACCGCAGATGGCAAATGTTATAATTACAACGATGTCTTTGTAGATGAGGTAGACCCCGGATACAGTAATACCTGCGGGCAGACCTGTTATGTTGCATGCAGCTGCAATACTTCCAACGGCTGGTATTCCTCCTGTCAGGGCAGCGACTGTTTCTCGGTAACCGATACCCGCTATGCCGGCCAGCCTAATGCCGCTTCGGCCTCTCGTTCCCTCTCCGATGTCGCCTCAATCTCCGCTTCCGGTGCAAATTCAGGGATTTCTGCCTCGGCTGCCGCTGCCAACTCCGGTCTCAAAACCGCCTCTGCGACCGGTAACTACACTGCCACAGCAGCTTCCGCCGGCCTTAAGACTGCTTCTGTCGCCGTCGGAACAGCAGGCGCCACCTCCGATATCTCTGCTCTGGCCTCCGCCGCTACTACCTGCTACAAGGTTCGGGGATGTGATGAGGGATGGTTTGAAGAAAAGCCCAGTGATATGTTCAGCTATAAATCAACTACGACTAACGGGAAAAACTGCTATCAGGTTACGGGATGCAAAAGTGGATATCATACCTATAATTGGTCTGGAATAACTTCTGCTTTTGATAAAGTTACCCACAGATACGCCCCGCAGGATTTCTTCTGCTATGAGTACAATTGCAGCAGTGGTTACACTACGGTACAAGATGGATATACCTGCAAATCCGGAGGACAATGGAATTATAACGGTTCGAAAAAATGCTGTCCGAATGACGATATAGAAGAAAAGAACGATTATTTTACATTTGTTGTATCGGCAGGATATGGATGTGACACATTTACCGGCAGCGGTGCTTATATAGGAGGTGTCTATGATGGTAAGGGAAAATGGTTTGGTTCTGGATATATCGGTGCTTTTGATACTGCCACGGTAACATCTCAGGCTGCAGCAGGCAAGGGAAGTGTTTGTGCTTGTGTTATCCCCGGTGAACAGAACGGCCCTACATATTACACTTATGGCATTCCTTCTACCAGTCTTTATGAATCCAGTGAGGGAAATCTGAAAAGGTGTTTTTCGGATAGTCCGAGCAGTTATAACTCCAATTGTCAAAAGACTGACTACGTAACAGGTGGAGGAAGTACTCCAGGTTGTTCTTGTATGTATTATACTTTTCAACCAGGACTTACTTATATCTTGAAAGCGAATAGTTGTACAAGGTATACAAGATGATACTACATCAGGATTTTTACTTTAAGTCAGAAATTATTGACATGAATGCGGGCAATTGTTCTAAAAGCTAAATCCAACAGTCCCCCTCTTTTGAGAGACAAAAGAGGGGGATACGGATTTTATAATTTCAAATAGATGCGTCCAGAATAATAGTATGTCCTTCCATTTTCATCTCCTTTGTGTCTTTCTCCGACCATTACTTTGCCGCTTGGCGCTGTCCACCAAGTGCCGGACGATTCTTTTATCTCTCCTGATCCCAAATAATCATCCCAGCTGGCAATTTTTCCGTCGACCTTAACTTGGGCGATTTTAAATGCCGTCTGACCGTTTTCATCGCCATCGTGCTTACGACCGACAATTATCCACTGGCTGCCAGGTCTATACTGGTGGTCGGAAGATTGTTTATATGATGAATCCCATTTGGCGTTTACAATACTTATAGAAACGTCAACAACTCTTCCGCTTTCATCGTAGGCTCTCAGAGAGGCACATTTATACTGAGTTCCACCGTTCTCGTCACCGGAGTGCCGACGTCCGACCATAACTTTTCCCGAGGCACAAGTAAAGTTACTCCCGCTTTCTTTTATTTCTCCCGAAGTCGTTGTATTATAAGGTTTGATATAGTAGTATTGTACTTTCTTACACGTATATCCCTGATATGTTCCGCCAGCACCGGTACCAGTGGAAGAATAACCATCCGCACATCCGGTAGCCTTGTAACATTTCAAATCTATTGTTCCAGTCGTCGACGTATACTTAAAGGCATACGACGGACTTGGTGCAGTCAGGATGTAACCCGACGGGCAAGCCGCTTTATAGCATGTCATACCGCCGGAAGTACCCATAGTGGAAACGGAGTAGTTTCCGGAGCCGGAAGATTTCGCAGAGATGCCTGCACCCGAGTCGGCGCTCAAACCTGATGCGGAAATGCCCGAAGAGGCTGATTGGGCGTCGATAGTGCCGGAGGCATTCAAGCCGCTGCCGACAGACAGGCTGTTCACCCCGGTATATCTGTTGTCCGTTGCCCAGACATATTCCCCGCTGGACGGTGCCGTACCTTGTGTCCATCCGCTTGCACAACTGCATCCGATATAACAATTAGCGTACGAATTACAGGATATCCCCTCACTTCTGGTTGTCTTTTCTTTAAACGCTTCGCCATATCTATAATTTTTAGCTTTTGGCGTGGAACCAACACGATAGTTGTAGGTTATACTGTTGGATACATAAGAGTTATTATGCGACAAGAAAATAAAATAATTTTAATTCAATGATATATATATGAATAAAAATAATAAAATTTTTCAAAATTTTAAATTCTTGTAAATGTTGATTTTATTAAAAAAATAAATAAAAAGTATATATTTATTTAATACGTATAAAGCGAAAGTTTTATACGTGAAAGTTTTTAATATTTTCGCTTATTACGAGATAAAATAAATTGATGTAAATCAAAAGAGGCGTCATGAACGCCTCTGATTTATCTTCCTGCCAACAATGATACCGAAGATATCGTATCTCCCATTCCAACCAGTGTCTTAGGTTTCTCAATCAAAATAGTGGGAATAGCACTCAGCCAAAAATCATCAATTTCACAGACTCCTGCTTCTAACAACTCTTTTTTGTGAAGCATTTCCGACAAAGCGGTCAATTCGTTTAGCCCCTGATTTGACACCGGCATACCCAAAGTTTTGGTAACATCGTCATACTTTGCAATTTCACCATTGTATGCCTTACTGGATGAAACTACGGCTGCTGTCATCATTCCTTTTAAATTTTGTTCAGGGGTATATATAAAATCTTTATCCTGAATTGTCATATAAAGGCCAAACATATGCAACTGAATGCGTTTAACGTTTAGATGTTTTTTCAAATATAAAACAGCTTCAAAAAGATTACAGCTGTTTGTTTCAGCCTCAATTCGCTCAGCTAATGCATCTTGCCCCAGAATATTAAGCAAATCAATAGTCTCGCGTTCATTAAGCCCAACGGAATGTACGAGGGGAACAATATTGTCTATAATTGCCTTTCTGACGACTTTATCCTGCGTTGATGCGATTTCCAAATGAATAAGTAACTCAGGATTATTATCTTTCCATCTTTGCAATACCGGTACAGCGTTTTTAATAAGTTGAACTCCGCTGTTACTTTCCAGCAAAGAATGAAAACCGGATAATAAAAGATATTGTACCGGATGAGTATTCAAATAATTAATAAATCCATTGTTGATTACCAAACTCATATTTAAAGGGTCATAGGTAGCAATAAACCGATTGGATTTCGGACAGGTAAACGTTTTGCCGTCGATTTGAAAGCTGTCGCCTTTATCAAATTCAATAATCCAGTGAATCAACGGAATATCTTGTTTTCTGGAGATATCATAAGCTTTTCTGGACTCGCCGTTTTCATCAATCCCCATCAGATTATTTAAATTTAGAAACTGTTCTGCCTGGATTTTCGGGTGCGAGTTGGTGTGTGCAATAACCTGGTTAACACCTAACAGTGCCAGTGCATTTGCAATAATGCCGCCTTGACCGCCCATTTGCAAACGTTCATAACCTAAATTAGTTTCCATCCATTTATAAATGTTAACGTCTTCGGTAACCCATTCTTCGGCAATCCCTCTGCTGAAACATTTGACAATGCCTATAATAACATCGGTAGGCTTTCGAAAATTCGAAAGCTCTATATTAGTAAGCTCATCGACAGTGATATGATTATCTGTGATAAGTTTTTTCAGCGATTCGCCGGTAATTTTAAGTATGGCGTCAATGTTGGTATTAAAAGCGGTGGCAACGGCAGGAATTTGCTTTAATTTTTCTAATTGTTGCGGAACAGTATCATATTTCTGCGCCCAAATCTGTTTCAATTCATCGTAGTTCATTGCCAAGCTCCTTAATTAAAAACGTTATATAGGCGTTAAATTAATCGTTTTTCAAATTTCCTCAACAGTCGCCGGTTCGTTATCAACATAAAGATGCCAATAGCTCCTTCCGATTTCTCCGCAGTGCGGGCAAATCGGCTCCCAATGATCTTCTATATGTCCGCAGTTGGCACAAACCCATTGAAAATCTTTGGGGCAATGTTCCAGTGCCGCAGAAGCTTTTCCTAAGCTTGTAATTTTCTGAGCAAGCGATTTAACCAGTCCGTCAGGTTTTGAAACCTGTTTGTGCGTTTTGGCATCAAGTTCTTTAATAATTTCCGCAATTTTTTGCGTGGCGGGATTTTTTAACAAAAAGATTTTACACTCCGTTCTGGCTTTGGCGTATTTTTTTGCTTTAAGATAAAGTTCGGCCAAAATAAGGTTGTTCAGGGACGGACGTTTGCAGTTGGCAAGAGCCAGTTTTTCCATTCGCTGAATCTTTTCATTTTTGGTATCTTTGGGAAAAAGTTTAAGATAAGCTGCCGCAACTTCATAACACGGATTTTCCAGCCACATATCATATAAAACTTTTTCTGCTTTTCTGACCTGCAAATCATTCTTAACATAATATTCAGCCAAATCTAACGCAGCGGGAATCAGTCTTTTATTCTCACACAGCGCCTGTGTCATAAATTTAAAATATTTTGTCTTGTCTTTTTCGGCAGCGGCTTGCTTAGCCAGCTCATACAGAGCCACGGCTTTTAGCCGTGCCGCCTTTTGCTCGGGCGTAATGTTTTTATCAATCCCGGCCTCAAGAACCTCCAATGCGCCCAGCCAGTCATTGCTTTTGGCACGCAGCAGAAAAGCGCTGCTGATAACCCAATATAAATCCTGTCTGACTTCAAAGGCTTGATTAACCGTCTTTAATGCTTCAGTAAATTCCTTTTTTTGCATCTGAGCTTCTAAAGCCGCTTTCATTCCTACTAATTGTATATCTTCATTCTGCATAAGCTTTTGTGAAAGCTGTTCCATCTTGTCGAAATTTTTTTCTCCTTTATAAATCTTGAGCATGAGAATATCAATAATGGCATCATCGCCGACAATTTTTCTAAGCGAAACCAAAAGTCTTCGAGCTTCATTCATAAGGCCGGCAGTTACCGCGCCCATTGTCCGGACAATAAGGATAGCGGCCTCGTCAAATTGATTCCTGCTCAAAACAATCTTGTCTTCATTTCCTGTTTGAGTGTTTTCAATCGATTCTTTATCGTTTTGAAAAGAATGGTTGGACAGCAAAACGTCATTTTTAAGCAACGTTACCGTCGCCCGAAAACTTAAAAACAGAAGTTCTGCCAGCAGAAAAAAGACAAACAGGCCAATAGCGGCTTCAGGAATGGATAAAGCATATACAGTGCCGTTCAAGGTAAAGTTGAGCTGGCTCTTTTCATCAGTCAGCCAAAAAAACAGCGTAAGCAAAGCCAAAATAAAAGCGGATTTTAAAAGGTTGCGTATCATTTGTATAATTTCCTTTTATATAAATAGTCATTCTGTACGACATGGACTGTCCAATATAATTTGGTGGCAATTTTCACAATGCCATTCAGCTATTAATGCCTTTTGGCTATTTTTGAGAAAGCGGCGAATTTTCTGTATTGCTGAAATCCTGGCGTATGGCATTTAACTCTGCTGCAATGATATAAGAAACAGCTTCATCAAAAGAAATTCTCCTCTCAGCCTGTTCTATCCAGTGGGTGAGTTCTGGATTCTGTGTTTTTTGAAACTCGGGAGTCTCTCTGATAAATTTAACCGCATTTTTAAAGTCATGGTTTTCAACTAAAGAAGCAAGCTGTTCCATTAACTGTTTTTGCGCATCTGTTCGTTTGTCTTTTTTCAAAACGACAACCTTGTCAAAATTTATTCCGGCAACGGTATCTTTAATCAAGGCAATGCTTTTGGCTACGGCATTATCGTCTGCTTCTTTGTTTTCTTGGAGTTGTTCGTTGGAAACGGCAAAGGTGAATTCTTCGGCAATTTGCTGATAATTTTTTATCAGCTCATCGTTTGAAGCAATGGGGAGGCTTTTAAGGGATACAATGGTTTGAACGGCAGATGCGATATTGTCCTGCCCTTGAGCCAATTGTGCTAAAATATCCGCCTCGGCAGCAAAGTTTTTGTTATAGAGCGCATTTTCTTTAATAAGGAGTACAGCGCTTAAAATAAGAGCATCAGTGCTTTTTGTTTCTTCAAGCGATTCTAACCGGTGGTTAAGATTGCTGAACTGTTGGTTCAGAATTTCCACCTTTTTATTTCCGACCTCGTCTTTCAACGCCAAAAAATTCTCGTTATACAGCTGAAGAAGTCCTGCATTTTCTGCAATTTTCTGTGCGTTGGCAGAAATGGCAGCCGGAAGGTTTTGCAGTTCTGTAATATGTTTTCCCTGTTGTAAGACCGTTTCGGAAAGGGTTGCAAAGTCCTTTTGCCGGTCATTATGTTTCGATTCCATAATCAAAACGGCACCGGTAACGGCGGCAGCTTCAAGGATTGCAATGGCCACAATGGCTGAAGTCCACTTAAAAACTTTGGATTTTAGCTTTTTAGGCTCTGTTTTTACCGCTTGCTCAGACATTTTATAGCCTCCTTATATAATAGTTGTTTGCATTCTGCAAAATATAGTCTATAAAATAAAAAAATAAACTTCAATATTTATTGGATAAGAACATGATAGTTTTAGGGATAGAAAGCAGTTGTGATGAAACGGCGGCGGCGCTGGTAAACGATAAAAAGGAAATTCTTGGCGAAGCGCTGTTGTCGCAGGAAGAACATAAGGCGTTTGGCGGTGTTGTTCCCGAAATAGCCGCCCGTTCGCATTTGGATCATATTGACGGTATTTTGGAACAGTGCTTTGCCAAAACCGGGCTGACGTTGAAAGATATAGACGCTGTTGCCGCGGCGTCAGGGCCGGGGCTCATCGGCGGCGTGGTTGTCGGCGTTATGACGGCCAAAGCCCTGTCTGTCGCGCTGGATAAGCCTTTTGTCGCCGTTAATCATTTGGAAGGGCATGCTCTCGCTGCCCGCATCAGTAACGATGTAACATTCCCTTATTTGCTGTTGCTGGTGTCCGGCGGGCATTGCCAGATTTTGGTAGTAAAAGACGTTGGGCAGTATGAGCGGTTGGGAACAACGATTGATGATGCTGTAGGAGAAGCGTTTGATAAAGTGGCGAAAATGCTTGGCCTGGGCTATCCGGGAGGGCCTGCGGTGGAAAAATTGGCAGCAACCGGAGATGAAACCAGGTTTACGCTGCCGCGCCCGCTTATCGGTACGCCGGATTGTAATTTGTCGTTTTCCGGATTAAAAACGGCAGTACGCAAAATTGTTGAAACATATTCGCCGGACGGAGAAATTGCTCATGCCTACATTCCTAAGCAGGATATAGCCGATATCTGCGCTTGTTTCCAATACACCGCAACGGAATGCCTGTGTCGGAAACTTGGAAAAGCAGTCGCATATTTCAAGCAGAAATATCCGTCAGGCAGAAATATTGTCGTTTCCGGCGGAGTTGCTTCTAATACGTATCTTCGGGCAAAATTACAGAAACTGGCTGATGACAATGGGTTGATGTTTGCCGCGCCGCCGATTCGCTTTTGTACGGATAACGGTGTTATGATTGCTTGGGCAGGATTGGAGCGTTTTCGTAAAGGCTTTGTCAGCCCGCTGGATTTCAAGCCTCGTCCGCGCTGGCCGCTTGATGCAGATGCGCCGAAAGCAGCCGGAGCCGGCGGTGTAAAAGCCTGACAGGCAAAAACATCAAGGATGGTTTTTATGCGAAAAAAGTCTGAAATTTTAGAAATAATGGAGATATTCAATCGGGATGACCCTAATCCCCGATGTGAATTAAATTACAGCAATGCTTATACGCTTCTGGTTGCTGTGGTTCTGTCGGCGCAAACGACGGACAAAGGCGTTAATCGGGCTACGGCAGAACTGTTTAAGGTAGCGGATACGCCGCAGAAAATGGTCGAATTGGGCGAACAGAAACTGATTTCATATATTCGCACCATTGGACTGTTTAACAATAAAGCCAAAAACATTATATCAATGAGTAAGGACTTGCTTGAGCGTTTTGGCGGTGAGGTGCCTGAGCTCCGCGAAGACTTGGAAACTTTGGCCGGAGTAGGAAGAAAAACGGCAAACGTCGTTTTAAATGTCTGGTATCATAAACCGGCTTTAGCCGTAGATACCCACGTGATGCGTATTTCTCACCGGCTTGATTTCAGCCAAGGGAAAACGCCGCTTGCGGTAGAACAGGATTTGCTAAAAGTTTTGCCTGATAAATATGTTATCAATGCCAATCACTGGCTGGTTTTGTTTGGACGTTATATCTGCAAGGCGCAGCGCCCCGAATGCGAAAAATGCCCCATATCATCATATTGTCGCAGTAAGGATAAAAGGATATAAAGTTAGAAACTTTTTAACCTTAAGCAATTACAATTAAGTCGACAGTAATAAAACCGGATAACGTATGAAAACGGAAATTTGTCAGGCAAGGCTGCTATTGTGCGGGAGACAGGCGGATAAATCGTTACCGGCTGTTCCTGCAATCAGATAAGGAACGGTCAGGATGAACACAGAATGCGAAAAAAACATTTTTCCCCGGTTGTTTGCCCAAGCGGCAATATGGCTGTTGATTGCTTTCGGGATTGGTTTTGCAGTCTGGACCGTTTTTTTTACTGAAACCGGAAACGGGGATAACGTCGAGCATATCCATGCGACATGGCTCGTCGCTTACGGAGAAGTTCCTTATAGAGATTTTTTTCAGCATCATAATCCTCTTTTGTGGTACTTGTTTGCGCCTGTAATCAGGCTGCTTGGCGGCAATGCCTTACAGATTTTGGATGCGGCACATGCCATGGCTCTCAGTGCCGGATTCGCCTTTCTTTTCATCGTATATAAAATTTGTACTCGTTTTTTTGCTTCCCGATATGCCGCTTTGCTAAGTTTATTGGTTTTATGTCCGCCATACTATTATATATATTGTTTTAATTATAATCCGGATACCTTTATGGCGCTGTCACTTGCGGTGGGATTGTATTTTCTCTTTACTTATTGGGAAAACAAACGTCTGCCGGCACTGGTTCTGTCTTTTGTTTCATTTTTTGTGGCTTTTCTTTTTACTCAGAAAATCCTGACTGTTTTGGCACCGCTCGGTCTTATTTTTCTGTTGGCAAACCGTAGGGAAAAAGATTGTATCTCCGATATGTGGTATGCTTTGCTTATTCCTGTAGTCGGATTGTTGTTTTTTATTGCGTTGTTATATTATGGAAATGTTTTAGACATTTACTGGCAGTCGAATTTTGTTTTTAATGTTAAAATGCAGGCCTATTATGGCGATAGGAAGATAGATGTAATTGACTATCCGGTATTTTTTCTGTCAGGCGGATTGGCGTTGTTAAGTATTGCAACCCAATGGCAAAAACAGGGAATAATATACAGGACAATTGCGCTTTTGTTTGTTTTAGAGCTGTTTCAGCGCTGTTTTTATTTTGCCATAGCTCCTTATTATATGCTTCCGTTTATGGCTTTTGCCGCTTGTCTGAACAGTGTCCTGATTGAACGGGCGATGCATAAACATTTTTGGACGGTCTGGGTGCTTTTGATTGTGGCCGCAGCTTATGCAGCCATTTCCGAGCCGCGCTATTTGTCTGCGCGGACGACAGACCGGAGTTTTGCCAGATATGTTTCTGCTAACGTAACACCATGCGATTATGTTATCAGCAGCTTTTTAAGTAATCAGTCAATCATCAGCAAAGATCCGCATTATTACTGGTCTTTGCTGGGACACGTGGATATTGCGGGAGAAGAAACGGGCATTGCCCTGAAACCGGATTTGAATAAGCTTGTAATGCAATATAAGCCAAAATTAGTCAGCAGCGGCATCTATTGGAATAATTATTATCTGAATCGCGGCAGAAATGTCCCTGTACAGCAGATATCTCCGGAAATTATAGGTCGTTATTACCTGCCGACGCCGTTTCAGGGCTTATATTTGCTAAAATACGAATATCAGGGTAAAAACTGTATATACGATAAAAACAGGGGAGAGTGGCGTTATGCAGAATAAGATATTAACAAAATTCTTATGGCTATATATTATCTGCGCAACTGTTGCTGCCTGTTTTGTTTATGGTATAATAGCCAAAGCTAACGGCGATAATGTAGAACATTTGCACAGCTCTTGGCTGATATGGCAGGGATATGTGCCCTACAGGGATTTTTTTCAGCATCACAATCCGTTAACGTGGTATTTGGCAGCGCCGTTCGTCGCTCTGCTGATAAATCAGTTTATGATTTTTTCCATATTTAATATTTTCAGCATATTGGCTGTTTGCCTGATGGTGTATTTTCAGTGTCGGATTATGCTTGTAAATGGCGGAAAGAAAATTTCGGCGCTGTTTTTGGCCGCTTGTGTGGTAACGTCATATTCCGTGTTATGGGCGCTGAATTTCCGGCCGGATACGTTTATGTATCTTTGCCTTTTTGCCGGGATACTGTGTTTATGCCGCTATGTGCGGGAAAAAGCGCTGTGGCTTTTGGTCATGTCGTTTCTGTGTTTTTTCCTGGCTTTCATGTTTACGCAGAAAGTGCTTTTAAATTTAATCGTCCCTGGCTCATTTGTGCTGTACTGGCTTTTAAAAGGAAACATTGGCGGAAAAGATTTTTTACAGGCATGCATTTTGCCTGTGTTGCTTTTTGCCGTATTTGCCGCATATTTGTATTATAATGATGCTCTTTCGGTGTATTGGTATGCAAATTTCCCGTTTAATGCCCGTATTCCGGATATCTTTGAACATAACCGGATAACTTTTCCGCCGCGGGAGTATTTTGAATTTTACATATTTGTTCCGTTGGGAAGCATTGCTGCTGCATATTTTGTCTGGAGAGGAAATGCAGTTGAAAGAATGATAAGCTTTATGTTTGTCGAAGAGGCATTGCTGCGAATGTTCTATTTTTCGGCATTTTTGCACTACAGCATCTTTTGGCTGATATTGGCAATGATGCTGACGGTGATGTTTCTGGATAAAATTCCCGTCGGACGCAAGGTGTGGGCTGTGGCCGGCATCATATACCTGTTGTTTTCTGCATATTACAATTATGAAATGACATACAAAAAGGAACTGCCGAACCACAAATATCAGAACGGACATGAATATGCATTCTATAATCTGACGCCGTGTGACTATGCTTTGAACGGTTATTATTCCGTATATAATCTGAAAGCCAAAGATGCCGGATATTATTCAGTTCTTTTAGGCCAGATAGATGTTTTGGGCGAAAAAACAGGCATACGGCCGCGGGATAATCTGAATGAGTTGATTCGTACCAAAAGACCCAAGATTATTTCCGCCGGAATATACTGGGATACATATTGGGAACAGCGTGGTAAAAAGATACCGGCGCACCGTTTGGATACGGCACTTATTGATTTATATTACGAGTATAGCGGAATAGGGGACATTTATATTTTAAAACCCGAGTACCAAAAGCATGATTGCCGCTATAACGGTAAAACGTGGGAGTATGCTGATTAAAGATGTTTGATATCAAATTGGGGCTGAAAGTCCTTCGTGAAAATGTCAAGGTTGCGCCGGAAACTCCCGGAGTGTACCGTATGCTTGATGAAAACGGTGCGGTTTTGTATGTCGGTAAGGCAAAAAATATAAAAAAACGCATTGTGGCATATACGCGGATAGAACAATTGACGATTCGTTTGCAGCGAATGGTGGCCGAAGTGCGCAAAATGGAGTTCATTATTGTTGAAAATGAAAACCGAGCGCTTATTGTTGAAAATGAACTGATAAAAAAGCTGCATCCGAAATACAATATCCTGCTCAAGGACGACAAGTCCTATCCCCATTTGATGCTGAATTTGCATGATGAGTATCCGGCCTTGCGCAAGTTTCGCGGCAATCGCAGCGGCCAGTGCCGGTATTTCGGGCCGTATGCCAGTGCAACGGCGGTAAACGAAGTGATGGATGTTATTCAGAAAATTTTTATGCTGAGAAGCTGTCGGGACAATGTTTTTCACAATCGTGAGCGTCCCTGTCTGCTATATCAGATAAAACGCTGCAGCGGTCCTTGCGTCGGCAAAATCAGTCAAGAAGATTATGCGCAGCTTGTAAAGGAAGTTATCGCTTTTTTAGAGGGGAAAAATACGTCAATTCAGGAGGAACTGTCGCGCAAAATGCAGCAGGCAAGCGACAATGAAGATTTTGAACAGGCGATTGTTCTCAGGGAACGGATAAAAGCTTTGACGGGCATCCAAACCCACGCCAACTTGGAATATTCCGGGTTGAAATCGGTTGATATCATAGGCATTGCTTTGAAAGAGGACTGGTTCTGCATAGAAGTCTTTTTTATCCGTGGCGGCCAGAATTGCGGCAATGCCCCATACTTTGTAAAAAGGGCGGAGGAAGCGTCAGCAGCTGAAGTTTTAGATGCTTTTTTAAGTACGTTTTACGCAAACCATTTGGCTCCTAAAGAAATTTTTGTATCGGAAAATCTGGATAATGCCGAACTGCTTGAAGATGCCTTGGGAGTAAAAATCCGTACTTTCAGCAAAGGGGATAAATATAAGCTGGTTGAGAATGCCAAAAAAAATGCTTTGGCCGCTATTGAGCGCAAACTGGCAGAAAATCGAAGCATAAAGGCTAATTTGGAAGAAATGCGCCGTTATTTTGATTTGCCGAAATTGCCCGAGCGGATAGAAATTTATGACAACTCGCATAATCAGGGAACCTATGCCGTCGGGGCCATGGTTGTCGCTACGCCGGAAGGCTTTGACAAGAAGTCGTATCGGACGTTTAATATCAAAGACCGGACAATTACCAATGACGACTTTGCCATGATGAAAGAAGTGCTGAAACGGCGCTTTGACCGTATGGCGCCGGACAACCGCCCCGACGTCATCTTGCTTGACGGAGGTCTCGGGCAGCTGCATGCCGTACACGAAAGTTTGAGCGGATATGATTTAAGCGGCATCTCGATAATAGCTATTTCCAAAGGTGTAGACCGAAATGCCGGTAAGGAGTTCTATCATCAGCTCGGCAAAGAAAGCTTTGCTCTGCCGTATCGTTCGTCAATAGCCTTTTATCTGCAAACGCTGCGTGATGAAGCGCATCGCTTTGCCATCGGAACACACCGTAAACGGCGGGCAAAATCAATGACAAAATCCAGTCTGGACGATATTGAAGGCATCGGAGCCAAACGGAAAAAAGATTTGTTAAATCACTTCGGTTCTGTTGCCGCCATAAAAGACGCATCGGTTGAAGATATTGCCAAAGTTGTTGGAATCAATAAAAAAACAGCTGAAAACATATATAATTACTTCCATAAATAAAAATAAAGGTTATGATAAACCACAAAAAGAACGTAAAATTATTGGAAAGGAAGAGTGTCGTGTATAATTTGCCGAATTTGCTTACGATTTCGAGAATTGCGGTTATCCCGCTGATTTTCTTGTCGGTTTATTTTGAGTGCAGCTTTTTTAACTATATTGCCGGCGTTTTGTTTATTGCGGCATCAATAACGGACTATTATGACGGCAAACTTGCCCGCGACCGTGGGGAAGTTTCTGCATTCGGGCGTTTGCTGGATCCGATTGCTGATAAACTCTTGGTTGCAACGGCACTTGTCGTTATTTTGGCAAAGCCCGGCATGATTCATGAAATCAGCTATATCCCCGTATTTGTTATTTTATGCCGTGAATTGCTGGTCTCCGGCTTGCGGGAGTTCTTGCGCGAAGTAAATGTCGGACTGCCTGTAACTCGTTTGGCCAAATGGAAGACGGGCTTTCAGATGACGGCGCTGGCAATGATTTTCTTCAAAGGATGGTGGATATGGGGTGAAACCGGTGAGGTTTTGCTGTGGGTTGCCGGAATACTGACATTCATCACGGGATACCAGTATTTTGAAAAAAGCCTGCTTTATGTAAAAACGGAAGCCGGACAGAAAAAGGCAGCTTCCCAGCCTGCTTCGGCAGCGGAAAAAAAAGTTTCTGCGCTAAAAGCTGAAAATAAAAGTACACCGGTTCGGAACACTGCGGCAAAATCTGCTCCAAAAGCAAAATCGGCAGCCAAAACCGGACAGGCAGCCAAGAAGGCTCCGGCTAAAAAGAAAAAATAGAGGAAACCGCAATGCCGGAGGCCAAAAAACATATTTTGGTGGTGGATGACGATACCCGCTTGCGTAGCCTTCTGCAACGATATTTGAGGGAGCAGGGATTTCTGGTTTCCGCGGCAAAAGATGCTGCGGAAGCAGAAGGCTTTTTAAAAACATATTTATTTGATATCCTGATTGTTGATATTATGATGCCCAAGGTAACCGGAATAGAGTTTTTGGAACGGCTGCGGGAAGGCGGCAATTGGGATCCCGTCATATTGCTTACGGCAATGGGAGAGGCCGCCGATCGGATTAGCGGGTTGGAAACCGGTGCGGATGACTATGTTCCCAAGCCGTTTGAACCCAAAGAACTTGTTTTGAGAATTAACAATATTCTGAAAAGGACTGCCCGGGAAAAAGACATTGCGTCAAAATTGGTATTTCACGGTATAGTGTATAATCTGGAAAAAGGCGAACTTAAAACAGCTGCCGGAGAAACAATACATATTACGCCGGTTGAAAGAACCCTGCTGAATGTTCTGGGCGGAAAGCCGGGAGAAGTGCACACTCGTGAAGAACTGGCAGAAATATTGGGCGTCGCCGAAAATCTTCGTACCGTTGACGTACAGATAACCAGGCTGCGAAAGAAAATAGAAATCGACACTAAAAATCCCCGTTATTTGCAAACGGTGCGCGGCAAGGGATATATGTTGATTTCAGAGTAGATTAAAGCTGTTCAAGCAAAATTGAGCAGTCCAAAATAAATTGACTTCAAGTAAACAAGGAGAGAACAATGCATATAAAACTTCCGGAAAAAATGGACAGGGTGTTGCAGTATCTTAAACTGAAGATATTCCCCAATACTCTGTTTTTCAGAACCATGCTTATGATTTTTATTCCGCTGATTTTGGTTCAGGTAGTATCGGTAATTGCCTTTTTCAACGGCAACTGGGAAAAGGTCGGCCGCCGCTTGTCGGATAATCTGTCAAATAACATTGCGGTTGCGGTGGAAATGACATCGCAAAATCCCGATATGCTTCCGGAGATTCAAAAATTGTACGAAAGCAGTTACGGTATAAAATTTGAATTGATAACCGGAGAGCGTCAACTTGCAGTTAAAGCCGATACTCATTATGGCAAAGAATACAAAATTGTGACAGGTTTTCTGGAAAATTCGCTGCACCAAAAATTCCCTAATGCCATTACTACCGTATATTTGGCAAACGGGCGCGATGATGTCATCGTATTGGTGGAAGCGCCTAACGGATTATACCGCTTTACGGCATCTACCAAAAATATATTCAGTACATCCATTTTCGGCTTCGTCGCATGGATGGTTGGAACATCGCTGCTGTTGTTTCTTGTTGCAACTCTGTTTTTGCGCATCCAGGTACGGTCTATTGCCACATTGGCTCAGGTCGCCGAGGATTTCGGTAAGGGAATCAATACACCGTTTAAACCTTATGGCTCTTCGGAAGTAAGAAAGGCCGGTATAGCTTTCATCAAAATGAAAGAGCGCATTCAAAAGCAGATTTCCGAACGGACGCAGATGCTGGCAGGAGTTTCGCATGACTTAAGAACACCGTTGACCAGAATGAAACTGCAACTGGCTATGTTGCCGGAAAGTCCTGATAATAAGGAATTTATAGATGATATCGGCGAAATGGAAAAGATGCTGGACGGATATTTGGCATTTGTATCCGGTGAAGGCGGAGAAAAAAATACGTTTATTGATATGAACGAGCTGATCTTAAGCATTATCAATAAATTCCGTAACACCAAAGCCATGATACGTTACTCTACCAATGATCAGGTCAGTGCGATTCAGGGGCGTGAACAAGCTTTGAAAAGGGCAGTCACCAACATTATTTCCAATGCTTTCGCCTATGGCAAAAATATTGCCGTCGGTCTTGAAAGCAATAATAATAAATTGGAGATAACCGTTGACGATGATGGTCCCGGTATTCCGGCCGATAAGCGTGAAGACGTGTTTAAGGCGTTTTATCGCTTGGATGAATCCCGTAACAAAGAAACCGGCGGAGTCGGTTTGGGATTGTCCATTGCCCGCGACATCATTACTTCTCATGGCGGCAAAATTGAATTAACCGATAGCGAATTAGGAGGCTTGAGGGTACTCATTTCGATTCCCTTATAACTCTCACATACGAAAATATGTGTTCCGTTGTGGTTACTAAAAAGCACGGAAAAAACAAAAGGAGACAAATTAGTCTCCTTTTGTTTTGGCAGTTTTCTTTACTTGGCAGAAGGTATGAACTAAATAAAGCTGATTGGAATAAAACTGGTCAGTATGGGGCAAGCAAAATACGTAAAAAACAAACCGCTATATATGCCGGGTACCTTATACACAAATAAAGAGGGAGAAAATCTCCCTCAATACTCTTTCAGCACGGTATATGATATGTCGCTTATATATCCCCGATTTTAATCGGTAGAATTACATATGTGAATTCAACCAGTCTTCAATTGTGGCCTGAGAATTGAAACCGACTTTAGAATCAATTTTTTCACCGTCTTTGAAAAGGAACAGGGTCGGAATACTCCTGATTTCAAAACTTGCCGCGGTCGCCGGCGCTTCGTCAACATTCATCTTGCAAATCTTGACTTTCTCGCCCATTTCTTTGGAAACCTCTTCCAAAACCGGGCCAAGCTGGCGGCAGGGACCGCACCATTCCGCCCAAAAATCAACCAGAACCAGGCCTTTTGATTTTAACACTTCATGTTCAAACTGGCTGTCATCAATAGCTCTCATTGTTTTCCCTTTCTCTTTTTAATGTTACTGTATAATTATATAGTTTGTATCTTTCAAATATTAAAGATTATTTTAAACTTTAATCCGAAAGTTTTATACTTTCATCATATTACAGGTATTAGTCCACAGCAAGTACGTTTCTACATCTTTGTCAGGGTAAATCTTTTGTAAAAGTTTTTTGTATGTATTCAATTGGTTAATGTATATCTCGGGAACATCATTCAGTGATTTTGCCGCAGGTCTGTTAGTCTTAAAATCGACGATGGTAACCTTGTCTTTATTAATTATCAGCCTGTCTATTTTAGCTGAAACGATTTTGCCGTCAACTTCGCCGATAATCGGAACTTCAGCTCTGGAGTTTTCTGTAAAGATATCTTTATATGTTGAGCAAAGGTTCAAAACTTCCGTCACGATGTTTTGCAGTTCATTACGTGGAAAATCAGGCAAATGTTTTTGTAAAAACTCCCAGGCGGCAGTTTCACGCAAAGATTCATCGGTCGTGCCGATGTATTGGAGCAGTTTATGGATAACCGTTCCCCTGCGGTAAAAGTTTCCTTTGTCTTCCAAGGGGGATGCAGTCAGTTCTGTTTCATCGCTTTCATCTTTTGAAGGAGCATAAGGTTTTGCCAGCGGGTTTTCTATTGGTGCCGGCGTTAAAATATCCGGGCGCTCTGCCGAAACCAAAGATTCGTAAACGGGTTCATCGGTACTTTCGACAGGGTTTTGTTGCGGAATATCATAGACAATGCGTTTATCGCCTTCAGGAAGTTTTGTATTTGATTTAATATTTTCTGCCAGCAATTTGTACCAAGAGTCCTCGTTGGCATCTTTTGTTTTGGTAAAACCGGCAATATAGAGCCTGTCTTCTGCCCTCGTCAATGCTACATACAGCAGCCTGCGGTATTCGTCAAAATCGGTTTCCAGATTAGCGGCTTTGATTTTGGCACAATTCGCGTCGTATCCGTCAGCAGATGTCGGAAAATATACCAAGCCGTCATCTGACCATAAAAATTCGCTTTTACGGGATTTGTTTTTGATTTTTGTCGTATCTGCTAAAATAACAATCGGCGCCTGTAACCCTTTGGAACCGTGTACCGTCATGATTTTAACCGTGTTGCTTTCGCCCTGTTCCATTTCTTTTTGAATAATAACTTCATCTTGAATAATCCAGGCAATAAAAGCTTCCAATGTCGGCGTATTCGTTTGCTCGAATATTAAAGCCAGATTTAAGAACTCATCTAAGACATCTTCAACTTCGATTCCCATACGGGAAATAAAGTTTTTCCGGCCTCTGAATTTTACCAAAACAGTGTTAAACAGTTCGAAGGGGCGGGCAAATCCTGCCAGATTTAATAATTCCTTTAGTTGGTCGGCAAGGGAAGCATAATTGGGATGGCGCAGGAGGCTGTTGAAAAGGGAGCCGTCGCGCTGATAGCATAAAACAAACAAATCGTCATCGGTTAGCCCAAACAAGGGTGATTTTAAAACTTCCGCCAGCGAAAGGTCATCATTTGGCAGTAACAGGAATTTTCCCAACGAGATTAAGTCCTGCACGGCGATTTGTTCCAAAAGCTTTAGTTTGTCTACGCCTGCGACATTAACTCCCAAATCTTTGCAGGCACGGACAAATTCTTCGACAAAGCTTTTTCTCTGTTGAACCAAAAACATAAAATCGCCATATCGTACCGGACGGTTTTGGGAGACAAGGATTTCGCCGTTTTCAACCATCTTTTTTATATTTGAAGCAATCTGGCGTGCCAAAATGCTGGAAACGGATGACTGCTGTTCTCTGCTGATTGGGATAATCCAGTTATAATTTTCTTTTTTTGCGGTTTCTCCTCTTTGCTCAGCATCTTCTTTCTTTGTCGTATTTTCCTGAACCAGAAGCGGAAAAATTTCTACCCTGCCGCCGTCTCCGAGACGGAATGGCCGGTGATTTATATGCTCTCCGTCGGGCACGACGCCTTTTTTAGCCTGTTCTGTTTCAAACAAGGTGTTGACACAGTCCATGATAGCCCGGGTCGAGCGGAACGAAACATCTAGATGAACGGTTCGGAATTCATGGATTCTTTCATCAAAATAATGGTGCATTTTATCAAATTCGGTCGGATCTGCACCTTGAAAGCTGTAAATAGACTGTTTACGATCCCCGACAACAAAAACTGTGCGCGGCAGGGTATCTTCATAACTTCCCTGTCCGGCAAAGAACTCCTGTGTCAATGTCCTGATAATAGCCCATTGGTTTGGGGAGGTATCCTGCGCTTCGTCAATTAAAATATGGTCAATACCGCCGTCAAGCTTAAATAAAACCCAGTCGGCGACAGATTTGTCTTCCAGTAGGCGCCGGGTTATGACGATAAGATCTTCGTAATCCAGAGTCGCATATATCTCCTTATAGGTATCGTAGCGGTCAATAATATTTTGTGCAATTTGCAGAACGGCCGCGGTAGATTTTAAAACATTCAAAGCAGCAAGCCTGTTTTCAATCATTTTTAGCCGTTCGGCTTCATCTTGCATAAAAGTCAGTATTTCGGGACAGGCCTTGACAGCATTTTGTGATGCCAGCCGCACTTTTATACTTCCTGAGGCCGTAAAGAAAACGCTTTTATACAAAGGATAAACCGCTGCTGAAAAGTTATCGGCAGCAACGGCAGTGAAAATTTCAGCGCGCTGCTGGTCTTCCTTGCCGCCGGAACCGAAAATGTTCGCAGCGGTTTTAAGCCGCTGTCGATCGATAAACAGCATGGCTTTGGATTTAATTTCCTCCTCCGTCTGGTCTGTCGTTACCTCAAGCTTTCCCTCAAGCTTTCGGATAATGGCATTCATGTCATTACCGTAATTTTTCAAAAGCGCAGCGATTTTGCTGCGATTTTCCGTAATCATGTTCATAATTTCGGGAAATTTGTATTCGCTCACATTTTGTGTGAGATAGGAAATTGCTGCTGCCAATTTATTTTGATTGCCGGTATCAGCCTGTTTTAATAACTCAACTTTAATTTTCTGCAGAATTTCCTTGGAACTTCGGTCGTCCATAACTTCAAAATAAGGAGAAATCCCGGCCTCTAACGGAAAACGCTTCAATATATCTTGGCAAAAGCTGTGTATGGTCTGGATTTTCATTCCGCCTGGCGTATCAAGAAGTGTAGCAAACAGAGTCCGCGCAAATTTCAGCAAATCAATGGAATGTTCACAGCTTCGTCCGCCATCGCCGTTAAAATCGTTGCCCAGCAGGCGGGAAAGTTCGGCAGCCAGTTCTTCTTCGCCTTCAACAGCCCATGTGCTTAAGCGTTTTGCGATTCGTTCATTCATTTCAACTGCTGCAGCTTTGGTATAGGTCAGACAAAGGATTTTTGCCGGGTTTACTTTAGCCAAAAGCAGGCGCAGCACTCTGTCTGAGAGCACTTTTGTTTTCCCGGTTCCTGCGGAAGCTTCCACCCAAACCGATTTTTCAGGGTCCGCGGCAGACATTTGCTGTTGTGTTGCCAGTCTTATTAATTCTTTTTTTTGTTTGTCAATATCATTCGTCATTATTGTCGCCCTCTTCCTGTACCGACCATTCTTTAATCCGCGCCAAATGGTCATAATCTTTGTTTTTGGGGATAAATTTCGGAGTCGGGCGCGAATGGTACGGAGTCGTTTCGAAATCAAATGTTGTAATCAGTTTAAGCAAATACTCTTCGCTTTTTGCCAGAATGTCTTCTTCATCTGGTTGTATTTCCAAGGTGCCTGAACCAAGCTGCCAGTAAATTAACTTTTGAACTTTGTTGTTTGTGATGCCGGTAAAGCCTCCTTTGGATGCAATCAGTCCTTCCAGCGGCAGTTGCAGGGCATGTCCGCTCATAACCTGCTTTTTGCTCGGAATTTTGCCGGTTTTGTAATCTATGATGTTTATGCTTCCGTCTTTAAGCACATCAATTCTGTCGGCTTTTGCCGTAAAAGTAAAGTCCCCCCCGGGGAGTTGGTATGTAATTTCGCCGTTAGTTTCGTTATTGACTTTTCTGACTTGTCCGCGATATTCCTTTTCGGTAGCAGCAATCCATTCTGCAGTTTTTTCAAATTTTGGCCGCCAAAAAGCTTCAAGTTCTTTTGAGAGCTGCATTGTTTGGAAATGCTTTTTCCCCAGTTCCAGCAGAATATCCTGTATATTTTCCGGAATATCTCCGGGATAAATGTTGTTAAATTCCTCAATAATGGCGTGAACCAAAGTTCCGTAATCCCGTTGGTCAGGCTCTTTATCCAAATCGTCAAGCGGATAAAGTTTTAAAATATATTTGGCAAAAACCGAATATGGATCTTGGATGAGCAGGTCGATGCCGCTGGCAGAAAGCCTTCGCGGACGGGCATATACAGGAGGGCAGGGCGCCGGAGCTTTAATCGGGCAGTAGGAAGCTGGCGTATCCAGCCGATTCGCTAAAATATAGAATTCATCGGCTTTTAAAGCCTCAATATTGGAACCCAGAGCTTTCAAAACTGTTTCCGTTCGGAGCAGCCAGCGCGACTTTTTCATCGGTACGCCGTCAACTCTTTCTGCTCTGGTAATAATGACGTTTTCAGAAGCCAAAAAACAGCATAAATCAGCTCCGAGAATTCCGACGGCTTTTTCGGGAAGACTGAAACCGAAGTCTTTTTTCATCGGCCGGGACATCCACATATCTGCTTGGGCAGCTTTAGGCCAAATTCCCTCGTTGGCTTCGCCGAGGATTACATAATCAAAATGGCACAGTCTGGCTTCAATCGGCCCTAAAATGCTTAGCCTCGGGTGTGTGCCGTAGTTGGTACGAACACTTTCCATCCCCATCAGTTCGCACAAAAGTGGAAGATAGTCTTTTCCGTGAATTTTTCCCAATGTATCGGCAGAAGTCAGAATTTTAGTAATAAAATTAGCGGCACTTCTGCCTGCATCGCCGCGCCATAACAGGCTTTTTCCCGCATTGTCGGCAGAAGATGCCAACGTTTCAGCCAGGACAATATGCTGTTCAAGAATTTCTCCAAATTCTGTTTGTGGATTTTGCAAAGTTTCAGCCAGATTCTTTAACGAAATTTTTATTTGATAAAAAAAGCTTTCCAAAACAGGAGGCATGGAAGATTTGCCCTTTTGCCGCATAGCTGTTTCGTAAGCGTAAGCCTTTTTTCTGAAGTCGGCTGCGTCTTGTCCGCACAGCATAAAAGGGTGTTTTAACAAAGTTATGAATTTCGTTTCCGATTCGCAGTCTTCGGCTGCTTCTGCAATAAGCCGTAAAAAGACGCCTACCGGTGACAAACTTAAGGGTATTCCGGCAGAATCGTCAACTTTGATGTCAAAACGTTCCAGTTCTGCAGCAACACGGCGAGCCAGATTTCTGTCATAGGTAATTAAAGCCGCGGTTTTTTCCGGATAGTTTAATACCTCGCGCATCTTAAGAGCGATGGCCAGCGCCTCGTCGCGCTGGGTATTGCAGTTAATAAAACTAATACCGCTGGTAGCTCGCGTTATATCAAAATCCGATGGAAGATTGCGCCATTTATCGGAAACCGGCGCAGGCCGCATGATTTCTGAAATAAATTTTTCCCGTTCCGGACGTAATGGCGCGGAAATGTCAATAACCGATTTTCGGTTAATGCCCAACAGTTCCAGCAGTATCTTATTTTCATAAAGGGGATGAGTTTCATCAACGGCATCCCAATAAGAATTATCGGCAAAGCGGTCGATTCCTGCAAAATAAATTTCACCGTGAGGAAGTTTCCGGATGCTTTTAAGAAGTGCGACAACAGAGGGGAAACAGGCGGTAATTCCTGCTGCCACAACGTTTTGCTGTGTTTTTTCTTTCTGCCAGAGTGCAGCTTGGTGAAAAAGTAGTCTGTTTTTTAAATCGCAGCAGTCAACGGCTTTTCTTTCAGCTAAAATTTGCGGCCAGTATTCGGTGATAATTTTCAACAGCTTAAGCGTTTCTTGCCAGTGCGTGGCATATTTTTCGGGTACCAAATCCTGCAGTTTGTCAAAGGAAAGCCCCTGACTGCAAGCCGTATCAATGAGCTTGGCCAAATCGATGGCCAGACTGAGGGCTTGTGCCAGAGAAATTTGCTTTAGTCCGAAATCATTCGGTTTAGACATTATCAGCCGGGAAAAGATGAACAACCGTTCCTCTTTGCCAATGGTCGGCCGTTCTTCTCTGAAAGCCTCGCTCAAGTTGAAACCGTTAAAAAAAATTTCGTCGTCATCCAATTCGGCAATAGGCGTCATCTGCGGAAGAATGGTTGGCTGCATGCCTTGCAGGCGGATAAATGCGGCAGCCAGCGCCTGGCATGCTCGTCGATTCGGCAGCAGGAACAAAACGCCGGCTAAATCAAGCCTGTTTTGAGAATATTTTTGCAAATAAACTCTCGCCAGCGTTTCCCAAAACGGGCTGCTGATACGAATATTGAAAATATTTTTAACCTCTTGCTCCATTAGAATATCACAGCTTCCACAAGATATGCCGGTTATTTGTGCCGCTAACGTTTGTTGCTGCCGTTAAAGGCTTTTGCCGGCGGTGTTAAACTTCTTCATTAACGGTCAGATAATCAATAAACTTTTGCAAAGCTCTTCCCCGGTGAGAAATTTTGCTCTTTTCGACGCTGTCAAATTCGGCAAAAGAGCGGTCAAAACCGGTAGGGATAAAAATCGGGTCGTAACCAAAACCGGCATTCCCGCTTTTATGTGTAGCAATTTTACCGTCTACACGCCCTTCAAAAGACTTATAAGAACCATCGGGGCGGGCAAATACGATGACACAGGAAAAATGAGCCGCCCGGTTTTGCGGATTAGTTTCTTGCAGTTCCTTGAGCAATTTGTCCATGCCGAGGTTGAAATCCCGATTCGGCGCATATCTGGCCGTATAAACGCCGGGACGTCCGCCGATTGCATCGACGCATAATCCCGAGTCGTCGGCAAAACAGGGGATATTATGCGCTTTAGCAGCAGCCAGCGCTTTAATATAAGCATTTTCTTCAAAAGTTTTGCCTGTTTCTTCAACATCGGGCAGTTCCAAATCGGCAGCAGACAAAACTTTTATCCCGTAAGGATTCAACATCTCCCTTATTTCGGCAATCTTTCCGCGGTTATGGCTGGCAAAGATGATTTCTCTATATTTTAGCATGAGTTAAAGCCTCTTTCTGAATGGTTATAAGATAGTCGACGCCTTTTTGGGCAAATTCCAGCAGCGTCTGGTAGTCTTCTTTTGTAAACGGCGCACCCTCGGCCGTGCCCTGAATTTCGACAATTTTTCCGTTTTCGGTCAAAACAAAATTAGCATCAACCTGAGCCGTGGAATCTTCTTCATATTCCAAATCAAGCAACGGAATGTTATTGCAGATTCCGGCAGATATCGCGGCAACGAACTCCCGAATGGGATTATGCGTAATTTTTCCGTCTTTGACCATTTTGGCCAGAGCTATATAAAGGGCTGTAAAACTGCCTGTAATTGAAGCCGTGCGCGTACCGCCGTCTGCCTGAATAACATCGCAGTCAATCAGGATGGTAAATCCTTTGAGTACGCTCAGGTCAACCACGGCACGCAGCGAACGGCCGATAAGGCGCTGAATCTCATGCGTTCTGCCGCCGACGCCGTGCGTCTCACGGTTTACTCTTGTTTTGGTTGCTCTGGGCAGGAGGGAATATTCTGCCGTTATCCATCCCTTCTCTTCGGCCTTGAGCCATGCCGGAACTTTTTCCTCTACGGTGGCGGTGCATATGACATGCGTTTGTCCGCATTTTATGAGGCAGGAGCCTTCAGCATAAGGATTAAAGTCCGGAATAATTTCTATTTTTCTGAGTTCGTCAAAATTGCGATTTTCAGTTCTCATGAAACAGCCTTTTCTTTTGGGGATTGGTTAATATGTCCGGTTATGGCCTTTAAAACGCGCTCAACCGTATTGTCAACGGCTTCGTTTTTTGTCTCCACGACAATGTCAGCCTCGGAATAATAAGGGTATTCCGCGTCAATATAAGTTTGCAGCTTGCTTTTGATTTTCGAGTCGCTGCACTGCAGGAAAGGGCGTCTTTTTCTGCCGGTTGTCCGGTTGTAAAGAACGTCAATATCGGCCTTAAGCCACACGGTCAGAGCCGTCTTTTTTGCAAGTTGTCGGGTTTGGTCGGCAACAAAAGCTCCTCCTCCTGAGGCCAAAACGCAGGGAGAACCGGATAAAAGCCTTTTCATTATTCTTTCCTCGCCGGCTCTGTATTCTTCCATGCCGAAACATTTAAAAACATCAATAACAGATAACCCCGCCGCTTTTTCAATTTCCTGATCTCCGTCGATAAACGGCAGTTTCAGCTTTGTTGCCAGCCTTTTGCCGACGCTGGTTTTACCGCTGCCGATAAGGCCGACAAGCAAAATTATTTTATTTATTTTTATCATTTGTATATTCACTAAAAATTATTATTCTCACTTTACAATAAAGGATATAATGTTAATAATAATAATCAATATTTAATTAATCAAAGTGGGAAAAGCTTAACTTGTCTTTATTTTAGGGAGAGATGAAAATGAAAACCAGAAATAATAAATATATCTTATATTTGGTTTTGGGCGTGATTGTTCTGGGAATAGCCTATACGGCATGCAAAGATATTACTCCCGAACAGCAGCGGATAGAAAATAAAGTAGAGTTAAAGCTTAGCAAATGAGTGATTACATAACTGAATTTTTAGATGCCAAAGCGGTGGAAGAAGGGGCGGCGCTGAATACGCTGCAGGCTTACCGTAACGACATCAGCCAGTTTGTTGCCGCAATATCTCCGGTGGCAGTAACTGAAGTAAAAACTGAGGATATTGAAAAGTATTTGAAAAGTTTAAAAGACGCCGGCAATCTGCCTAAGACGCTTTCTCGAAAAATTTCATGTATTCGGGAGTTTTTTAAATTTTTGCAAAGTGAAAAAATCGTAGCCGACAGTCCGGCAAATAAACTGCGGACGCCGAAAATCGGCAAAAGTCTTCCCCTTTTTCTGACAGCGAAAGAAGTTAAGAAACTTTGTTCGGCGGCCAAATTGGGTAAAAGATTCTCACTGATGCGTATGGGGGTTATGGTAAAATTAATGTATTCTTCGGGGCTTCGCGTGTCCGAACTGGTTTCGCTGCCTGAAAATGCCATAAACTATGATATGCGGCAGATTCTGATTTGCGGCAAAGGCAGCAAAGAACGCATTGTGCCTGTAACCAAAGAGGTGATAGACGAGGTTTTTGAATATCTTGAGTATCGGAATAAATTTATGGGAGGGCGCAAAAGTAACTGGCTGTTTCCGTCGCTTCGTTCTGTTTCCGGCCATATAACAAGAGATGGCTTTTTCAAAAATTTGAAAAAACTTGCGGCAAAAGCCGGGATTTCTCCGGAAAAGGTTCACCCGCACGTTTTGCGGCACTCTTTTGCCACCAGACTGGTAAATAACAGTGCGGACCTCCGCTCAATCCAAAAAATGCTCGGGCATGAAAATATTGTAACAACGGAAATCTATACGCACATCACAACTGAAAAGCTGATAGACGAGGTAAAAAAGCGTCACCCTCTGACCCAGCAGTATGAAAACAACTAAAGGCGATGAAAAAAATAAAGCTTCATATATCAGATGAGCCGCATTGCCGGGAACTTGAAAGCCTCGGGAGCATCTTTGTCCCGTTGGTCAGGGGGCTTATGTCGGCGGAAGACTTTGTCGAAGCGGATATAATGCTGAACTGGGTTGATATAGCGGGAGAAGAGCTTGCGTCATTTTGTTCACCGCTGAAAGTGCGCTTTAACCCGAAGGACTGTCAGCGTACTCTTTTTGTAGAGGTTCCGGCAGGGGGATTCGCTCTGGAAATGCAGCATCGGGAGGGATATATTCTGGAAAAAATAAATGCTTATTTCGGATACAAGGCCGTGCATAGGTTGAATGTCAGCCAGAATATTAAAATGCGGCCGCGCGTTTTTGTTCGGAAAAAAGCTGAGCCGGAAATAAAATTGAGTCAGAATGAAGAAAAGTATCTTAATGAACTGGCAGACGGGATAAAAGACGAGAAATTAAAGGAAATTTTAACAAAATTGGGTAAAAGTGTAGTATTGTCAAACCGTGGAGAAAAATAAATGCTGAAAATAATAAAAAGAATAAGCCGTCTGCTGGCCCTTGTCGTTGTATATGTGATTTGCGCATATGGTTATCTGACGGCAAAGGGGTTTGTTTTTACCGATGGCGTTCCTGTTTTATCTAACCATGCACAGGCCAAAGAAGAGGAGTTTGCCGTCAAAGTCAATGGAAATGTTAAAATAAGCGGAGCACAACTGCGGACAAGAGGGGCGGATGATGCTCCGCTGACGATGTATGCTTTTTCGTCGATGGCCTGCTCCCATTGCAGTGATTTTCACCGCTATATATTGCCCAAGTTGGAACGTGATTTTATATCCACGGGCAAACTTCGTTATATCTTTGTTCATTTTCCGATAGATGTTGTGTCTATGCGGGCGGCAAAATTGTCTTATTGCCTGCCAGCAGATAAATATGACGATTTTATTTCGGAATTGTACAAAAAGAAAGACTGGTTGCTATCAGGGAAAAACGAAACCTTAAATAAATATGCCCGGGAATTCGGTATGACGGATGAAGTCATCAAAATTTGCGATGATAACAAAAAGCTGACCAGCGATATTCTTTTGACATTTAACGATGCTATAAAAACATTCGGTATTCAGGGAACCCCGTCTTTTATCATAGAAGGGGCAGACGGCCGGGAAATGGTCAGCGGTTCTCGCGGATATGACGAATTCAGGGATTATTTGAACAGTCGTTTGGAAAAGGTGAAAAAATAATGCCGGATATTCCCGAAGACATTAAAGCGCTGGAAGAAAAGATTGAAGCCCTGAAAGCCCAAAAGGTTCAGGCAGAAAAAACGGAAGATAAACATACCGAATTTTCCCGTCTGGCAACCGGGCTGCGTATGGGCGTGGAACTGGCCTCAGGGACGGTTGTTGGGGCAGCGCTGGGATATGTCTTGGACGAAATATTTGACTTTAAGTTCATAATGTTGTTAATATTTACCATATTTGGCGGTTGTGCCGGGATGTTGAACGCATATCGTTATACCAAAAGCCTGAATGCAGCCGGGGAAAAAGGGAGAAGGTAACCGTGTCTGGTCCTATGGAACAATTTGAAATTAAAGAGCTGTTTCCCATAAAAGTGGGGGAATATGATATCGGTTTTACAAACTCTTCCTTGTGCATGGTTCTGTCAGCCGTATCCGTTATTGCTGTTTTTGCTTTTTGCTTGCGAAAAAAAACGTTGATTCCGGGAGTGGTGCAAAGTATCCCTGAAAGCATTTATGAATTTATTTACAAGCTGGTACTTGATAATGTCGGTAAAGACGGGCTGAAATATTTTTCATTCATCTTTACTCTGGCTCTGTTTATTGCTGCCGGAAATTTGCTGGGACTGTTTCCGTATAGTTTTACTTTTACGTCGCATTTGGCAGCGGTTGGCGCATTGTCGGTTTTCGCCCTTCTTTTTAATGTTTTTATTGGCATAAAAAAGAAGAAATGGGGCTATCTCCGTACCTTTATGCCCAAAGGGATACCGTGGCCGCTCGCACCGCTGATTGTTCCGATAGAAACGATATCTCTGCTCTCAAAACCGTTCAGCCTGACGGTAAGGCTTGTTGCCAATATGACGGTGGGGCACATTATGCTGAAAATTATTGCCGGTTTTATCGTTGCGCTAAAAGTCTTCGGCGTTGTTCCTTTGCTGTTTGACAGTGCCATTATCGCTTTTGAAATATTTATTGCCGTATTGCAGGCTTACATATACACGATTTTGTCTTGTATCTATCTAAGTGATGCATTACATTCCCATTAATTAATTTTAAGGAAAGGAAAACTCATGGAAAACATAATCACTCCAAATGCTATGGTCTATCTTAGCGCAGCACTATGTACTATTCCTATGGCAGCTTCTGCCTGGGGCGTTGCCAAGTTGTGGATTACAATGATTGAAACCGTCGGACGCAACCCTCAGGTTAAGAAAGACGTTGATACATACGGCTGGGCAGGGTTTGCCGCAATTGAAGCAATCGCTTTATATTGCCTTGTTGTCGCATTAGTTATGTTGAGCAAGTAATATCGGACAAACCAATATGCCGCAGCTTGAAATATCGACATACCTGACACAGATTTTCTGGGTACTTTTGACATTTATCTGCTTTTGGCTGGTAATGGACAGGTTTATTATTCCCGGAATTGCTGAAACGATTGATGCCAGAAAACGCAAGTACGATGATTACCTTCTTAAGGCGGAACGGGTGAACAAAAAGGCATTGGCATCACTTCGGCGCTATGAAGAAACGCTTGCTGCGGCAAAGGCCGAAGCGGCCGCACAGATAAAAAAGAATGAAGATGAACTTAAGAATATGATTGCCGAAAGGGAAGAAGACATTAATCGGCAGTTAAAGGAAAAAATAGCGGAAAGTGAAGCGCAGCTCTTAAAAGATAAAGAAGCCGCTATGAGTAAAATAGAAGAAATTTCTCAGGCTGCCGCGTATGCCGTGATTCAAAAGCTGGGACTGGAAACAGTTACGGCAGAAGATATACGGAACGCAGCGGAAGCGAAAGGCAAATAAAATGACATCCGGATTGCAAACAGCCGTAAATGAAACAACTGCCGGAATAGCCGGGCATGAAGAACTTTTCTATCAAAGCGCTGAGTTTTGGGTTGCCGTTGCTTTCGTCGTAATCATCGCTTTGCTGTTTCGTCCGGTAACAAAAGTTATTTCCGGTATGATTGCAAAACGGATAATCAGAATACGGAAAGAACTGCAGGATGCCGAAAATTTAAAACTGCAGGCACAAAAGCTGTATGCGGAATATGAACGCAAATTTATGAACACAGATACCGAAGTTGCAGGAATTGTCAAAGAGCGTGAAGCTGTTATTGAGGAAACGAAAGAAGCAAAACTTCGGGAATTAAACATTTTTCTGCAAAGAAAGCAAAACGAGGTCGACAGCCGGATAGAGCAGGCTTTTGACCAGGCTGGCAACGAAATAAATGCTATGGTCGGAGCCAGAACCGCTGAAATATTAAAATCGGTTATTAGCTCAAAATTAACCAAATCCGATTATAATCGTCTTATAGAAAATTCAATAAATAATATTAAAGACGTAACGTTGGCCGAATAATTTTCGGCGCGGGATATATGCGGAGAAATTGATGGAGCTTTTACAATACAGCTTTTCGGATTTATATATAAATTCAAATAAAGATTTTTACATTTCCGATGAAAAATATGCAAACAGCTTAAAAAGGGTAGAACCCAGCGATAAAGAAGAGTTTTGCGAGCAGCTGTTTATGATTATGCACCAGACAAGTTCCTATTCCATGAATTACAAAGGGACTTTTTTCCGTGTTGAAAATGTCTTAAGCGTAAACGGCGAGTTGTATTGTCTCCGCCGTATGCCGCTGACAATACCGAGTATCCATAATCTGAGTTTTGACCATCGGTTCGTTCAGTACATGCTGTCATTGTCATCGCAAAGCGGGCTGATAATCTGGGGTGGTGCGACCGGTTCCGGAAAAACAACGTCAATTTCAAGCTTGCTGGCTGAATATTTGAATCTCGAAGGCGGTTTTGCCTATACGATTGAAGACCCGGCTGAAATGCCATTGGAAGGAGAATATCAGTCTTTTAACGGCTCAATCGGTTTCTGTAAACAAACTGAAGTCCAAAATGATAACTGGCGTGATCCTCTGAAATCGGCATTGCGCTCCAAGCCGCGCTATATTTTAATCGGAGAAATCAGAACGCCTGATGCCGCGTGTGAATGTCTGCGCGCCTCGATTTCCGGGCATTTGGTATTGACGACGATACATGCGAGCTCTATCACTGATGCTCTCAGCTCACTCGTAAAGTATGCCAGTTTCAGTATGAGTGAAAGCTCTGCCTTTGATATTTTGTCCCGAGGGATTTTAGCAGTCGTTAAACAGGATTTGGTCGGAACGGAAAATCATCGTAAACCTCACATTGAAACTCTTTTTGCTAACCCGGATTTAAATAAAGGCTGCTCTGTTCGCTCAATTATCCGCAGCGGCAAACTCAATCTGGCGACGTCCATTGAAATGCAGGCAGCACGCATTGCCCAGTCATTGCCTGTCTTTTGATATTTTGCATTTCAGGCGACTTATTTCGTTCGCATTGCGATAATTTAAACTATTTTCGTTTATGCCGGTATGCTTATATAGCGGTGCAATAATTTACAATACTGTTGGTGTTACTTTATTGACCAGATTATGGTATTTCCCGTATCTGCGCAAAAACTCTTGCTGGCGTATTTTTTTACCGGCAGAGGGTTTTCTCCGCCCCAGCTGAACAGATATGTTCCGGAAGAATTGACTATTGTGATTTGTTCCACAACGACAAGTTCTTCCTCAGATAATATGCGTTCAGCGTAAGATATACACTGTGCCTTGTTTAAGCCCGGAGCAACAATGTCAAAAGTTGAAACACGGGGCATAACGGTTTCGGCTTTTTCTCCCGAACCAACCAAAACATTTAGCCCTCCGTCAAGAATAATTTTATTTCCGTGTATATATCGTTGAGATAAGATATTGCTTGCAATAAGATACTTTGTAGAAAGTCCCCAATAATCCGGTTTATCGGCATAATACGACCGAATTTCTTTTGAAAGTTCGAAAATGTCTTTCATATTGCGTTCAATTTTTTCCTGTGAAGTCGAACAGGCATAAAACCCCGCAACAATAATTACCGCAGGAATAAGCGCCTTAAGTACGGCTTCACGATGATTGTTCACAAAAACTGTTACTGTTGAAGTTTTATGGACAATTTCCTCCCTGAACCTAAGAAAAATATCAGTGCTCTGAATTTTGATATTTTTCAGTCGGGACATAATATTATCAAAATTGTCCTTATTAAACGCCATTGCCGCTTATTCCTGTTTCATTACCTCGGTCTTATTATCCCATAGCACTGGTAATCTGGTCTTGCATTTCAAATACACCAAATACCGCCCATGCAATAATGCCGGAAATTGCAAACATTGCCACCATGTTCAAAATAGATGCTTTTTGTTCGCCAGCCTCAGCCGATTCGTCCAACCAGTCATTGGCAAGTCTGTCCAGAGCCTCTTCAAAGTTATCCAATTCGGCATAAATACGCAGGTCGGCAACAATCTCTTTATCCGGGAAATTTAATTTGGATTTGGATAATGCTTGTCCCAAGTTATCGCCGTTTTTAATAAAATCCATTGCCCGGTCAATTCGTTCGCGCAAATAACGGTTTGAATCTTTTCTTAAAGATGTCAGTGCCACGGAAATCGGCACCCCGCCTTTAATCAACGCAGAAAGAGACAACAGCCAGGTAATTCCCATAAACATCTTGTACAAAGACCACGGAGGACAGTCGTCAATGGCTTTGCGCGTCGGGCCGGTCCAAATGCCGATTGTTGTATAAATCAACGTAAATAAAGCCGGGAAAAAAGCAAATGCCAATGCCCAGTTTTTCTGAATCCATAAAGATACGGCAACCAAGTCTTTCGCCGTTCCCGTCCATCGTGCATTCGGCGCGGCATCCATCATCGGCGGAACCATGTATGCGCCGATAGCATAAATAACCAATACGGACATGAGTAACAGAAAAGACGGATAAGCAATCGCCCCGATAATAGGCTTTAACATCTTTTCCGTACCTTCGGCAACTTTAATCAAGTTCAATAAAGCGCTTTCAAGGTCAGACATATCGCCCACGGAAAGCATCAGACGTTCTCGGCTCGGAGCCCAACCTTTCAGCGCATCGGAAAAAGCATAACCGTTCTGCAAGGATTTGCCCCACGATGCAATTGCAATAGCCATAGGCTCCCCCGGATGCTTTCCGTTGTCCGTAATGCTGTCGTACATAATATCAAGGGCATTCATCAATGAAAAACGGTTTCTTAATAATGAAGCAAGCTTTTTATATACTTTCAATCGGGCTTTGCTGGCCATTCCAACTCTGAACTGGGCAAAAGAAACCTCCAGCGCACCCAGAGATTTCATCGCTTTATTAAAAGAACCGTTGCTTGTCTCCTCTTTTTTAGCCATAGGTCGTACCTCTAGTATACCGGACGTTGGTCAATCAAACCGCACCAGCGTTCGACTTCGTCCATATCAATCTGTCCTTTAATCATTCTTTCAATAGCTGCGTCTTTCAACGGTCGCCCGTTTAACTCGCTGACCCAGTAGTCGATGGCTTTGGCTGTTTCATTGTCAATCATCAGGCGCAGAAAACGTGAATCCGGCAAAATAATTTCGTCAACAGCCATTCTGCCTTTAAATCCTTTATATCCGCAGGCTTTGCAGCCCGGACCGCTGACATAAACGTTTTCAATGCCATAATCGCCCAGAGCATTACGTAATCGCTCAAACTCGGGTGTTCCTTCTTTCGTCTTGATAGATTGCCTGCAATTGGGACACAGTTTACGGAACAAACGTTGAGATACCAACCCCTTTACCAATTCAGGGTCGTTTAACAAATACGGTTGAATTCCCATATCGCGCAAACGCGTAACAATTGCCGGCGCAGAGTTGGCGTGAAGCGTTGTCCACACGCCGTGGCCGGAAAGGGCGCCTTTAAAAGTCAATTCTGCCGTAGACAAAGAACGCGTTTCACCAACCAGAATAACATCAGGGTCGGAACGAAGTGCCGCAGACAAAGCTTTTGTAAATTGTTCGTTTTTCTCTTCTTCGGTGTTGGCATTCGTAACCGGCATTTGCCGTGCGCCCGGAATAGGATACTCTGGCGGATCCTCCACCGTCAACAGGTTAATCTGATAGTTTTTTTCCTGTAATAGCTTAATCAGATTTCGTTGTAAGGTTGTTGATTTGCCGGAACCGGTCGGTCCAGCTACAACATTCAGGCCTACCGCCATACTGCGCATTTTATAAAATAAATCTTCTTCGTATTTGCCTAAGCCGAGTGAGCGCAAATCCGAACTTCCTTCCGGATTGTCATCGGCATATAGCAAACGCATAACCAGATATTGCGAACCAAACGCAATAGGGTTAAATTGCAAACGAATAGCCAAAACGTTATGCGGCAGCATCAATTTGCCTTTAGAACCGCGCAAAGGTGTCGAACCAAGTTTTTGTGCGCCTTGAAATTCATTTTGCGAGTAGTTGGAGTCCGAAATATCCGCTGACGCAAAAACCGAACGGACAAATGCTTCTCCCCATTCGCCGCCATATTCGTTCTGTTTAACCATAATGCCGTTTTCACGAAACAATACCGTCGACGAAGAACCAACAACAACGTGTACGTCGGATACTTTCTTTTGCGATGCACGTTGGATAATATTGATGAAATCGATTTGCATCTGCATATCTTCGGCTTCTTCTGCAGATACATCAACAGTACCTGCACCGCGTTCTGCATATGCATAAATTGCCGCAATTTCATTTAGGGTAACATAGCGCGGCGCTTTAATCGGAATTTTTCTTCTTTTAACATTTGCTTCAAAGTTATATACCGCGCCGTCAAAACGGTTGTCTTTCGATACCAGATAAGTCCCGTCAGAAAACAAAGCTAATAAGCGGCGCGTTTCATTGGATATCGCAAATTCAGAACCATTAACCGTCAGCAATTTGTTATTATTTGCAAACAGCTGGTCAAATAAATTAACTTTTTTGACCTGAGAAGCTCCGGAATCTTCTTCTTCAAAATTCGATTCCGCAGTTTTCTTCTCAAGTTCTTTTTCGTCTTTTTTTACTTCTTCCGCCATTTTCAAATATCCATAAACAATAATTCAATACGGTGTCAGAGGCTTATTTTTTGCTCTTTTCATCAGTCAGCCCCAAGGTTGGGACATAACCATCAATGCTTCTGCCGACATATAAATAGTCATCGCTGCCATCTCTGCTGAATTTTGCATAATCAGAGCCTATTTCGCTGAGAATATGTCCGGACGGGAGAGGTGAGCCGACCTTTAATGACAAAGGCTGTCCGTCAATATCAATAACATCAACAGTCATATTTCCTGCTCTTCCGCTGATGCCGAGAATGGCATATTTTGAACTCAGCTTTTCGGGAGCCTCTTCCTCAGTCGGCTCTTCCGTTTCGGAACTGATTGCAGAAGTAGCCGCGGCATTGGCGGCAAGCACGGCAGCATTTGCGGCATTTTTATCCTTTAATTCCTCAATTGATTGCGACTTCAGATAAAGGCTGTTCTTGGCATTTTTTATAATTTGTGCATCAGCCTCAACCCTTTTGCGCAGTTGTTCGTTTCTTGCTTTCAAATTTTTGACGATTCGCTCAAAATTAGCTCGTGCTGCTTCTGCAACCTGAATATTTTTTGCCGAAGCTTCCAAAACTTTATTGATCCTCTGCTTAAAAAGTTCAATAAGTTCTTTCTTTTCTTCCTCCATCGCAGAAATCTGCGCATAAAGGTTTTCTTTCTCTTTCAGCCATTCCTGTTGGTTGACCAGCATTTGGTTCATATAGGCGTTCAGCAGCTTTCTTTGCTTCAAAACCTCAAACAGCTGTTCTTTGTCCAGCAATGCCTGCTTTTCCTGAAGAACCTGTGCTTCAATCTTTTTTTGTCGTTCCAAGTCCTGAAGGCGCTGTTCTTCTTTTTGGCGGGCAAGATCATCAATATTCTTTTGCCGTATAGCCTTTTGTGCTTCAATTTCATTGCGGATTTTTTCCCGCCGCAATTCAAGCGTTAACAATGTCGTACTTTTTTCAATTTCAGACATTTGGGAAAACAAATCGCTGTCCATTTGCGACAATACACTGTTTCCCAAAGCTTCAACCGGATTTGCTTTATATTGGATATCTTTCGGCAAATCGGCATCGTTGATAGATGCTCCTCCAGTCTTGGACACTGGCGCTGCATTATTGGCATTCTGCTGGGTCGGGGCATTAATTGACTTCATTTTCAGGTCAAAATTAAAATCTTCTTTTGCCTGTGCCTGATTTTGCTGAGGCAAAGGAGCCTGCACTGCTGGCTGTGCAGCAGAAGTATTTTTTGCCGCAGAAGAAACGGCAGCGTTATTTTGTGCTGGAGAAACAGGCGCATTTGCATCGGAATTGCCGGAAACTTTTGCATCTGCCGTATTTCCGGCGGCAGAAACTGAATTGTTTTGTCCGGCAGAACCGGCTTGTACGGCGGTATTTGCAACAGCTTTGGCTCTGGACGGGGAAACCAGTGCATTGGCGGACTTATTCTGTTCAGACACGGCTTTAGCCGTTTCCTGATTGGAAACGTTGATAGGCAGGTTGGCTTCGTTAATCGAAGCAACGGCCGCATCTACGGTGTGTACCTGCGCAGCACTTGCAAAAGCTATTGACACTGCCAGCCCTAAAAATCTGTTTTTGCTTTTACTGAACATAAATTGTCCCCTCATAATTCCATACGCCGTTATTATAACGTATATTATTAACCTTAAGTCCTGAAAATTTTGTTAACATCGGCTTCCAAATTTCGGGATCATACTTCGAATTAATTCTAAAGTTTAAAAAATTATATACCTTGTTGCCGGCTTTTACTTTTCCGTTAGATAAAGAAATGCTCATATTCAGAGTCTGAAACAGGTCGTTTATCATATTTCTTAGCTCGGATATCGTTTTTTTCGGAATCGAATTAACCTTCTTAACAGACTGAAACGGCATTGATATCGTAACGGTATTGCCCCTGTCGGCTATTGATTTATTGGTAAAGGTCATGCCGGAATAGGATAAAGACATTTCAATCCATGACAATCTTCCGAATTCTCTTTTCCATGAAGTAACGGCCCCGGACGCCGAACAGGTAACGCCGCCGTTCTTCCATCCCGGAGTCGATATGGCTACCAACGACTGAATGCTGTTACGACAATTGTCCAGCAGCCAGGTTGTATCAACCATGGATTCCCACGGCGCAGGAACGATTTTTTCCACTTCTTTGACGACTTTTTTCTTAGCCCTTCTGGTAACGACTTTGTTTTCTTGTGTTTTCGTTGCAAAAAAAGTATTGGCAATAAACATAACAAGCCATGCACCGGCTGCAATAGAAAGGACGACGACAATCGCCAGCTCTGCGCCGCGCAAGGCGTTAATCTTTTCCAGTTGGACGTCCAAACCTTGCGAAAATACCTCAGAAATGTCTTTCTGTTCGGTTTCGTCGATTCCCCATTCGGCTGGAGCAATTTTCTTTGACCAGTCAGGGACAGAAAGCATCGACATAAATTGCTCTTTGGCGTCCTCTTCTTTGACGAACAAAACATCGCCGTCGGACAAAATAACGTCGTTTCTGACGCAAAGATACCAATAGCCGGCATCCACTTTAAAAACAGCCAAAAGGGAACTTGCATCGCTCATAGACGTAACCGCGGTTACCGCGGCAACGTTCATTCCTTTCTTAAAGCCCTGGGAAGAAACTGCCAATCCAAGCTGAGGGGATTTGCCGTGCTTGACGCAAAACAAATCTGCCCCGACCAAAACATTTTCGGCAGCCTCCTTCGCATCAAGAAAAGGGGCATCAACGTTTTGCAGGCTTTCCCAGAAAATGCTTGCAGCATACTGTACGCCGTCAACCGTAAAGCTTGACGCCCACTCTTTGCTGTTTTCCCGGGAAGGTTCAGCAGATAAATCTAATGCGCTATCCTCTTCTTCAGCCACGGCTCTCTCCCTTAAAATTTCATACGCGACTCAGGCATCAACGGTGATTCCAAAACAACCGGGGTCAGCAAGATGACTACAATACTGCGCGTCTTTTCAACTTTTTCATGACCGCCTAAAATATTGTTGTTGACCGGTCCCAAACCTGCCTTGTCGCTGGATGTTTCAACTCTTTCATAACCGGAAAGGACTAACGTTTCGCCGGATTTTAGGGCGACTTCCTGCGAAAATCCTCGTTCTTCAATAATCGGGTTTTGAATGTATCCGGATTCTTCAGAACTGTCGAGGTTGACGTTTTCCAAATCAAGCAAATCAGAAAGGTTCAGGCTGAACAGCATCATCAACCGGCCGTGATCCATAATTCTCGGCAAAACATCAAGCGTGAAACCGGTTTCAATTTCTTCCGTTTCAACCGTAACGTCATAACTGGCTTCGCCGCCGACGGTACCATTGTTCGTTTTGGTATATTCAGAAATATAATTCTGCGTTTTAACTACCTGAATTGGTGCCGGCTTGTTGTTCATTGTCGTAACCGTGCCGCTTGTAACCAGCGTTGTTACGCCCTGTGTTGACAATGCCTGAATAGCGGCATTGACAGTAACGTCGCCGCTTAAAATCTTCATTGACATACCGCTGTTTCCGTCAACCAGCCCTGTAGGACCGAAGTTGTTGTCACCCAGCGTAATGTTGCCGCCGGAAGCCGTTCTGTCCTTAAATGCGGCATCCAAATCAAAGCCGAATCCTCTCGATTCGTCAACCTCAACCTGCAACACTTTGACGCTGATGGCAACTTGGCGGGACAATCTTATATTCTGTTCATTAACAAATTTTGAAACCTTTTTGATTTCAGTCGGCGTTGCCGTAATCGTCAATGTACCGTTCATCGGATCCGTAACTAGGCTGGAACCTGCGCCAAGCATTGATTTTACGGCCGTAACGATATTCGCCCACAAGTCAATGTTTGAAATGCCGCTGGTAATGCTGCCGCCGCCCGAAGAACTGCTGACGCTGGAAGTCATAGACGGTTTTGTCGGCAGCGTATAGAGCGTAAACGTTTTAGTGGTATATTTGTAAATATATATCTCTCCGTGTTCATATTTCCACCAAACGCCGAAATGAGAGCAGACTTCATCCAGCAATCCGCTTAAGGAGCCTTTGTAGGAAACAAGCATTCTTGATGTGTCAGACCATTTTGAGCCGACTTTTGATACCGTCGGAGCATTCTTGTCTGCGGCAGCTTTAGCCGCGCCTTCAATTTGCGGAGCAAACCTGATTTTAATTGATGTAATCTGGCTGATCATATTGCCGATTTCATATAATGTTATAGGACGGTTGCTGACCAGAGTAACACCGTCAGCAGTTTCCAGATAACCGGGCAGAGGTTTGTCGCCTTCATATTCTATCTCGCTCGTATCACCCAGCCAAATATCGTCTTTAATACGGATAACATCTGTATCGGCAACTGTTTGCGGAGCTTTTGCATCTTCTTTATATTTTATAGTTGCGTCCACATCTCTTTCTATTGCTGCATCATAGTCGGTCGGCAGAGAACAAGAGGCTACGCCCATAAGCAAAATGCCGGCAAATCCTGTCAAATATTTTCTGTTAGTATGCATTCTCATTCTCCATTGTTTCTATAACTATAACGCGGTTGCCTTTATAATATGTTGCAATTGGTGCCGGTCTGGCTCTTGCAAATGCTCTGATTAAAGCCGAACTGACGTCTGCAAATTTCCCTTTGAACATAACGCCTGCGCTTAAAATATAATTGCGGTTTGTGTTCCAAAGCAGTTTCCAGCCGGACATGGCACTCCATTTTGTCAGCAATTCGCGCAAATTCTCGCCTTCTTCAGCTTCCCAAGTCAGAACCGTATCGTCGCCGACCTGAATTTCATTAATGTCAACATCTGCCAACAATTCTTTTTTGCTGCCGACATCGGTAAACTCAATATTTTCATCGTCAATATAATCGGCAATGTCAAAAGATTCTTCCGTAAATTCCGAAGTGATAACGTCGTCATCCATAATGTCGTCGCATTCTTCTTCGCAGACAATTTCGTAAGTCGAACCGTCATTTATAATACTTTTCTTTGTTTCTTTCAATTCAATGTTGTCAGCGTGTCCGATTTCATTTTTAGGGGTACCTGCAGGCTTACGGATAACAACTTTCCCGCTGGCTGTTTTTATCGGCTTAGGTTCAACCTTTAAAGGCTTCTGAGAATTTTGAGACTTCTGAGCTTTTTCGGCAGTTTGGGAAGCGGCCGGAGCGTAGTCTGCCGGATTCGTCTCCAGATTTAATGTTCCTGTTTCGCTGAAAATGCCGTCGTCCACCGTATATTTACGGTTGCTGTTTCTTCTGACCGTGTCGCCGACCGTTACGGGCTTGGTAACAATATCTTCTTCAATCCCCGGCTGAATCGTTGCCGTCAGATTATTGCCCGCAGACGACTGGGTGTAAAGATGGTCTCTTTTGGTACGCTCGCCGTAAGCTCTGTAGTCAGCTTCCGTTTTTGTATAATTTACCAACGCCGTATCATTGCAGCTGATGCCGTTAACGCCGCAGCGATCATAAGGGTTGATTGTTGCATCAATAACCGGTGCTTCTTCGGCTGTCAACGTATCTGTCTGCCCGTTGCTGCCGGAGAAGGAACCGCAGGCGGACACGCCGCAAATGCAGACTAAACAAAACGGTAATAAAAAATTCTTTTTCATGTTTTGACCTATCTTTAAATCCAATCTCAATCAACCATAAATATTAAAATTTAATTAATCAAGCTTAACGCTTTATTTATAAGACGTTTATTTGTGGTAAAACGCTTAAGGCAAATTCTGTTTAAGTTGCAAAGTCCTTATGATAAAAGCATTTGGCTCGGTTAACGAAAAGACGGTATCGACTTTTGAAAAATCTACGCCGTTGTTCATAAAAATAGTGTAGAGAAGATTCAGCCTTTTCCTTTGCAATTCAATCGGCGCTGTCGCGTCCAGTCTGATTTGCAAATATGTCTTCTCTTCTTTTGCTTTTTCGGAAAAAGCTTTCAGCCAACGCAGGGTCTGGCCTGAAATTTCCGCTCTGTCCGGCTGGAACGAGAGTTTTAGCTCGGAGGGGATAATTTTGTTTTTGGCTTGCTCCTGTTTTGTCTCCTGAATGGTTTCATAGAAGCTGACCAGAGCATCATTGGAGTTTATGGTTTCTTCAGCCTTGCCGGCGCCCTGGCTGCTGTATGCCGGTGCGGTTTTGGATTTTGGCTTTGCTGCGGTGTCAGTAGGTTGCTTGTCTGAGAACCATGAAGATATGCTGTTGAGAAATCCTTTTGATTCATCTTTTTTCTGCGCGACAGTCGAAACTTTGGGTAGAATTTTCACGCTCTCTTCCGGAAGTGCCGGCTTGGCCTCTTTCGCTTGTGAGGGTGTATCCTGACGTCCTTTGGCGGGAGTGCCGGTCTTTCTGTTGCCTTTAATAAATGTGGGTGTGAGGTTTTCATCATTTAATATTTCGTCCGGTATGGGGAAAATGATGCTTTGTTTAATTTTCTCAGCAACCTTATAGGAAATTTCCTGATCTTCGTTTGCGGCTTGCTTGAAGTTGTCGGTAAAGAGGTCTTGCGGTTGCTGGTCTTGATATTTTTCCAGCAGCTTTTTGTTTTTTATGTGTTTGCTCCCTTTGGCGACCACCCAGGGCGTATCGGGGATAAAATCTTCGCTGTCGGATAATGTGGATGTCGGCAGCATGGCAACCTTATTCTCATCTTCGCTTTGAGCAATTTCCGCATTTAGGTTCTGTTTGTCTGTATTTTCAAATTCAATCGGTATTGAACCGTCAATATTAACGCTTAATATCTCGTCGTCTTCAATGCCGTTAATATCTTGCGGTGCGTAAGCTATCTCAGCGGTTTCTGTCTCGGGTAATTCTTTTTCGGAAAGGAAACGGAAAGAGTCTGCTTTGTCGGGGGCAGAAGCTGAAGGTTTCTCCGTTAGGCCGGAAATCACAGAAGTGGTAATAGTCTGCTTCTGTACTTTGGCCAAAATATCGGATGCGGCCTTGTTAATGGCAACTTCTTTTGTTTTAAATAAATCAATTTTAATGTCCGTCTGAAGGGGAAGGTGCGTTTTGCCAGCCGCTGACGAATATAGCTGCCCGCCTACGGACATGCTAAATAACGACAGGCTGAAGCCTAAAACAAAACTTTTCATACCTCTCATAGGTAAAATATTCCCCAAAATTCACAATATAATCGGCTGCATTCGAAATATTAACCATATTTTAAACATTAAATAGAATCTTTAGCAAGTATATTTGCATAACTAATAACAACAAAATCATGTGTTTATGCATTTGCGCAAAACAAAAGCCGGATAATTGGCTCGCCGGGAGTGTGAAATTTTTGTTACAGAAGATGAAAATTATTAAAAAACAATAGGTTGATTATATTTTCAAGAGGCTTAAAAAACTTGAATTTTTTTCAAAATTGAGGTAAAGTAAATATGTATAATGAATTTAGGAGAACTGATATGAAAAATCTGAAAAAGATGTTGGTACTGTGCTCTTTGGCACTTGTATTCACGGCTGTGCTTGCCGATGCATCATACGCTGAAAGCGTTATGGAAACCGGTATGAAAAAAGCTCTGGTTCTGTTCCAGCACATTAAAACCATTATTTTCGTAGTTGGTGCGTTTGGTTTGATTGGTATTGCGTTCCAGGCTATTTTCGGTAAGGTAAAATGGACATGGTTTGCTGGTCTTGCAGTTGGTCTGGCTATTCTGGCTGCGGCTGGTGCAATCGTAAACTACGCAACCGGCGGTAACATTAACGCTGGTCAGACGGGTGATACGTTCAGCCAGTCTGCTGACGGCTTGTAATCGGCAACTAACAAATAAAAAAGAAAAGAGCGTCGCTTTGCGGCGCTTTTTTTATCCGTAATATGCCGGCCTTATCCACGGGAGGTCTTATTCATAATTCATCGGTATTGTCCGTAGGGTATCGTTTTCCCTGTCACTCGTCATTTTTATCCGCAAGGTGCCGTTTTCCACGCAATCTGTTGGTTTTGTCTGTAAAGCATCAAGCCTGTTCGCGGTGCGCCTGATTTAAGTGTGAAATTTTTGTTACAAAACAGCAAAATAGCGTAAAAACATAAAGATAGGAAGAAAAGGAGAGATACGTTTTTGCTGGCTATTTTCTTATAATTATGTTATAATAAATACAATAATCGGGAGGGAGGTCTCGTAATGTTTGGACTTGGACGCAAATACGGATTCTTTGTTATGGTATTGGGTGCCGCAATTCTGCTGACGCCTGTACCTGCATTTGCTGACGGAGCATTTGGCGGGCTTATAGCTTCGGGGCGGGAAATATTTACTGGGCTGCGCGAGATTATTTATCCTGCATCCGCCGTCGGCATTATTGCCGTTTGTATCGGCGGCTTTTTCGGAAATATCAACTGGAAATGGTTGACTGCGATTATTCTGGGGCTGGTTGTTATCAGTTTGTGCGCGGGATTTGTTTCCATGTTTGCTCCGGACGGGGCTGAATCTATAGCCGAAGATATCGCTTTGGGAAATTAGGAGGGAACGATGAACAGAAATATGAAAATAGCCTTTTTGTTTGCCGTATGCGCTGTTTCTGTCGTTTCTTTTTGTGGAGAAGCAGAAGCTGCTTCGGGCGTATTTGAAACGTTGCGGCAGAAAACGGCGACATTTGCTTCCCAGTTGCGTGTTTTTGCCTATGCCATATCCTGCTTTGGTATTGTGATGTTTACCTTCCTGGCCATCAGCGGTAAAATCAATTTCAAACATTTGGGATACATTTTTATCAGTTTGTTTATGTTATCGGCAACGGGAGCTGTTATTGATTATTTCAGCGGCAGTCATGCCAATTTGAAATCTGAATTTAATGATACGTATATGAATGCGGTTCCGCGCAGCAGTCTCGGAAGCTGAATTTTGTCAGCCGTTTAATCTTATTGCCATAATAAAAAATAGTTGAATTTAATAATTTTGTAAGATTTATCGGCTTAGAATTAAAAGAGAGATTCAACAGGGAGCTGGCTTATGAAAGATGTTATCCTGAAAGCAGTGGCTAATCCGCCCAAATTGTTTTGGGGGCCTGTTCTGCCGACGGCGCTGAATGCCGGTTTGCAGATACCCTTTATGTTTATGGCTATTGGAATGGGTGATATCAATCCCTTGGTATTTTTGGTCAGTATTGTTTTGGGACATTTGATTGTTGTTGCCCTCGGGGCAAAAGACCCCCACTTGTCGGGTATGATACAGGCTTTCGGCCAGACTAATGTTGTACCGCAGAATTTATACAAAGTGAAAGGGCACAAATTTGAACCTTGATTTTGACTTTTATACGCTTTTTATGGCCGGGCTTCAAAGCGCGGATGCGT
>ENA-OPJV01000052-OPJV01000052.1-human-gut-metagenome-genome-assembly--contig:-NODE-52-length-47694-cov-4.347866_pt1 | contig 47694 bp, 46 predicted proteins | sample MGYA00241772_ERZ501669 | MGnify/ENA primary metagenome ERZ501669 (study PRJEB25962, sample SAMEA2042290) | human gut metagenome | biome: human gut; feature: human-associated habitat; material: faeces...
AAATCCTTGTGTCCCCGGTTCGATTCCTGGTGGTACCACTTTGAAGAGAAGCAAAAAGTTGCAAAACCCTGATTTCCAAACGAAATTAGGGTTTTCTCTTTTTGCCGGCAGCGCAAAAAACAGCGGTTTTCGGCACCTTCTGGTGGAGCAATCGGTGGAGATGAAAACCGCCCTGTCTATCTCCACCGAATTCGCGCCTTTCTCGCTGAACTGCAATATTTTGCATGACGCTAAAACGGGTCGGATTTCCTACATTTGTCGAACCAGTCAAAGAGCAAGTAGGAACCATGAAAAGAGATTCGTTTCGCGTGCTGTTCTTCCTCAAGAAGACCAGGCTGCTGAAAAACGGAGAGGCCTCCGTCTGCATGCGCATCACCGTCAACGGGACGCGCGTCGAGAACAACATCCGCAAGAGCATCGACCCTGCCCTGTGGAGTCAGGCCAAGGAGACGGCCCGTGGCAAGAGCCGCCGCGCCTGCGACCTGAACACCTATATCGAGGAGGCCCGCATCAAGCTGTATCAAATCTTTTGCGAACTGGAGCAGCAGAACCGCCCCATCACGGCGCACCTGCTGCAGGAGCTCTTCTTCGGGCAGGAGAAGCCGGAAGAGATCCGCACGCTGTTGGGGACCATGCAGGAGCACAACGACCAGTGCCGGGCGCTGGTCGGCACGGATTATGCGCTGATTACGGTCCGTCGCTACGAGAGTTGCCGGCGTTATCTGGCTGAGTTGATCCGCCAGCGTTACGGGAAGGAGGATCTGCCCCTCGCGGAGGTCAACGGAGAGCTGGTCCGTGCCTTTGCCTTCTATCTGAAGACGGAGAAGGGATGCCAGCAGAATACCGTCATCCGTTACATGAAGTGTCTGAAAAAGATTACCAATCTGGCCCGCGCCAATGACTGGATGGCGAAGGACCCTTTCCTCGGAATCCGCTTCCACGAGAAGGAGGTCGTCCGGGAGTTTCTGACGATGGACGAGTTGCAGACCATCTACCGCAAGGAGTTCCCGCTGGAGCGGCTGACGCTGGTCCGCGACGTCTTCATCTTCGCCGCCTTCACGGGGTTGGCCTTCATCGACGTGCAGCAGTTAGCCCCGGAGCATATCGTCCGGGACAACAACGGAAATCTCTGGATCCGCAAGCCCCGTCAGAAGACGAAAAACATGTGCAACATCCCGTTGCTGGATATTCCGCAGGAGATTCTGCGCAAGTATGCCGACCACCCCGCCTGCCGGAAGAAGGGCGTATTGCTGCCCGTTCCATGCAACCAGAAGATGAACAGCTATCTGAAGGAGATTGCCGACATCTGCATGATCCGCAAGAATCTGACCACGCATTGCGCCAGGCACTCGTATGCAACCTCGGTCTGCCTGGCCAACGGCGTCAGTCTGGAAAATGTGGCCAAGATGCTGGGCCACTCCAACATCAAGATGACGCAGCACTATGCCCGGGTTCTCGACAGCTCCATCCTCCGGGATATGAATCAGGTGCAGGCCGCGCTATCCAGCAACATGTAAACACGAAGGCATGCCTCATACAGCAGGTCTTCATTTTGACACCTTTTCATCCGGCAGCAAGATAATGGGCCGGAGCGAAATGCCAACCTCATGCCCCGAGGGGTTTTCCCCTAGGAGAAGCCTCCGCAGATGGAGATGCTCCCCGGGAAAAAGGTTGTCGTATTCGCTCCGGCCCGTTTGGGAAGATGCTACCGATGAAAAGGAGAAAAACCATGAACGGCTACACCCCGTGATGGCTCGGTTACTCATGTTCCCTTTCTGTCTTCTGTCTGTTCTGTCTTGTTGTTCCCGTTCGACCCCTCGTCTACCGAAATTCGTTGCGATAACCCTCCTCCAGCATCCTCTCGACATCCGAGGAGCGGTAGAGGATCTTGCCGCCCAGCTTGATGTAGGGAATCCGTCCCTGGTTGCGGTAATCCTGCAAACTCCGGCGGCTGATCTTCAGCCGCAGCGAAAGCTCCTCGTCCGTATAGAAGCTCTCGCCGTCCAACGAAGACTTGCGCTTCGAGAACAACGTCTCCAACGCCTTGGAAAGACGCTCCAGCGCTTGAAAGTACGAGCGGATCCGCTCGTCATGCTCCGTAATCAATTCATTGTCCATTTTCCGTCTGTTTGATGCGAGATCCGGTGCGGCACTACTACGAAGTGTCACGATCCGGACCCCGCCGTTTATACTCCGTTTCTGCGCCTCTGTTCGTGCTTGCGTCGCGCCTCCAGCACCGCAAGGAACGACCGCACATCTTCTGCCCGGTAGTAGATCTTGTGGTTGATCTGCGTGTAGGAGAGCGACCCGTTGCCGCGAAGGGTCTGCAACGTCCGTTTGGAGATATTCAGCAGCTGGCAGACCTGCTGGTTGTCCATCCACGGCTCCGGTTCGCCGATACGGTGCGCATGGCAGAGCGCGTCCATCCGTCGGGCGAACTCCTCGAACCGCGCGAGCATCCGCTCAAAGGTTCGGGATTCTACATTGACTATTCCCATGGCAGTGTCGTTTTAAGATCCCGGGAAAGAGCTTGGATCTGGTTGCGACACCAGACCGTAATCTCCTCGTCAAAGCTTGCGAAGTGGTGTTCCAGTACGCGGTCCAGATAGCTGTACATCGAGATTTTGTCGTTGTCGAGGAGTCGCACGATTCGCTGGATCCGTTGGTGAAACTCCGGACGGACATAAATGGCCTTACCATGGAGGGCCGCGGTCTTGACCGGCTGCAGGAAGAGGCGTTCGTAGTTGGAGACTTTTCTCGATAAAGTCCCGGAGTCGAGGGATGCCGTTCGGCTGTCACCCCGAAGTTCATTCTTCTGTTCTTGCATAATGATTGGCTTTTAAGGTTTCGGGAGCGAATATAGGGGCTTCAAAGACGTTTTCTCCGCCATCAGCGCTCTATGGCAGTGGTTGGCGTCGGTGTGGCACAGGTTGGCGTCGGTGAGAGTCCAAATAGCGTATTGGAAGACATTCCTTTGGCGTGCCAAAAAGAAAATCTGACATTCTGCTTTTGGGCGGATTGAAGAAGGAGATTGCCAGTCCGACAAGGAAGGTGGCAGCAACCCTAATACCTCTGCTCCCTCAATACAAAGTCTCCTACAGACATCAATAGATCAAGAAAACAAGAGATCCGTAACCCAAGGTATCATGAACTCAGGGAAACAAGACATCAAGGGCTCTTGAGGCCAAGAGAACATGACGCCAGGAGATCATGAAGCCACTAGTCCAAGACCTCAACAGGGTCTGAGCTCCAGATTTCAGGACTTCATGAGGCCCGGACGTCAAGAACTCCTGAGGTCTGGAGTTCTTGACCTCTGGAGCTCACGAGTCCAAGAGCTCATGATTTCGGGACATCAGAGGTTCTTGACTTCTGGAGATCAAGACGCCAAGACTTCAATTCGTATTGATTTCCTGACATCATTATTTCATGATGGATTGAGTTCAAGATTTATTCATCCCATTTCAAGGCAATTTTGTTCCGATGTCGGCTTCGGGAACGGATGGTTCGCCTCTTCAGACTGGCCGGCGAACAAGCGGAAACGGGACGGGATATTCGACCCGTTTTTGAGTCCCCGGAATATTATATGTTTCGGGACTCGGCAAGCTGTGTTTTCCGTTACGCGAAATAGATTTCGTAACAGAAAACAGCTTGCCCGCAAGGGGGTTGAAAACTCCTCCGAAGTCGTCGCTTTTTACAGGGCACCCCGTGCGCCGAGACCGACTTTCAAAAGATTCGGAATTTTCACCGGTTTCACTCGGAAGTGGCTCCGCGATGGTCAGTTTTTGAGATTTGCTGCGCACAAAAACAAGGGCAATCTTGTTGATCTACACCGGTTACATTGCTTAATTTAGTTCTCTTCTCGCGAATAAATACCTAATCAGTAAGTTTGAATTAAACGGTCTCTTTACTGGAAGCAGAATTGTCTTGAATCCGAGTTCTAAACATGATTGTTAACTCGTTAAAAGGGACCTAATCGTATGCTGCTACCCTTAATCCATATTCTGTAATATTGCCGTCAAATAAAATCAAACTGTGAAAGGACTTTAAATTCATTTCGTAGGAGAAGTGTTCGCTGTAGATATTTGCAGATTGTTCCTGCGAGGGCCACTTCGCGTAAAGAGTCTCACATGGTACTCGCATTTATCTTCTTGATTATATAGAAACGTCAGAATCCACGGAGGGGAGTTCCCGTCGTGGTCCACGAAATCTATGATAATATAAAATTATATACGGTTATCCAGATTAAACCTAATTTGAACGAGTGATTTAATCTGATTTTCCCAAACATTAAAATTCAGCTACAGTTAACAGATGGTATGTATATGATTCATTGATTTCTGCTATATACGCATGCTTTTTCCCAAAATTCACACATTTAAGATTTAAGCTAGAGCTAGATTTACTATTTTGAGCTAAAAAGCCTGCGACGGGGTATTTGTCTTTCAACTTTTCATAAACGATGAATAATTCATTTGTTTTAGGGATTCTCCATTTATATTTTGCACTTCGGGTAATACTGTTATAACGATCTTTTGGCTTACATCTGACATATTGTTTGGAAACGATCAATCCATGTGTTCCTTCACTATTTACCCAGAACACATAACCAACACCCAAGTCCTGACCTACATAATAGGACCTTCTGGCAGATGTAGCAGCCGTGTATGAATTTCGCGAGGATGTTCCACGCGAGTAAGAAGGTGTAGCAGTTCGAGATGTGAAAGTAGATGTCTTTGCGGTATGCGACTTAATTGTAATTAACGTTTCTTTAGGACTAGTATATGTATGACGGAGACCAAAATTCAGATTTTGTACTTGTTGACAATATAATCGATGTGGATCATATCGATCAGGAGCTGTTTTTACTTTATCAAGTAGTTTTATAATCTTTTTTGCATGCACACTATGAGTAGCAACCATTCTGCATTTCTGTATCAGATCAGTATCCCATATTTGGAAAGAATGATCCTTTAGGAACCTTGCGAGCCCTTTGATAAGGGAGGTTCCCCGCCCAACTGAAGCACATTGAACATATCCATATAAATACTCATGAACGTTATAATACGGTCGATTCTCAATGGTTTGCAGATATATCATCACGCTGGGCCAGTCAATAGATACATCTGAAGATGACCCTTGTATAAATTTCAAATAATCCTTAGCTCTGTCCGTATAATCATAATAAAACTCCCACGCTATAGCCTCGTCCCCGGTTTTATGCTCCTTCATCCATTTAACGGCCGAAAGATTCCCTTTGAGGGCTGCCTGTTCGATAAATATGGAAGCACGTGGCCCCAATTCATTTTTAAAGTTTATAGCCGCATAATACAACTGATTGGCAGAAACACTCTCCTCATGATACGGGAGGTGACTCAAAAGATGAATTAACTGTTGCTTAAATGCATCACTATTTTCAATAGGAAGATCTGCCAGATTAGCCAAGACATAAATACAGGATTGAAGTTCTGTACGATATTTTGTTAAATGGACATAATATCGCTGTGCGACCTGTTTGTCATATCCATATCGATTAAAATTTAGGGACTGCTCTTTTCGCAATTGAGCCAATCGCTCTACGGCCGGCTCATATCCGGCGGCTTCTGCAATAACGAGCAATGGGAGTATTTTGTCTATCTCCGACACCCGGTAGGTTGAAGCTTTTTTTACCATGGCCTCTGGATCCCCTGTCAACATGGCAAATTCATAGATTTGGCGAGCAAGTTGTTGCTTGCCGCTTTGTAGCATAAGATCTCCGAGCGATTTGAACAAGGTTATTTCCTCTTCCGATGTCGGAATAGACTTCTTGCCGGTTCGGAATTCCACATATGCCCTCAACAAAGGTGTTTTTTCATCATTGGGATATTTATTAACAAATTGCAAAACATCTGTTATCTCCCATGATTCAATGGCTTTCGCATAAGCCTTGTCATGTCTGGCACGCTCCGCAGCCCGATCAGATGCTTCTTTCAGCAACTGATTACATCGTGCAATTTGTTTTTCAGCTCGAGGATCAGCGGCATTCTGTGCCAATAAGATTTGATAATTCTTCCGAGCTTCAGCATATGCACCTCGATGAAATGCAGCATCTGCACGATCTGTCAATACTCCACATCGTTGAGCCCGAGATAGTTCTTTAGATAACGACTCCCGTAAGTCTAAATCTTCAGTCGAAGCTATAGCAGCCTGATATAACTGGACAGCCGACAAATAATCACCAGCAGTAAAAGCACGTTTGGCTGCCGATTCTTGGGCCGAAACGATCATGGGAAAGCATATCAGCCAAACAACAAAAATAAGACTTTTCATATTCCCTATTAGTGTCTTCATTTGCAATTAATCTCTTTTGTATCTTGGAAAGTAGAAAAAAAATGCATAACCATGTTACCGGCAATTTTATCAGCTGCAACTCGGGCCTCATTACAACTCATTCCTCTGATGGAATAGGAGCACTGTGCGACAATCTCGCCAGCATCAATATGATTGTCAATCCTATGCAATGTAACACCATTTATCATATCTTTATCCCGCATAATCTCCGGCCATGGGTTTAACCCGGGATATCTAGGAAGCAATGCCGGATGAATATTGTATGCACCATATCGTGCCTTCGTATATATAGCTTTGGGCAAAATATACGGACAACGGTATGTCAAAATAAGATCAGGTTGAAAGTTATTGATCGCATCCCGAATCTTGTCTTGAATCGAGTCCAAATCAGCAGACCAATCAACCAAATTCGCCACTATTGCTCGCAAACTTGTAATGGCATCCCAAACGGCATTGGGAAGTCGGGTTATTACCAAAACTTTCATCGCCCGCCCATTTTATAATCATGGACATTGTATTGTATATGATTATAATGGCTGACGTCTTGTACCAGTTTCTGATACTCCACGTCGCTCATATCCGTCGAAAGATTGATTATGGGACAACCATCGTGCAAAAACTGGATAGGATCCGGAATCCGACCATTCAGACGAGCATTCTTATATAAGATCGACCCCGGGAAGGCAATGATCATATCTATTACTATCGAGGAGTATCTTCTGTGTTCAAGCCACCAATCAATTGTTCGATAGGCAGATTCCACTGTTTCCTCGGCATCTCCCAGAATAATGGTTGATCGAGTATCAAGACCAGCTCCAATGGTCAGATTAAGGGCATGCTCGACTTGCTCGATCGTTATATTTTTATGCATGCTTTTCAGAATTCGGTTGTCAGCACTTTCTATTCCAAGAAAGACATATCTACAATTGCTCCGTTTTAAAGCGTCAACCATTCTCTCCGTAACGCTATCCACTCGCAGTTGAATGGACCATACCAGATCATAGGATTTGATTCGTTCGCAGAAATCCAGGACGCGTTGCTCGTCAGATGCGAATAGCTCTTCTCTTAGGGCAATATAGTTTATATCATAGTGCTTTGTGAGATGATCTATCTCTGAGAAAATCGAGTCCAGGGAGCGTTGTCGATATTTGCTGCCAGACGGATGGAAACAGAATGTACAATTATATTTACAGGAACGACCTCCGATAATGGCAACCGGGGAATATTTTACACCTCCTTCGACCTCTCCATTGGTGGCTAAATATTTATCATAATCAAACCCCTCATAGTCAGGAAAAGGAAGTATATCCAGATTCATTTCATCGGCACGACGAGGTGTGATAATCCAACGTCCATCCACCTTGTATATGAGTCCATTGATATTCCTCTTATCATGTTCATGACAGATCGCATCCACAAGCTCGACAACAGTTCTTTCACCTTCGCCTATTACACCAAAGTCTGCATAACCGTCAAAGGCTTCCATGGCAGGAACGGCATCGGCCGTAATCATTCCTCCGCCAACAATCGTTATTACCTGGGGGGCAATTTGCTTAATCAGTCGCATCAAGGGGTACACTTCAATAAATTGACCTGATATACCCGAACTGCCAACAATCTGAATGTCCAGTTCCTCGATCATCCGTTTTAAGACCTTTTCGTCAGACTCTTCTTGATGATTCAGATTTATGGTATATACATTTGCAATTCCAGATGCTTTCAATGCCGCAGATACATACAATATTCCCAGCGGCATAATATATCCACAAGTATCAGTCGAGAAATATCTTGGGACGACAAGCAAAATATTCGGTTTCCTATTTATTGTTGCCATGGTACAAAATTCCTGATATTGTTGTTGGCTATATATTCAATCAATCCGCTGATAGCATTAATCGCATACTCTATATCCCTGACATCACACATCTCATAATGAGAATGCATATATCTTAATGGAATATTCACGTTAATTGTCGCAACATTACCCAGTGTGCGTGCGACAGTAGCATCTGTTCCACCCGATATATTGCGGCTCAATGTCGCTTGTACCGGAATCTGCTGTCGTTTTGCCTCTTGACAGAAAATGGATTGCAGAACACGGTTTGAGTCGGCATTGCGATTTACACCAACGCCATATCCAATAGCAAGAGGCCCCATATCGGTATGGGCCGTAGGTATATCAGTAGCAAAATCAACATCAACGACAATTGCCACATCAAGAGGCTCGCGACAGGCAGCAATACCTCCCATATTGATCTCTTCCTGAACAGTCGATATTCCAATAAGGTCGACATCAGAAATTCTGGATGCAAGTGCTATGACAAGTTCAGACATTATGAACCCTCCCAAGCGATCATCAAGCGCCTTCCCAATAAGACGGTATTTTCCCAATCGCACAAAATCTGATTTGAAAAGGGCAAAATCTCCTACCGAAACATGTGACTCACTCTCGTCACGCGATTCTGTACCTATGTCGATCCACAAATCTGAGGTCTTGACCAAAATTCCCGTTTCAGTTCCGTTATCCTGAAGCGGATCGCATCCAACAACGCCATCAACGATCCCATTTTCAGTCAGAATCACGACCCTATGTCCGATCAATGATGTGGCACGCAGTCCACCCAGTTTCCGAAATCGTAACAATCCTCGCTCATCAATATTGGTTATCTGCATTCCGATTTCATCGCAATGAGCTATGATTCCAATACGGAAGTCAGAGTTTTGATGAGACGATGCATATAGATTACCTATTGCATCCCCACGACAGGTCAATCCCGTAGCAGACAATCGTCTTGCCAATATTTGCTGTATATTTTTTTCAGAAGACGATGGTCCATATGCGTCACATAACTCTTGAAGTGCGCACGCCTTTTCGCTTGTAAAGGTCCATTTCATCATAGTTCTTCTTTAAGTAAAACGGGAAATTGAGGCACATGATCACCATATTGCCGATACATAAACTTCTCAACCTTATATCTCACGATATGCTCCACGAACTGTTGGGTAAAAAAACAAACCTCATCCCTAAATGATTTGCTGTATGATTGATATTGATGGAAACATCCTCCGCCACAATTCCATTTTACCGAACAATCCTTACATTCGTCCCGAGTATATACATTCCAGTCTAACAACTGTTTATACCGACTAATGTCAAACGCGATGTGATTTTGTTTGACGGCCCCATATTTTGTATATATAAACAAAGGATCGTTTTTCGTAGCCACACAATAGCATCCTGTAATATCCCCATTGGCAGTGATACAAAATTCTCCGGGACATGCTCGTTCCAACGGGAAGACTGTTCGAAGATAAGCAAAAGAGGTCAGGTCTATTTCATACTGATCTGCCAATTTACGAGCTGCAATGAACTGTCCGACATATCGTGTATAAAATGATTTCATGACCATGGGTGACGGAAATAAAGATTCTCCTACAACCGGCTCAAACATGGCATTGTGTATTGCAGGAAAATGTGCATGCAGAATTTCGACCATTTCTGTCATCCGCTCTACATTAGAGGGAGTGATTGTGGCATTCACCTGCACCGGAATCCCATAGGAAAGCAACCGGCAGATATTGCCGTATACCTCATCATAATGCTTGCGTTGCAAATTCTGGATTTCCGGTATGAGCTCAAAAGAGACACTGACTGCAATATCTTCTTGCTGAATAAATACCAACTGCTTCTCATCCAGCACTGAACCATTCGTAATGATTCTGATATTCAGATGCAAACCTCTATCCTGAGACAGTTTCTTCGCGTATTCAATACCCTCTCTTACGACCTCCCATGATAACATGGGCTCACCTCCACCCATAAAAGAGATGGTCAACGGACGAGTAAACCCCAAGGGCTTGGATTCAAAAAAATATTTGATTGCAACTTCCAGATCTTTTACCGACAATTGAGCGCCATTGCGTCCTCCCGCCGAATAACAATATGAACATGAAAAATTGCATATATTGTTAGGCAACACGGTCAGAAGGGTATAATCCTTCGGAGCTTTAACCTTACGCTGAGCTGCTATGGGAACATAATCCGCTAGTGGCGTAAATATCTCTTTGTATTCCCCATGATTCATGAATTGTTCAAATTGCCCGGATTGAGCCAACACATAACTACGTCCAATAGGTGAATAGTAGATCTCACTATCACCCATTGAATATCGAACCACATTATACTGTTTTAACCAATCCATATTATTATGATTCACTAAGTTTATTCATTAACGCATGGACTACCATTCGCCTCATGAAACGACAATAGCAATCGAAATACTCCTTTGACAAACTACGGCGAGCGAGCAGACAACCTCCACTACAATGCCATTTAGCAATACACGACTGGCACGCAACATCCGTATTTACATTTTCATTCATCAGACGGATATATTTTTCTCGATTAAAGGTTGTTCCATCAACGTCGACCTTACCATACGCGAATTCGTTAAAATAATATTCTTTCGCAGAAGAGAGTCTTGAACAGGCCGTAATGGTTCCGTCAGGGGTAACAACCAGCTTCCCCAGGCAGGCTCGTACTTTACAACTGTCTACATTATTAATTACGGTATTGCCAATAGTAATACCATAACGTCGTCCTAAATCTTGAGCTGCAAATAAATGGGCTTCGAAATCCATATAAAATTGCTCAAGATCTTGAGGTGAAGAGAATAGATCCGGATTCAATACGGTTTCAAAAGCAGCACTGCGGATTCCGGGATACCTTCGGTGAAGTTCTTCAACCATCTCTTCCTGTCGACATACGTTGAGTGGGGTTATAGTTGACCGGATACCGGACACAATATTCTTTTCAATAAGGCGATCTATGGTTCCTACGACAATATCGTAGTGCGAGCGCTGTGCATTTTGTATCTCTTTCAGAATGTCGAATGAAACAACCAACCCGATTTCATGTTTTTTTATAAAGTCCATTTGCTTATCCGACAGGGTCGAACCATTGGTAACAATACCGATGTTTAATTTTATATTCTCGCCATGTGCCTTCCGAATTGCGAAATCAATACCGGATTGCAAACCTGTAAAAGAAAGCATGGGATCACCTCCTCCTGAAAAAACAATATCCAGTTCTTTCCCTCGATCAGCATGAATAAACCAATCAAGAATCCGTCGAAGTTGCTCTTTCCCCAGCTCTTGGTTATCTCGTCCATTTGCAGAATAGCAATATGAGCAGGAAAAATTACAACGTTGATTTATCAATACGCTTAGCTCTGAAACAGTATCCGGACCTGCTATCTCGAGGATGTCGGCGTCTCGCTGTGAAAGAGTGGCAAGATCCTCATCCTGATCACCCTTTGCAGCAGAATCCTCCAAACGGGAAACTTCGTCTTCACTGATTATGGCAGCGCTGCCTGCCAACGGAGCATACAATAGGACCTGATTGTCTGACAATCTACAAGTAAAAATATTCCGAGCATTAAGAGCCGGGGTAGATAGATTAGTTTGTTCCATTGTCGACACGTTTTAATCCACATTTATTTGCCTACAACCAATGACGAATTTTCTTTCGGAATCTGAGTATTACAGATGATAAAATACACATCAGGAGATGTGAGATAGTATGACAATCTGAAATATCATATTTGTATGACGGTGTCTCTACGCATGATAATTTTCTGCTATATAGTCTTCGAGGGTTATACCTTCATCAACATACTGTTCCCGGAGACGTTCCAGCAGCAAAGTCTTGCTGAAACGGCGGGTGAAATCACAGATTATATCCAGAATATCAGGTGTATATTGGTTATTCTGCATCATGCATCCGCCTCCGCAATTCCATTTGACGAAACACTCTGCACATTTGGGATTAGTATATATCGTGTTGTCGGCAATCAATCGATGAAACTTCTCATTATCAATACACAGGTTATTGAGACTATCGACATGGGCATAGATATAATCGGCGTAGTTGGATTCATTCGGAGATGAGATCTGATGGCAGACTGTTATGGTACCTTCCGGTGTAAGACAGAATTCTCCGGTACAGAATCGCTCCACAACCATATTCAGATTGCGTAATGGTGCGTTAGCCAGATCAATGCCGTAGGATGCTGCCAATGCTCTTGCTTCAAGAAACTTCGTGTAATAGATGTCATAAAACCGACGAGTCGATTCAATCTCACAAAAAGTCCGGTTTGACGTGATGGGATCGAAAAGTGCGGATCGGACATGGGGAAACTTCCTATGCAATTCATCTATCATTTGAGGCATGAGCGCTACGTTGTCTGGCGTAATCATCGCCCGCACCATAGGCGGAGTGGTACATGCTGCCAACTTGTTGAGACCTTGACAGACCTGTTCATATTGCCCGCGTTGTTTGTTCTGAATCTCTTCGAGAATTTCGAACGAAACACGAGCCATCACATGATAGCGACTGAATGTATCAACCATATCATCCGTAATCCGCGATCCGTTGGTCACAATCGTCGTCATTAATTCAATACCATGCTCCGCGGCCCGTTGTGCTCCATATTCCAACCCATATTTAACCAACTCCCACGATATGGTCGGTTCTCCGCCTCCCAAATAAGAAATAGCCAGTCTGGGAGAATTTACACGCTTTGAATCGATAAAGTAATCCAACGCCGCCTTCAAATGCTCTTTCTTCAAAGCTTTATTAGATCGTCCTTGGGCCGAGAAACAATAGGAACACGAAAAATTGCAGATGTAATTGGGCAATATATACATCAGTAAGAATTCATCAACATTGTTCACCTTGCTGTCACGCTGACTAGCTGGCTCGCCGAGGGTAAGGGCCTCGACGATTGCACTCATCTCATCGTTTTCAGAGCCATTCCCAATGGCTTGTTCAATTTGTTGACATTCCGAATCCGAAACAATCATCATGTTACCAGCCACAGGTGCATAAAGCATCCATAGGTCTTCACGGCCAAACTCCTCTTTCAGAGAAAGCTTGTATATGTTATTCTTGGATAAGATATTCATAATCTCCGATTATATCCTGCAAATTTTCATTATAGTCCTCTTTGTATACCTCGTCCAACCGTTTTAAAAGCATATATCGCAAAAAATGTCTGACAAAACGACAATACGACGGATCCTGCTTTCCTCCATTATTCACTGTATTATTTATACATCCTCCTCCACAGTTCCACTTGGCAAAACAATCTCGACACCAAGGCTGGGCATACACATTCATGTTGAGCAATTGTTGCAGCCGGGCTTGATCAATGTATACACCAGTTTCATCAACATGACCGTATAGGTATTTTGAGTAGTTCGTCTCGACTGGAGACGATACGCATGGACATACGGACAACGATCCATCAGCACAAAGCGCAAATTCCCCGGGACAATATCGGTCAACAGTCACGTCAACATTACGCAGGACCGAGCAGGTTAATTTTACTCCATAGTTCCGAGCGAGTTGTTCTGCACGAATAAATCCATATATGAATCTATTGTAAAAAAGGGCTCTGTCTGCAATAGACAAATCAATCACCGGCTCGAATGCGACATATCGTATTTTAGGGAACCGCCGGTGAAGTGTCTCTATCATCTCGACTTGCCTGTCAACATTCAATTCCGTAATGACCGAATTAATTGCCGGAATAACGTCTTGTTGGATCAATGTTTCAATGTGTTCAGATACCAGGTCGAAATGTTTACGCTGGCTATTCTGAACGTCTTCCAATATTTCATAGGAGCAGACCAGATCAATCCGGCAGGAGCGACACGTTTCAATAAATCCATCTGGAATCAAAGAACCGTTGGTAATCAATGTAGTGACTACCCGTCTACCTAATTTGCCTGCCTCCCGATATAAGTAATCGATAGACGGCCTGACGACTTTCTGCCAAGAAAACAGCGGTTCTCCACCTCCAAAAATGGATACGGTCAGTAAAGGTGCATTATTCCGTTCGGGTGAAAGCAGAAAGTCAATGGCTCGATATGCAAGTTGCGGAGTGAGTTGTTGTGAAGATCGACCTTTGGCAGAATAACAGTATGAGCAAGTAAAATTGCAGATATTGTTTGGCAGTATTGATAGATTGATAAAGTCTTTTTCGTCGTGAATTTGTCCGTCACGATCCTTGACAGGTACCACATCACACAAAGTGTCAACAATCGTACGAGATTCGTCATCTGCTTTTCCGGGGGAAGATATGGCCGTTGCTATTCTATCTGCCTCCTGTTGTGTGACCAACAGAACGCTGTCTGCAAGAGGAGCGTATAGCAATAAATGATCCCTTTTCAGAGGAACAACATATATAGACTTATCAGCCAATATTTTATCATTCTGCTCGGACATATTCTGCTAAAGTTAAGCCGTATTCCTGTTTAACATTTTCTTCGAGACGCTCAAGCAGTTGGTGTAAAATAAAACGACGATTAAATTTACAGACCTGCTCCATATAGGAAGCTGGATAAATAGTATTTCGGGTCATACACTCTCCACCGCAACTGAACTTGGCAAAACAATCCTGACACCGTTCATATGAAAACAGATTCACTGAATAAAGTTCCTTGAATCGCTTGTAATCAATTTTCACCCCGGTTTCATCTATTTGACCATATATGCAATGGTCATATCTGGGCTCTTTGGGAGATGAGACCAAATGGCAAATAGAGATGGTCCCTTGCGGAGTTACGCAGAACTTTCCAGGGCAATGGCGTATGGTCGTTTCTCGCAAACTATCATCAAACGTAAAACGCAGCGGCAATGAGTATGTTTTTGCAATCTGCTTGGCTTTCAGATACTCATTGTAAAATGTATCATAGAATGCCGCAAGAGCCTCAGCTGTTTCAAATAATTCAACACTGGTAACAGGTTCCATCGTGTATTGTGCCACAAATGGATATCGTTCAATCACGGCACGAACCATCTCCTGCATATACGCTACGCTGGCAGGAGTAATCGTTGAATTCAGCATGACACGCACACCAAATTTATGAAGTAGTAAAATATTACGATTCACCAAATCATAATTTCGGCGCTGAAGTTCTTGTAAATGCGGCAAGACCTCAAATGAGATACATACGGAACAATTATATTCATGCAGGAACTCGACGATCTGTTCATTAAGCAACGATCCGTTGGTCACTACGGAAATATGAATCGTAAATCCAAACTCACGGCAACGTGTGACCGCATATTGAATACATTTGCGGGTCACATCCCATGAAATCAAAGGTTCTCCTCCTCCGGAAATGAATAATGAAAGATGTTGTGGCCTGATTCTGTCCGGATTAATGAAATAATCCAATACGACTTTGGCTTTCTCCCAAGATATGACCGTAGAGCTACGCCCTTGTGCTGAATAGCAATAAGAACATGCAAAATTACATGTAAGATTTGGAAGCAGTGACATTTTGGTCGTTTGGGAGATATCAGGAACATCTATTGTCTGAGGGATTACCGATGCTTTCATTTCGTCCACCCAATCTTTCAATTCAGGCTGGATCACCTCCTCTTTCTCCAGATATCGGCGTATTGCATCTTCATCCTTGCGATCCACCAGCGCAATGTGGTCACATAGAGGAGTGTACAATATTGAAACATCATCAGAATGATGCAATCCCAGATCATCTCCTACGGGGATGCGGAATATTTCATAATCGGAATATTTCATAAACTTTGTTTTAAAAGGAAGTACACCACCTTGGGCGGTGCACCTCCTCCGCTCAACGTTAGTTGTTGCAACGGCAACCACCACCAAAGCAATCGCAGCAACCTGCAGCCTTGGACTGAGCCTTTTTCACTTTAACGATTTTCATGACATTAAAATAAAAAAGTAAATTCCTACTCTGTTATGGCTTTTCGGATTCCGCCCATACTTACCTATTGACTAAAACATAAATAATTGAGCCGATCAGCACTAACAACCCGACAATTCCCTTTCCCCGTTCAGAGTGATATTCGGAACTTCCATCATCATAAATATCTATGTGAATCTCCGGATTTATAATTCTAACGATACAATACAGGCCATATATCCCTAAGCCGACAATAAATCCTATAGTAAATCCCGAATCCCAGTTGAAGAAAATTCCGCCAATGCAGCCAAATATCAAACTCATTACAATCATAGCAATGAATTCAGGGATAATTCCAATAACCCAAAGCAGACTTAATACAAAAAATCCACCTATGATATATAGTATCCACTCCATTATATTCCTTTATTTTTTAGATGAGTTAATATTTCCAACTATGGCCACAACTCTTACAAGTATTGACTATATATACATCATCAAGGCCTCTCGGCTCAGTTGATTTTTCGATTCGATGTGAACCACATTGAGGACAGGATTCGAGTTTCTCCATGTATTCATAATCGTATCCCAACATCATAAAAATGATTGGCAGTACGATGCAGCCCAGGATAAATCCACATAAACCACCGATCCAAAAGTTCATATCAAAATGAGCAAAGACAAGAGCGCCTAATACACCCAAGAAAATTCCTCGACCGAATATAGATAATGTCCAAAAGAATCGATATGCAATAAACAAGGCAACAAGACCTCCGATAATCCATAATATAAGGTTCATAATTCCAGAATGATTTATAAGAGAATATTCCAGGTAAATGACATTCCCAACGCTATTTTCGAATCTACTTGTTTTTGGATAGGTTTGTATGCTTCATAAAAATTAATTGGAGCCACATCATTATACATGATTGTTGTATTAATCGCATCTCGATTAAATGCAGGAGTAGCATCATATCTTACAAAAATGGAAAAATCGAAATCTTTCCAACATAAGCCAACCTTGCCATAAGTCGAAACATTAAATCGATTGACTAAGGATGCATCCGGATTTTTAAATCTATCATATGTCTTCTCCTCGCCGGATAATCGTTTGAGTGAACGTTTGTATTTTGCAGCGCAATTATAGTTGAGGCTGGCTCCGGCAGCAACATATGCCTTGGTGGAGGCAGAGGAGGCTCCAATATTGAATCGCAAAGTTACAGGAATCCCAATCTGATCTGCTATGAGATGGGGTAAATTATCCGAATAGAAAGGAACCACCTCATGCCCGTCAGAATCATATCCCAAATCCGAGGTAATTTCTACGGAGTCGTCTTTATTCCACCCAGTCAATCGACGATACTGCAGTCCAATAGCCAAATTAACGAGATTCTGGAAACTACCTATTGAAAATTCAACTCTCGGTATCGTATATGAATACGAATATGACCATACATCAAAATCAAATCCGATATTTATTGCATATTCTGTTGTTGATCTCACTCGACTTTTTGAGGGTATCTTGGGGGTATAAACCGTTTCTTTATATGCATAACTTTTCGTATTTCTACTCGATTTTTTGTATTGTTTCTCTTGTTCCTTAATATACTTTTCGGTCTCTTTTGTCTGTGCATATATTCGCGCCGTCGCATATTCATGTACGTTGCAATATGCTCGACTCAACAGATCTTTTACTTGGGTGGTATATTTGCTTCCTGAATAATTCGAAAGGAATGTCCGACCCTTACTAACAGTTGGAAATCGCAGCATCGAATTATAATCGGATACTTCACAACATATCCGATATGCCTGTTTTTGATCAGTATTTAACGAATAGTATTTCTTCGCCGATTCAAAATTCTTACGGGCCTCTTCGTAATTATTTGCAGCATAAAATATCATTGCATCAAAAAGAGCTATTTTGGCTTGAGCTTGTTTTTTGTATTGCGCCAAATCACTCGCTTCAGACAAATAAACCTGATATGCAGATTTGGTATCACGTCGTTGTGCTATGTTCCACCGTTGTGAATCTTCATATATGGCTATTTTATGCTCAGATTCTTTTTTATAACGCAACAACTTGGAGATACCCAAATATTCCCGGTATGCGGCTTCGGTATTTTTCATTTTGGTTTCTGCCCATAAATCTTCTTCAGCCACAAAATCTCTGGCCTCTCCAGCATGAATACCGGTTGGATATTTTGCCAAATAATTTTTATAGGCAGATATGTCATTCGAAGACTCAACTTCAGCCCATAACTTATTATCGGCAGCTCTCTCTGCAGCTTTAGCCAACTGGCCATCACAAAGCCGAGATAAACTCCAGGCATTCGAATCGGATGGATTTATTGCAAGCAGTTTCATGCAATTTGCCCGTGCTTCAACATATGCACCTTGTTTATAGGCGCTATTGGCTCGCTGCAAAAGGGTAGCACAACTTCTCGCTTTATTCATCGAAGAAGTTAGCGATTCTACCAAAGCCGTATCATTAGCAGTTGCAATGGCAGCTTGAAACAGTTGTACGGCAGAACTATAATCACCAGCGGCAAAAGCTCGCCTGGCAGCTGATTCCTGTGCAAGCGCCTGATTACAAACGCATATTGAAGTTATTACAAGAAGTAAAAATTTCCACATGATCAGCAATTAAAATATTTTTTCAGCAGTTGTAGCCTTTGTGTATTATCGGCGTATTCATCTGTATCCGCTGTTATTGATTTCAACAAGTCAATGCGTTCTTGCACATTTTTTATAACTGGCAGTACATCTTTTTTTTCAACATATTTGATGTTTTTATAGTTTAATTGCCTACTGCCATTTACAAAATAAGCATTCCAAACATTCTTAATCTCATTGCGGAGTTCTGCGACTTTTTTTGTCCGATCCGCACACACTTGTGATATTTGCTTAGTTATTTCGACCTGTTTTTTGCGACTCGATTTTCTAACTCTTGCCTCTTCTAATGCAGCTATAGCCTCATTATATTTATATTGAGAGAGAAATTCTTCCGCATTATGCAACAAAGCTTTATATTCGGAATGATGATATTGATATGATTGAACGCTCCATACAAGTCCTCCTATTACACATACTGCCACTACAGAATATATTGTAACTCTCAGACATTGCATTAAACGATTTAATCTTTCGAGTTTTATACGCTCTTTTCGCTCTCGTTCCTGTCGTTCTCGCACAATGCGTTGTTGACGCAATCGTTCTTGTTCTATCCGGGCTCGCTCTGCATGTTCCTGAGTTTCTATCTCTTTTTGAAGACATAGAGCCCATTCTTTCATGGTCGGAATATTAGCATCATCGGAAAATGCTCGAGCGAATAATTTTTTTATACTCTCTGGAAGATTGTAGTATAATGTATGAAAATTGCGAGCAGGGAAAGTAAAATATGCTTTTTTGCTTCCAAATGCGTATAAACCGGCTTGAATACGTTCATAAATTTGTTCAATTTTATCATATGGAGGACGCAGCACAGTTCCTGTATATGGATGAGGGCCGACAAAAACCTTATAAAATACGACAGCCATCGCGAAAAAATCACAATTGATATCTAATGGTAAATGATGTTCAAGCAAATAGTAACCATGTCGAGGAAAATATTCTGGGGTATGCATAGGCCCTTTAGGGTCAGGAAATAAGACTCTCCCATTTTGAGTTATTTGAAAAGAGTCTGTATCTATAATTGATATCCTACCATCGGGAGATACAAACGCATTATCTGGTTTAATGTCTCCCAAAATATATTGTCCACTTGCATGTAAATAATGAACAGCGATGGCCCAATTACACATTAATTTCATTCGATTAATACGACCTACTGGAGTATTCCGTTCAAATTTGTGCCAGAGAAAATCATTAGGATGCAACTCTTGGAGACTTTTCCCATATGTATATTCTTCTATAATTTTAAACTTTTCACTACCAGGAAAAGCCAATAACATCATATAACCGACATATTCATATTTAGAATTATATACTATTGCAGTTGGCCAACAGAATCTATATCTATTACAATCTAAAGAAGATGGGATATTTCGTAGCATATATTCTATCTTACGAATATCAACTACCTTACCCCCTTTATATAGCTTAATACAACAATTAGAATATTTTACTGGAGAATTTATTTTATATACTGAACCTTGTCCGCCACTTCCTATTGATTTATCGGTAAGTAGGTAGTGATTACCAGCGATTAGCATATATCATCAATGATTATTAAGGCGTTCATTTTGAGCGCCTTTCTTTTTAGCCTTATAAGCGATGGTTATCGTTTATAGGGCTTTTTCAGCTCATTTTTGTACCGTATTTGTTACTCGCTTGTTACTCTCCGATTTTAGGTCGGAAAGGTCGTGGAGAAAGTTGACTGTGGTTGACTATGATTGACGATAGTTGAACAAAATGGAGAAATAACAAGAGAAATAAACCTCTAAAAAGTAACGAATATGGCAACAAGTAAAATGAAAATCAAAAAGGTATGCGAGTGGTGTGGCACAACATTTTATGCCCAAAAGCTAACAACACGCTTCTGTTCTCATCGGTGCAATAATCTTGCATACAAAGAAACGGTACGGCAGAAGAGAATACAAGAAGTAGAAACCAAAGTCCAAACGATCATCAGTGAACAACCCATATCCGATTTCAAGGATAAAGAATATCTATCGTTCAAAGAAGCTGCGACTTTATTAGGGCTGAGTAAACAAGCCGTATATAAAATGGTATATGCCGGAAAGCTGCAAGCATTCCGCATCAGTAGCAGGTTGTCTTTTATCCGTAAAAAAGATATTGACCGGATGGTAGAAGCTCGTCCTTATGAACAACGACATCCGAAGGACACTATTCCTATCACCGATTTCTACACCACAGCCGAAGTCAAAGAGAAATATCATGTAAATGAATCATGGATATTTGCGGTAGCCAAGAAGAACAACATTCCTCGCACTTTCAATCGTGGCAAGACCTACTGGAGCAAGAAGCACATGGACACTTACTTTGCCAAGAAAGCCCCGAGTCCAGACATCAATGAATGGTATAGTACACAAGAAATGCAGGAAAAATTCGGCATGACCTTATCCGCTATCTACACTTTCGTTTCTAAGAATGCCATTCCAAAGAAGAAAGAAGGTATCATGGTGTATTATTCCAAGAAACATGTCGATATAGCCAAAGGAGTGGAAGTACCCGAAGAACCTCAGTATTATACGGTAGCCGAAGCTATGGAGAAGTTCAATCTTACCCGTGACCAACTCTATCATTATGCGAAATATCATAATATCCCAAAGGTCAAGAAGGGCAAATACACGCTTATCTCCAAACCTGAATTGGATAAGCTACTTGCAGCCCCAAAAATTGAATAAGTTATTTATCGATGAATGTTCTCACCATTGAATCACCTTATTCCTTTGCACCAAACAAATGTAAAACTCTAAATATTAAACAGTATGACACACACGTGTACAAAAGTAACAGTTCGTCAGAGAGCGATTCGGAATAATCGCATCTCCTTGTATCTGGATTATTATCCGGCAGTTCGTAACCCCGAAACCATGCAGATGAGCCGTCGGGAATATCTCGGCATCTACATCTATGCCCATCCTAAAAATGAAATGGAACGGGAATTCAACAACGATATGCTAAACAAGGCAGAGGCTATCCGTTGTATCAGAGTGCAATCGCTCATCAATGAAGAGTTCGGTTTCTTAGACAAGACCAAACAGAAAGCCGACTTTCTCGCCTACTTCAAAAAGATGTGCCGAAGCAAAGACCAGAAATGGATGTTTGTCTATCAGCATTTCTACAACTTCGTCAAAGGGCAATGTACCTTCGGCGAAGTGAATGTGGATTTATGTAAGAAGTTCCGTGAGTACCTGTTGAATGCCAAGCAGCTCAAACACAGCAATCGTCCCATATCTCTCAATTCGGCATCCGGCTACTACTCTACTTTCAGAGGATTGTTGAAGATTGCTTACCGAGACAAATGGCTTCGAGAAAACATCAATGACTATCTTGACAAGATTGAACCACAAGATGTGAAGAAAGAATACCTGACACTGGACGAAGTGAAACAACTTGCCGCCACTCCTTGCGACATCCCCGTTCTGAAAGCCGCCTCATTGTTTGCTTGTCTGACAGGTTTACGCATCAGCGATATTCTCAATCTTCAATGGGAAGATTTTGCCATTGCTCCCGACCAAGGCTATTGCTTGCGTATCAGAACTCAGAAAACCCAAACGGAAGCGACACTCCCCATCAGCTACGAAGCCTATGAACTATGCGGTATGCCCGACACAGGTAAGGTATTCAAAGGGTTGAAACGAAGTATGATTAATTATCCGCTGAAGAACTGGCTCAAAAAGGCAGGAATAACGAAGCCGATAACCTTCCACGGATTTCGTCACTCCTACGCAGTTATCCAAATCTCTTTAGGCACAGATATTTACACTGTCTCAAAGATGCTAACCCACAAGAACGTTTCCACTACTCAAATCTACGCAGATTTGGTCAATGTAAAGAAACGAGAGACAGCCAATAAGATTTCACTGAAATAAATTACAGCTATGAAACGAGGAATCATAACAAACAACGGACATGGTATCCATATTTCTGATGGAGAAGTATGGATGACCGTTTGGGAGATTGCCGACTTATTCTATACAACAGTTGGATCAATCAATTCCCGTTTAAAAGCAATATTGAAAGCCAATGTCTTAAAGAAGTATGACATCTGCCAATGTATAAAGTTGGAAAATAGGAATAGTGCCGATGTATATAATCTCAACATGATTATAGCTCTATCCTATCAAATAGACACTGGACATTCTGCAGCATTCAGGAGATGGTTAATAAACAAAGTTACTCATAATCAAGATTACAACATCCTGTTATATCTCAACAAAGGTACAAACCATACATTGTATTGCTAATAAACTATACCTCTATACCCTATTGATTATCTGCATTGTTTATCCCAAATGATGCAGATAATTTTTATTTTTGAGATACACAAGTTTGTTGCACCAACTATTTTCATCTAAAAACAAGAAATTTGCAATACGCTTATTATTAAGCATGTAACATGATGAAAAGTGATGAAATATATCGTCAAAAGCCCATTGACAAGCAAAACTATGGATTTTCTCAAAAATTAATCCTATATATTTGCACACAAACGATTAATACAACTCACTATGGAGCAGAAAAAGATAGAACAGATAACATTGCATCTGATTGTTTTTGGTACAATCATTATCATTAGTGTTTTAGCCCGTCAGACCGTACTTCACTATGGTTGGGACGAGTTCAGCAGCTACCTTATTCTTATAGTATGCTCTATTGTCATAGGAGCTATCTACCTCAATCTACAAATGGCATTCAGACAACTCCTTTCCCCAACAATAGAAAGATGCATTTTGAGATTTGAGGGCTACCGTAATAAGGCTGTGGTGGTAGAAGCTCTAGTGAAACATTCGAAACTTGCCGAAAGTACCATTATTTCAAAATCCATCATTTCTGAACCTGAAATTGAAATTAAATCTGACACAACAGAAGAAGTTTCTACCCCTTCGTGTTCTGAACTCAATGAAGATGTGACAGAACTTCCAAAGGAAGAAGCCACACCTTCTACCATCAATAATATACCCATCGCAGAATCCAATCAGCCATCAGAATACGAGATATTCCGTGCCAACGCTATGGCTGAGAAGGAACGAGCATCGCAAGAAAAATTAGATAAGGTTCTCGCATATACGAAACAAAACTTGGTTCTCTACCTTAGCGAAACTGACCTCAATCGTCTATGTGGATATATTACAGAATATTACTTATCAGATACTATGCCCAAAGTCGAGCAAATAAAGGTTGATGCCCAATTAAAAACCATTGACATCATGCACTTTGGTTGGAATATAGGTAAGGCATTTGGCAAGCCACGTTTGCAGACAGCCACATTTATCAAAAGGGTATTTGCTCATACCCTCCGTGATTCAGAAATATCTACCATTGAGCGTAAGATGTCGCATACGGAATCCGTATGCAAGATTAAATTAGATAGGAGAATTGCATAAAATCACCACATATAATGACAACATAAATAGTCAAAGCGAACTTGATTTTTCAATTATTGACAAATACGCTTTTATTCCTTGTAGCTTATTCTTTATAAATTCGTGCGTTGAGAGCTGCTTGGATAGTATTGCTATCTTTTTTTTATAACCCAAAGGAGCAAGAAGTCGGTTATTTTGGCATATTACACCTGTTATAATAGGATTTTTAGTTTGATAATGTGTCTTTTTGTGACTGATTCTGAATCCTGACTTTTTAATGATTGCAAGGAACTGAGGTACTAGATTTTTAAAATCAACTTTAGATGACAAAGTTATATCATCAACAAACATTGAAAATTTAATATGATGCTCCTTTGCTAACTGGTCAATTTCCGTACCTATGGGTTTAAATACCAAATTAGCAATTAAAGTTGAGGTTGGAACACCTTGCGGAACTTGATATTTATGAGTAGTTAGTTTAGTTAATATTCTTGCTATAGCAGGCGTACAACCCTCTCGAAGAAACATTTGAAAAACTTGCTTATGAGAAATAGATGGAAAAAATGACTTCAAGTCTGTCGTAAATATATATTTATTTCCTTGATGAAGACGAGCATTACGCACATTATTTTTCCCCCGAATACCACCATAAACATATTGAGGAATTTTAACTTGCTTTGACATAAAATCGTAAAGGCGCGTTTGAACCTCTTTTAGTTTTCCTCTAGACGAGTTTATTTGTCTAGTGGCAATTTCTCCATTACTATTCTTCTTTGGTTTGTCAGTAAACTTATTAAATTTTACTCTTTCAAAAGAATAATAGTAATCTTCTATGTGTGCCAATAAGTAATCCAACTGTCCCTTATTAACACCCAGTATATATAGTAAATATTTTTCGTTTGTTATCATCAAAAAAAGAAATTAGAGAGCTGATTATAACAATTCAAAAAAAGATTTGCACCATTCAATCAAAGGCTTCATTACATTCGATAATTGAATCAATGCCTTTATAAATTCAGCAATGGCTTTAATCCATTTTGCCAATTTTTTTATCTTCTTCTCCTGTGTTACAATCATTGGAGAACAATGGAGGGAAATTTTGTAAGCCTTCTTCCCTCTCTTTGAAGGCTTCTTCTTTTTTTTAGCCATAAGCATTTAATTTTAGTTCGGGCAATATTGCCACGTGCCTAAAATCAATATGACCTAACTAAAATATGCTTAGACATTGTCTTCCATTGTACTCTCTATTTTCACGTGCCTAAAAAATGGACACAAATTAATGAAGTAGATACGAATCTTCCATGTATCGACAATCGGAAATAATGAACGAACTATATGAGATGTTCTTGTCTCCATTCTGCCATACTTCAAAACTATATCCGCCCCATTTTACCAATGACTTGGTGCGATTGCTCGCTTTAGGTTTTAGCATAATCTAGTCTCCAAAGCCTTCCTCAGTCTATCAAAGAACTAATACATTGTAAACATAGCGAAATCTTCGCAATTATTCTACCAACTACATCAAAAAGTTATTCATCAGTTATATTTTGGTGAATAATTCCACCATTGAAACACCTGTTTCCTTTGCCATCGAACAATTAAAAACGATTGGCGTATGCAAAAAGAAACAGTAACATTTGATAAGCTGCCCGAAGCGGTAGGTTATCTGACCGAACAAGTCATCGAGTTGAAAAGAATGGTATCGGAACTTCAACCGCCCGCATCAGACAAACACGTGTTGGTTGAAATTGAGGATGCTTGCCGTATTATCAGAAAAGCCAAGCCTACCATTTATACATTGGTACGCAAAGGGCTGCTTCCTGCCTATAAGAAAGGAAAAAAACTCTATTTCTACGAAGACGAACTTCTAGCATGGATTGAGAATGGTCGAAGAAAAACTTCCGAGCAAACATACGAAGAGATGCTTGCCAATATGCAAGGCGGCATCCGTCATAAGCCCAAATCATCCGTGAAACTTTAATAGGTGTGGCTATGGATACATATTCTATTAATCCGGCATCCATCATTGACGAAGCGGTTGATTTAAGTATGCGACTAACGGGTACTGATTTCCCTGTTAGCATATTCCCTACAAGAATCCAACGTATCATCAGCGAGGTACACGAATGCCATAACTACCCAACCGACTACATTGCCGCAGCTATCCTTACGGCACTAGCAGTCGGCATTGGCAACACGCATCTTGTCCAAATCAAGCAAGGCTGGGTGGAAAGCCCTATCCTATATATAGCATTAATTGGACGACCGGGAGCAAACAAAAGCCATCCGCTCAGCTTTGCGATGAAGCCGTTTCTTGATTATGACTACCGACAGAATCAGGAATTTGAAAAGGCACTTGCAAAGTACGATGAGCTGATGAGCATGAGCCGCAAGGAACGTGCGGAAAGCGGTAGTGAGCAATTTCCACAAGAGCCTATCCGCAAACGCTTCTTGGTTTCGGATGTAACGCCCGAAGGATTGAGCCTCATTCATGCTCAAAACAAACGTGGGTTATGCTTGTGGGCTGATGAATTATCCGCTTGGTTCAAGAATTTCAACCGCTATAACAACGGTTCGGAGGAACAGTTTTGGCTCTCAGTATTCAGTGCAAAGACCACCATGTCCGACCGCAAGAACGCCAAGAGTTCCATCTTCATCAAGCGTCCGTACATATCGGTTATTGGGACTATCCAAAATAAAATCTTGAATGAGTTGGCTAAAGGTGAACGTTCCAGCAACGGGTTTATCGACCGCATCCTGTTTGTAATGCCGAATCTGCAACAGAAAGCACGGTGGAATGACAAAGAACTGCCGGAAGATATAGAGCAAGAGTGGAATGCCATCATTGACAAGCTGATACAATCAGAGTGCCACCTCAATGAACATGGAGAGATTGAACCACAAATCCTTTTTTTCTCAGAGGATGCCAAGAAACGGCTTTACGAGTGGCAGCACCATTTTTCTGAGCTGTGCGACCGGGAAACAAACGACACCATCGTAAGTATCTATTGCAAGCTGGAAATATACATCATCCGTTTCTGTCTGATTATCCAATTAGCACGATGGACTTGCGGAGAATGTGATAAGACCTGTATCGACCTGTTGACAGTGGAACGAGCAATCAAACTGACGGAGTATTTCAAAGAGTCTGCATTGAACGTTCAAAATGTCCTCAATGAAAATACGCTCAACAGCCAACAACAGACAATAGTCAATCTGCTTCCTCCATCCTTTACAACCGCCCAAGCTATGCAGATAGCCGAGCAAAACGGGATGAAGGAGCGCACGTTTCAACGCTTTCTCAATGACAACATCGGGACATTGTTTCGCAAAGAGAAACATGGAGAATATTCAAAGACTAACCCGTGACATTTTTGTCGGTATTGACACTTTCCAAACGAAAACGACAATAACGACAAAAGTGACACACTAAAAAAGAAACATACAATGAGTACACATAGATTCATATTAGAACCCTACAAAGGTGTCAGCACTCGACATACTTGTCCGAACTGTCACCGCCAAAGATGCTTTTCCAAATACATTGATACAGAGAAGCAAATCAAGTTCCCAGAATACGTGGGGCGTTGTGATCATGAGCAGAAATGTGGTTATCACTTCACGCCTCGTGATTACTTTGAGCAGAATCCATCTGAGAAAGAAAAGTTTGCAGAGAATAGCTTCGGAAGTTATACACCTATTAAAGAAGTAAAACCGATAGCCATCTCCTACATGGATTTGGATATAGTCAACCAATCATTACGAGGCTATTCTGCGAACAAGTTATTTCAGTTTCTATCGGCCCAATTCGGAGAGACGGAAACATTGAATCTTATGAAGAGATACAAGGTTGGTACATCCAAGTATTGGGATGGTGCAACCGTATTCTGGCAAACGGACAATCGGAGTAAAGTCAGAACTGGTAAGATAATGCTTTACAATTCCAAAACGGGTAAGCGAATAAAAGAACCATACAATCATGTTACGTGGGTGCACTCCGTATTACACAAAGATGATTACAATTTGAAGCAGTGCTTCTTCGGTGAGCATCTGCTTTCCGAAGACAAAAACCGTCCAGTTGCGCTGGTCGAAAGCGAGAAAACGGCAATTATTGCATCTTACTATCTGCCGCAATTCCTATGGATAGCATCAGGTGGAAAGAACGGTTGCTTCAATGTCAACAGCCTATCCGTTTTAGCAGGAAGAAGCGTTGTATTATTCCCTGATTTAGGTGCAACCGACTATTGGCAGAGCAAAATCAGCCTGATGAAAAGCTGCGGAATTGAAGTACAAATGTTCGATTATCTGGAAGCCAACGCTACCGAAGACGAACGCAAAGAGGGCTACGACATAGCTGATTATCTACTCAAAGTGAAGCCTGACGAAGCCATTCTTCAACAAATGATAAGGAAGAATCCTGTCTTGAAAACACTGATAGAGACATTCGATTTAAAGCTCATCAGCGTACAACAAGGCACTCCACAACCGAAGGTTTTACCACCCAAGAAGCGAGGATTCAGACTTTGAACTCAGGGAGAGGAATCGAGACTTTTTTACTGTAGCAAGTTAATGTCGGTGTATTACATTCCCCGACCACTTGCTCCTCAAAAAGTCTGAGGAGGCGGCTCCCGATGGTCACACATTATTCACTAAAAACAGATTCAAATGGAAAAGAAATATACAGTAACACTCCGTCTGTCATATCAGCAATACGCATGGCTTGGTGCGCTTTGCAGACGGAGCAAGCAGACTCAAAGCGAAGTGATCCGTTCGCTCATCGAAAACGGTTCGGTACGTGAACGAATCACGCAAGAGCATATTCACATCATCCGTCAACTGATTGGCGAAAGTACCAATCTTAACCAGTTGGCAAGACAGGCAAACACCTACGGTTTCTTCGCCGTAGCGGACAGATGCAAGGAAATGGCTCAGCACATTAACCTACTTATAAAACGTTTGAAAGATGATAGGTAAACAGACTAAAGGGACATCGTTCGGTGGCTGTGTTAGCTATGTTCTCAAAGAGGAGAAATCCAAATTGCTGGAAGCAGTTGGAGTAGAAGGTACACCCGAACAGATGGCGGAGCAATTTGAGTTACAATCGCTGCTCAATGATAAGGTAAAGAATATTGTCGGACATACTTCGCTCAACTTCTCACCGGAAGATAGCGAACGCTTGAAATATGATGATGAACTGATGTTGCAAATTGCCCACGACTACATGAAACTGATGGGAATCGAAAACACGCAGTACATCATTGCCCGGCACATCGACCGTGAACATCCGCATTGCCACATCGTCTTTAATCGAGTGGACAATGACGGCAAAACGATTAGCGACAAGAATGACTTTCGCAGGAATGAGAAAGTTTGCAAAATGTTGACCGCCAAATATCGCTTGCATTTTGCCAATGGTAAAGACCATATCAAGGAGGAACGATTGCGCCCTTATGACCGAGCAAAGCATGAGATATACAAAGCGTTGAAAGAGGAACTGTCCCAAGTACAAAATTGGGCTGACTTAAAGGATGCACTTGCCGACCGAGACATTGATATGAAATTCAAGGTCAGCCGAACTACACGGGAAATACAGGGTGTAAAATTTGAGTACAACGGTTTTTCTTTCTCCGGCTCTAAGATTAGCCGAGAGTTCAGCTACTTGAATATCGACAACCGACTGGAAGAGAATGCTTGTGCATCCTTGTTTGAATCACCCAAACAGGAATCCAGACATAAGGAAGATAATGTACAACAAAGCGTTTCCCATTCCGATGATGGCTCAAGCATCAGTCTCGGCTTGCTAAACGGCAACTCGTCCTACGATGCCACTGCCGCAGAAGAAGCCGAGTTCAATCGGCTGATGAAAAAGAAAAAGGCTAAGCGCAAGCGAGGCTTTCATTTATAATCCACTTTTTATTAACACTTTAAATCAATTATTTATGGAAGATTTGATTCTAGATTTCAATCTCTACTTGTGTGAGAAGTTCGGCTACAGAAACAGTTGTAGCGTGATGCAAAATGCCAATGGCTTTTGTGTGAACATCAGTGAACGTGATCTAGACTGCTACATCCGCTTCTGGGAGTATAGTTGTGGAAGAGGCAATTTCCCCGACTGGTCTATCATCATTGTGCGCAGTAACTTCAAGAAGAACCAAGAAGAAAGCCTGAAAGATTTGGCTCGCTTCTTCAAGGAGTACATGCCACGCTACGGTTACAAATACCTTTGTACCGAAGGTGATAACTACAAGTATTATCAAACACTCGGTTTAAAGCTCATCTATCGAGGAATCTTTGATCAAAACAATTATGGATTGCCGATTAAAGACTTAAATGTCTGACACATCGTTTAAAATTGAGGAGGGGACTTTTCCTCTCCTTTTCTTATATACCGATAAATCAGAATTTACCGATACTTGACCATTCATCAAAAGCGGCAATAGTTCGTCACGCTGCATAGCCAATGAATCTATTTGTTGATAGTTATTTACAATCATTTGGTAGATACTTCCAATCTTCTCATCAAATAGTTTCAGAATATTTCTTGTTGGTATGGGCAATAAGATATTCTTGATTGTATTTTGAGAAATATTATCCCTTGCGGAACCCGTACTGAGTGTAATAAAATGGCTATATAACGATGATATATGGAAGTACACATAGTATAACATATTTTCTATTGTAGGGATAATGCCACAAACGGCTTGATTAGAACAAGCTTCGAATGTTAGCAAGCTAACTTTACCTGCTGTTGCGCCATACATTGCGACCAATATACTGTTGCTTGGATATAACTTTGCACTTGAATTTTCTAATCCACATTTTGTAATATAATTGGTAGTCTTAGTGATTATAGGACTATTCAGTTCCCCACTGTTTATCCAAGCTATTTCTCCGTTGTTGTAGTATTCTATATTTGTTGATTTGGGTGTACCTCCTGAATATGTGGTAGCAAAATCTTTTATTAAAGATATATTCCATCCTTTTGGAATCTCTCGCTTCAACTTTTTATTCCAAACCATTTCCCCACCACTTGATTTATAAGGCTTCCCTTCTTCATTCGGAAAATCAAATTGCACAAACCAATAGTCGTAAAGTTGTTTCGCCATTGCCGTTAAATTCTGATTTATCGAACGGTTTATAGCCGTTTTCCCATCGATAGTACGAATAGTTTTGGCCAGTTTCTTTTGCTCAGCAATAGAAATTGGCTTTATTTCAATGGCTTGGTATGCCTGCTCTAGTTGTAGGTTCTTAATTCCTGAAGTTTTGCCCTCAAAATTGAAGAAAGCTCCCATGTTATAAAAGTGCTGAATGTAGAGATAAATGTATTCCGCATCCCACTCTTTTTTCACACGGAATGCTGCGCAAAAGTTTGAACAATCAACCGATTGCAACTTTTCTATAAGGTTAGGCGTTATAAGGCAAACTCTTCCTGTCGATTGTGTGGGGCTGCCTCCTGATTTTTCTACAATTATATCACCTACTTGTAGCAGCTTATTTTCATAACTACGTTTTGAAATATACCTTTTGGGTATATGATTATAATCTTGGTTTTTGATGGGCTCAATATCTGCACCACGTACACAGAAGACTTCGCAAGGAGTGTCTTCCGTATGTGATTCATTGCCCCAATCACCTGATATAAAAGTCTCTATGGTTTCTATTAGTTTCATTATTAAGAAATCAGATAGCGTTAATACTTATTGAAAGGATGACAGATATGAGCGCAACTATCAATGCCCACTTTGCAATTAAACGAGAGTATTTTGCTTCATACAATGATGCAAGAATACTATGGTATCTTTGCTCTTGACAAGCTTTATAGCCTTCTGGTGTGAGAGACATTTGCTGTGAGTTTTCATCAAAATTGATGAGACCCAACCATAACATTTCATGGACCCAAAGTTCAGTTTGTGCATGAATAGAGTCAATATAGTCAAATGTGCATTGTTTGTCAAGATACGTATGGATGTCCTTATATGATACATAGTCCTTACCAATATAAAATTGATTGGCAAGTAAATAATCCAAGATTTTACAGAATAGCCAATATTTCACTCGGCAATCTTTTGATATTTTGGTTTCACTTTTAAGAAATTCTTTAATTTCAGTCATTATATCTAATCGTATATATTTACTTTTGTAGTTTTATTACCAGTTTCTTTTTTCTTCAAAATTAGCTATTTTCTTTGACTCCCAATGCTCGTTGAGAATTTCGTAGAAGCGGTCATATATCTTTCTTTTAATAGACTCAGAGTCAAATTCGTTATCATAATAGCATTGGCTATAATCCACAAAGAACCGCTCTTGCGGCAATAGTTTCTCGTACTCATTGTCCAATACCCCCTCTATGGCGTCCTCTAAGCAGGGTGATATTTCATCGTAACACTTGCTTTGGTACTCTATTGAGAGAATATTAAAAAAGTTAAACGAAGAAGGATAATCATCTGTACCTATGTGAATGTTCCAGGAGTTTATTTTACGAATGGCTCGCTTACAAAGACTGTTTATGATGCCTTTTGCAAAATACTCGCATTGATCCTGTACTTCTTGGATAAGTTTTTCGTCTTCTGTCATACTATATCTATATTATTCACCCAACATTCCCCTAACTTCTTTATCGAAGTCAGAATCAATCCGTTGGGTTTTATTAAAAATATCGTATTCGCTTTCTGCCTTTGTCTTGGCTTGTGCCGCAGAGATTCGCCCTTTGTCGGGCAATATCTGATATTTGCGGAAAGTCAGAAACTCATTGACACTGGCTGCAAATTGCTCCATATTGAACGTGTTTTCACGCTCTATAAGGTCTTCTATATAGTCGAAATATCCTGTTACTACACGTTCCAACCGACGGATTTCATTTTCCTGCAAATAGTTCTTGGCTATTGACACATCCGATTTCAAGATACGCCCATCGGGAGCATTCTTCCATGTAGTCAGCCCCATGTGTTCTTGGGTATGGTCAGCCTTAGTGTAGATGATTTCTGCTGCTGTTTGCCCGGTAATGGCATAGTGAAAACGGTTCTGTATCATGGCATAGAAATCGTGTGTGGTAGGCGAGTTCTTGTCATAGTCAATACTGCACTCTGCATATATATCGGTAATCTGTTGCCAAATACGCCGTTCACTGGCACGGATGGAACGTACCCTTTCCAACAATTCACGGAAATAGTCTTTTCCGAATACTGCCGTTCCCTGTTTTAAGCGTTCATCGTCAAGCACAAAGCCTTTCTTGATATACTCATTCAGAATCTTGGTAGCCCACTGACGGAACTTGGTAGCTTTTGGAGAAGATACACGATAGCCAACAGCAATAATCATATCAAGATTATAGAAATCAACCAACTCTTCAACCTCGCCTCTTATGCCTCGATTTACGACGGTTGCAATTTTTGCAACCGTCGTGTCTTGCTGTAATTCTTCCTCTCTAAATATATTGGCTATGTGGCGGCTAATACCTGATTTATCAATACCGAAAAGCTCTGCCATAGCCTTTTGCGTACACCAAATGGTTTCGTCTTTTATAACCACCTGTACTCTTCCCTCTTTATCGGGAAGATTGTATAACAAAAACTGTATTTCGTTACTCATTGTTTCCTACATTTTCGTTGAACTGCAAAGCATCCAACTGCTTCATAATTTCCTCTTCCAACCGATGGCTTTCTTTAAATTGCTCGGAGAGTATTTGTTTATAATTTGCCATACGGTTGTTAAACTCTTCTTCCGTTATATCTACATAATCTATCTTGATGTCGAAATATTGTCCAGCAGAAAGAGAATAGCCCTTTTCCTTTATCTCATCGTAAGAAACAGCTACGGAAAAATCCTCTACAACTTCTTTGTTGCGGAACGTATTGACTATTAAATCTATCTCATTATCAAGCAAACGTCGTTTCTGGTTATTGCCTTCTTTATATTCTTCACCTAATTTGCTTGCATCAATCAAAATTACTTTATCTGCTGTTGCCGACTTATCAAAGAATATAACGGACACATTCGTTCCGGTAGTAGCAAATACATTAGTAGGCATTGATATACATCCACATACTATATGTTCATCTACAATTTTTTGAAGAATATTATAGGCAACAACATTGTTACGTTTTTTTGATGTAATAAAACCAGTTGGGACTACGACAGCTGACTTCCCTGTATCCTTTAAAGAGTTTATTACATGCTGTAAGAAACACAAATATATTCCCATCTGAGGCTTTTCGGGATTGATTTTTTTAACCTTATTCGGAACTCCAGCCCAAAACCGAATCGTATCAGCAGCTAATGTATCACGATACTCTGGAAAATCAAGTTTAAATGGAGGATTTGAAACGATAAAATCAAATTTCTTCAATGCGCCACTTAATTCTGTATGTGATGGTTCTGTCAATGTATTGCCCTGTACAACATTTGGCAGAGAAGCAGACAAACTATTCAGAATAAGGTTTAGACGCAACATTTCACTCGACTTTTCTGATATATCCTGACTATAAATCGAGCATCTATCTTCTCCTATCTGATGAGCAAGAGCCATAAGCAATGTACCTGTTCCAGCCGATGGGTCGTAACAAGTCACGCCTCGTAAATCTGCATTGTCCCCGACCAATAATCTCGCCATAACTTGGGCTATGGCACGTGGAGTATAATATTCGGCATATTTACCACCTCCGGCATTATTAAATCCCTTCAGCAAATGCTCGAATATTCTTGAAAAGAAGTCATACTTCTCAATAAATACATGTTCAAAATTGAATGAAGCAACATTACGCATCAGCGATTTTGCAAATTCATCACGCTTTTGTTGGTCAGTTACAAATGTTGTTATGGCACTGAAGATATTTACCTTACTTTTTCCGGAAGTTGTTACAGAAAAGGTATCTGCATTGATATTGGCTATATCTATTAATGTAGCATCCAACAATGTAGAGAAATCTCCCTTTCCTGTGAAATTATATAGATGAGAGAGTGTATGTTCAGGTTTAAGTCTCGGCACAGAAGCAGGCAAATAACTGAAAAGGTCTTCTACCTCTTCCTCTGTAAATGTATCATATTCGGCATCCCACTTTTCTGCTTTGCTTAGCCGTTCTCCGTACATTTTATCTCGCTTGGCTTCATAGCCGAACTTATCATTAAAGAACTTGTACAGAAACATTTCTGTGACAATTTTATATTCGCTTCCTGTTCCTGCCAAACCAAATGCACCTGTTGTACTTTTCAAAGAATCAATCAGGGCAATCGTTGATTCTGTTATATTTATATCGCTCATAATCAATATGCAAAATTACGTTGTTGGAAATATTCTGTTGTGATAAGATTGTTGATATATTTACGGTCTGTCAAATTTGCCTTAATTCCAAGGTCTATTAATTTACGACCAATAATAGCCAATACATCACGCTTAAAGGCATCTTCATTATCCAAAACATTGATATTCAAGAATAACATATTGTCTATTTGAGACTTCATCTGTGACAGATTCTCGGCTATTTCATATTCGTGTGCAGATATAATAGGCTGTTCACGTTTTTGATTTTCCTCCTCAATCCGCTTGTGAATACGAACAAAACGCTCATCACCCTTATATTTTTTCTTCAAGATATTATTCCGTCTGTTTATTTCCCGAATCTTTTTCATTACATTATCCATGTAATCAATGCTGTCTTTTGCATCTTGAGTATTTTGCGGAACAAAACCTTTTTTACGGAAATATGCTCGGAACTCATCTGCAAGGATGACATATTTTTCTTCATTCCTATCAAAATTGGCATCAAATTCAGTTTGTACCTTTTCGCAACGCTCACGAATATCATTGACAACAATTCTCAGTTCCTCAGATATTCCCTTTTTGAACTCAAATTCCAATTCTGACAGAGCGACATTGATTATTCCGGCAACATCTGCTTTATGCTCTGTACTTTCAAACAGATTCATCCTCTCTATGCGATGCGTAACCTCTGTAACCAAAGTAGGAATACCACCAAAAGCCAAAGACTCTATTTTTTCTTTCAATTCATCATCACCAAAGGCTCTGACTTGATTCAAAATAGCTTTAGCATCATTCAATACTGACCGTAGTTCATAGAGCCTGTCTTTATCCTCAATTTCATCAATTTCCTGTCTGAACTCTTCCGGATTATCGCAAGTGAAATTAAAGAGAATACTCTTGATTTCTTTCATTTTCGCTATTATCTCTTCCTTATCTTCGATAATAGCATTACCAACAGGCTCGTCCTGTTGGATCTCCTTAATATCCGCTGTACGGTTTAATTCTCTCAGATAGCGGTCATTTGTAGAATCAAAGTTTTCCTTTATATCTACAAAGTCAACCACATAGCCATATTTAAAATCTTTATACGGACGATTTACACGCGTAAGAGCCTGTAACAAATCATGACCGTCAAGACTACGTCCCAAATATAGTTTCTTCAACCTGGGAGCATCAAATCCGGTAAGCAACATTTGATTGACAATCAGTACATCTACTGTCTGCTGCTTCTTATATTCTTCAATATATGCCTTTCTTTCTAATTTGTCTCCTTCATCATGCAATATCAGAGAGGCACGTAATGGTTTGGCATGACCATACGCAACCATTGGCTCTGCTACCATTCCCAACTGTTCTTCCCATTTATCTTCAATGCGCTGCGCAAATCTAAAACGCTGCTGCCATAAACGAAACATTTCACGAGCCTGTGGATTTGTTTTGCACACGATCATTGCCCCGATAGAATCATCAGCTTGTTCTTTTCTGAATCTTCGCAAATCAGAAATGATATAATCAAGCAAAGCATTCAGGTAACTTTCATGCTCAATTATTTTATTTTTGTCTATATCACTTTTCTTGACCTCTACGTTTCCAGCCAATTTATCAAGAATGCTCTCAATACGCTCTTTATAAATGGTTTCTATCGGTTCACGCATCAGTTTTAGCGTATAACCATCCGCTATCGACTTATCATAATAGTAGGTGTCAATGTAATCACCAAAGACACGCCAAGATTCTTTTTCTTCTCGCAACAAAGGAGTTCCTGTCAATGCGATTTTTACAGCATCCTTATCAGCTTCCAGAAGATTTGCAAGAAAACTACCCTGTGGACTATATCCTCTGTGTGCTTCGTCTATAAAGAATACACGCTGAAGATTAGTATTATAGCCTGACTCTATCTGTATTTTAGTGGAATCCTCCTTAAATTTCTGTATGTTTACAACCATTATTTCCGCTTTACCCTCACTGTTCACTACAGGGGTGGTATCGCGGATATCTTTCATTAAATCATCCCGACTATTGACATTCCTTACGACTAAGCCACGTGCAACAAACTCATCACTCGCCTGCTCCATCAGCGCAATACGGTCCACTATAAAGTAGAATTTAACAGCCGTCTCGCGTTTTGCATAATAATCGGTCAAACTACGAACTGAATAATACGCCAATGCTGTCTTGCCACTGCCTTGTGTATGCCATATTATTCCACTCTTGACACCTTTAGATAGTTTTTTGCGAATAGCCAATGATGCAAACAATTGCTGATAGCGCATCACATGTTTTTCAAGAGTTGTGATTTTACTGCCATCTTCCAGCTCTATAGTTCGATTAACATACGCAAAGCCATATCTTAACAGAAACAAAAACCTCTCCCGGCAAAGCATTGATGTCAAAACACGATTCGTTGGAGTATCTACCTTCTTATTGGTTTCATAATCGGGCAAGTTTTTAATAACGATACAGTTCCTATGTTTGAGAACCTGTTTTTCTGAATCTTCCGTCAACGCTAAATATGGATATTTCGACACGAAAGTAGCATCAGCCTCTCTAAACACATTAAAGAAAGCTCTCTCTTTTGCTGCACAACAATAAAATGCACCTTGTATCGGAACTCTGTTTTCATTATCGTATTCCTGATTATTGGAAAAAATCATCAATTGGGTAAGATTGATAAAGCGACGAAAACTCTTGCTCCGCATCCGTTTATTAATCCTATCCCGCTCTGCTAAAATTCCATCGTGATTATTAGGCTTCTTGACTTCGATAAAAGCTAAAGGCAAGCCGTTTATAAAGCACGTAATATCCGGACGGAAGCTATCACCGGATTCGACATTTTCGCATGTAAACTCTGTCGTAACGTGCCATTCATTATTATTCGCATCAGCGAAATCTATCAACTTCACACCACTGTTGGAAGAAAGCATAGTATAGAATTCCTTGCCCAAATCATCATTATTCAAGATTCCGACAATTTTATCCAGTAACTGGCTGCATTCCAAGTCCGTCAAAGCAGGATTCAGACGTTTTACTGAACGGATAAAAATATCCGTCAAAATATTCGTTTGGGGATTGTATGATGTTAAATCATCCAAATATGTATAACCGAGCTTGCAAAGATGCAATGCAGCCGGGACTTGTACTCTTGTATTCTCCGTAAAGTTTTTCATTGCATTTTACCTTTCCTCTTTATCTGTTATCAAATCCTTTAAATCCACCTGTAAAATCTCAGCAATCCGCTGAAGTGTTTCCAAATTCGGCTGAATTCTATTGCACGCATAAGCATTGACCATGCTAAAACTTTTATCAAGTTGCTTGGCTAACCATGTCTGGGAGATGCCTTTATCCGACAAAACAGTCTTTATTTTATTTAGCTTCATTGTTTAATGCGATTTTATAGTGCAAATATAGCGAATTATATTCGATAATGGTGTATATTTGCATTAAGAAAAGGCTATACTTAAATAAGTTATACCTCAAAACAGTTGAAATTAGACATATTTATGCAAAATCTTCGATTACGAATATAACAGTAAGTACAACTATCCTCAAAATCACTGAAGTTGAATAACAATGGGAAAGACTGTAACAACATATTTAATCGACGGAGATCCTAAAGGAACTCAATATGCATTCATTAGCAACAAAATTTGCCAAATGTTTGTCGTACCACGTTCTAATCTCTCCTATTTGAATACACAAGAGAAATTACAAAAACCTGCATTCTATATATTACTGGGGGAAGATGAATCAACAAAACCGCAGGCATATATAGGTGAAACGGAAAATTTCAAAGAACGTGTAAAAGACCACGACAGCAAAAAAGCGTTTTGGCAAAAAGCACTCATATTCGTATCGAAAGATGCCGATATGACTAAAGTTGATGTGCAATACCTAGAACATAAAGCGATAGCCGAAGCCAAGAAAGCAAACGCTTTTGTTTTAAGCGATAATAAACAAATCCCTAAAGCACCGAATCTACCAGAGCATCAACAGGACTCAATGGATGAATTTTTCGAAGATGTGAAGTTTCTGGCATCATTTATCGGTTGCAATATTTTTGATGTATCACAACCCAAAGAAGAACATCTATTCTACACCAAAGGTAGAGGATGCAATGCAAAGGGCTTCTATAGTTCCGATGGCTTTACAGTCCTAAAAGGAAGTACTGTTGCCAAAACAATGGTTCCGTCTTTCAACTGGAAAGAAAAACGAGAAAAAATGCTTCAAGATTACACTTCTACTGAGAACGGAATATTGGTATTGACATCAGATAAAACTTTTTCAAGTCCCAGTACTGCCGCAGATTTCTGTATTGGTAGCAGTAATAATGGCTGGTTGATATGGAAAGACAAAGATGGAAACACATTGGATTCAGTTTATAGAAAACAGCTGGATTAATAACATATCAATTGGAAGCATATATGGAAGAAAAAGGATTGTTTGGAAATTAGCAGGAATGTAAAATACACAATCAATTGAAAATCAATCTATGTCAAAAGCAAAGCTAAAAAAACACTTGTTGTCACTTACAAAAGAACAGATAACCGACATTGTTCTTGAACTATACGATGCACGTAAAGAGGCAAAAGATTATCTGGAGTTTTATCTTGCCCCAGATTGCAACGCTGAATTAGAAAAGAGCAAGAAAGCTATCAGAAACGAGTTCTTCCCAACTCGTGGATTTTCCGAAAAGCCGTCATTTGCCAAATGTCGAAAAGTCATTTCCGATTTTCAAAAGCTAAAACCGGAGCCGACCACTGTTGCCGATTTAATGTTGTTCTATATCGAACAAGGATGCGAATACACACTTGAATTTGGCGATATGTGGGAACAGTTCTATACAACACTGGAGGGAAATTTCGACAAAGCTATGCGCTTTATCTTTCTCAACGGATTGTTAGCCTGTTATTACGAACGGATTGAAAAGCTTATTGATAGCGTATCGGATTGTGGTTGGGGATTTTATGATACATTACAAGATATTTATTCTGAATATCGGTAGTGTTTTTAATCTTTGATAAAGCCTTGCCCTACACAAAAAAGTAAGGAACTGAACCTGTGCGCATAATGGCACAGATTTAGTTCCTATCCTGTCCCTTTAAACTACTCCATTGATTCCCGAATAATACGCAAAGTTTCTTTCTTATACTCTTTGCGGTCATATTCAAATCCTCTGCACATCCAGCAACTACACGGAGTTCCTGTAGTTTTGTAAACTTGTGCCCATTTGTCTTTTGCCAACTCAAACCAATGAGGATGTTCATAATAGCTTCCATCCTCACGAATGATGCAATGACCATAAGCGGCATACAGAATCATACGAGTCTTAAACACACGAGCCATTTGTTGGCGTCTCCACAATTTATTTCTTTTGTCCATCGTCTCTTTCTATTAAAGTTAGGATGAACAATGATGTTACTTTGGTGAGACTTAATATATCCATAGCATAATACCTTTAATGTTATACCCTTTCGGATACAAAATTAAGACAAAACATCAACAATATACCAGTATGGGTATAATTTGTTTGTATCTTTTAGAGGTATGTAATACGCGCATACATTTTTTATGCGAATAATTCAACCTTATTACACTTTTCCCAACGTATATCACCCATTGCACATTGCTCTACACTTTTTCAAGCGAATCAAACGTAAACCTTACAAAAGTTTTCAGGTTTTATGACCGATTCTATCATCCAACACCTTCTGGAAAATAAAAAACACACCGCAAACCACAGAAATTCCAAGAAAACCACTACCTTTGTATTCAACAAGTGTTCTGTAACATACCTGCGGAAATGCCCTATCATTCAACACCTTGTATCTGATAGCGGACATTCGCAAAAAAGGCTAAAAGAAAGCGGTACAACACATATATGCAAAGCTATGAAATACACCGATTTGCATTTGTCCCCACATTCTGTGTATTTGTCAAAACAGAGGTTGTACCGATTAAAATGAACAGTCACTGATAATCAGTGATGTAAATATGCTCGTATTGGAACATTCAATCTGTTCGTAACTTGAATTAAGTTTTCTTATAAAATATGTACCCATAATTATAAAACACCTAATACGATAGTACGATCATCCTGTTCTCTTAAACAACTATTTGTCCCTTGATCAATTATATACATAAGTCTATTTATCCTTTGCTGCTCATCATTAGTTTGTGCCAATATGTCGGCAATTAAAGGATCCAAGAATCGCTCATATGGCTGATTTTTATCCTCATATTTTTTTAATTCATCATTATACATATGACACATCCACATAGACTGCTCACAACCATCTGATATAAGAATGTATGCTTTCGGAACTTCCTTGACTACATGTGTCTCTGGAATATATACTCCAGACATTTGAAAAGCCGGAACGGATGTTACGTCCCAATTATTGGGAAGGAAAACAGTTTGACTTGCTTCTTCTCCTTTATGTGGTATCATCAGTGAATGCCATACACCGTTCTGCGATTTATATCCCATACGGCCATCTCCTATGTGAGCAGTCAACATCCCCAATGGAGTTACCAGTAAAATTAAAATAGTTGCATTAAAGGCTCGAGAATCAATGTTCTGATTGTTTGCTTGTTGCTCAATGATCTGTTTAACCAGTGATAAAATATTAGATATTTCAATATGCCACTCTTCTTCAGTTGGAAGATATTTATTTTCAACCCATTGTTTGTCGTGCAATAATTTGGATATCAATTTTGCCGATATCTCGCAATTAGCTTTTGACCCCCTTGCTGCTTCTTGTGCTGATCCTGCCCCATCAGAAACAATAGATAATATCCAACCATCAGCTAAACATTCGACAAGATGATAATCTTGACATGGAGTACCATTTTTTATGTGAGCGCGTCCTTGTAATGATATTCCGATTAGTAATCCGTTATTGCAGGTAGTTTTATATGAATATTTTCTTATTTGAGAGTTAGTATCTTTTATTTCATTATCGTCCTCTGATAATTTTATTGCAGATGAATCTATCTGTAAATTATTACTTAGAGAACCTGTATCTTTAGATGAATCATTCGATAAACAATTTTGTTTATCGAATGATTCATTATTATTGCTAATAATATGTCTCTTATGATTTTTACGGATGAATATCCGACCTAATCTGTAACAGATCATATTAACGAAGTAGCTCATATCAATTATATTTGATAACCCATAAACTGACTCATTCCAGAAGTCAAATCGATTTTATCGCCCTCTTTAGATTGAGAAATAGCTTCCATGCTATTACCAAGCCATGTAAAGAAATCTTTGAATTTCGTTCCTTGCAGAGGCAAAGCGGTATTGTTAGTCATCCTTTTTAAAATATCCATATTTGCATTCCCTACTCCAAGTCCAACAATCATATAATGCTTTGCTTCCACATCGGTCTTTACGATTTTTGATATTTCAGCCACATCATTGTCAACATAGGGATACGGCTCACCATCTGTCATTAAGATAATCCACGGTCGATAATATGTTTGTCCGGTCGCCTTGTAAAAGGCCTTACGATCATCTACCAATTTAATTGCCTCATATAGCGCCGCAACTGTGTTTGTAGTAGAGCCCCGTTCTGATAAAACCGGGACAGACTCATTGTCGTCGAGAAGTTTAGGTTCTCTTATAATTTGAACATCTTGATCATATTTGATAACCGCAACTTCTATTTGATTTTTTCCCTCTCCTGATTTAATATCCTTCCAAAAGGATCCAAGACCATCATTTAAGGCTTGAATTGGATTACCTCTCATAGAGCCAGATACGTCCAATACCAATACGCATAAACATTTTTGCTCTAAATTTACAGCTGATTCACCAGCAAATCTTTCTTGTCCCATGATTCATTTATTAAAGCCGCTATGTTCCCCTATATTGGCTGATTATAATAAACAAAAAGACGTGGGAACTGTACTTTTGCTCATCCCTCGTTCTGGCCTTCGCATTGCCTCTCTACTAGGATAAGCAATGCAACTAGCCCACGTCGAGATGCATATACAGAACGCCACAAAGAAAAAGTGTGACATTTGGATAGACATCACCCATGGACGTCACATTGCCGTATCTTCCAGTAGATTCAAAGTTGCGAAGTTCGAACGAAGAAGATAAACGTCAAGTAAACGTCTTATAATATGTCCGCCACCCTATCCCCCTACATATGGGCTAGTTGGCAAATACAAAGATAATATTTTTTCTTTAAAATGAACTTTTTTACTATAAAACATTCCAAAATATGAAGCCAGTTAACACATCCGACACATCATGACGTCTATCAGGAATATAGCTAACTCATATATTTCAAATAGTCGTTCACGATAATGGCTCATGTTGCACGTCCCCGCTTATGAAACATGTGCGCCGAAACATATTGATTTGTTGCAAAAGGAAACAAATGATTCTTGTCGGGAACCTTCAACGTAATAGACAGATTCAGCAAGGAGTTTGCATGAACTGCCTAACTATGGCCTTGGCTTATTCGGTTCATTTTGATGTTTTTCGCTTCTGGAACAATTTCATTTATACATGACAAATCTATTTCTCCAGATGCTGGCTGATTAGCGTTAGCAGACTGCTGGCCTCGACGGGCTGGCCGCGTAGAATGGCGACCTCGCTCAAGGTTTGCAGAATCCCGATACCGACCGCATCTCCACCCTTACCCTGCGCATTCCGTGTCTCGTAGGCAAAGCGCAGGGCTCCATCCGCCAACGCATAGTCCTTCATTCGGTATTGCGCCATGCCGAATAACCGCATCGCCTCCGAATAGAGCAGCGAATCATCCAGCCCTTGCCGCTCCATCTTGCCCAGAAGCTTATCGGCACGCTCGCTTGCCTCCTGGGTGCGCCCGGCATCGTACAGCGCCTGCACCTCGGACAGCATCTCGTCGTAGCGCGACGTGTCCTCCGTATCGTTTGCTGCCATCGCTATCCCTTATTTTTCAAAATCTGCCGGGCTGTATGCGCCCGGAATATCCTTATCTCCGACCGTGAAACGAACGGCAGCCATTATTTCGCCCAAAAACGAAACCTCCAGCCGATAGTCACACTCCGGCCACTCTTCCCGATCGAACAATGCCTGCGCCACAACAGCCCGCTCCGTCCACGCGTAGTACATCGGCTGTACCTTGGCCTTAAGCCGACGGATCCGACGGCCTGCCGAATCTCGGAGCGTGAAAAAGAGTTCGTAGCGGTCGTTCTTGATCGGCTGCCGCACGTCGAATACACACCGGACCGCAATTCCGCTGAAAGTCTCGCCGGCAAAACTCCGCAGGGAAGTATCACGCAAGAGGTCATGCTGCTCTTTCTTGTACAAGTGAATATGCGTCGGCGTCAAGTAGTCCCGCGCCTCGCCCGGCAGCAGCAGAAACGAGCAATCAGCTACGTCCCACTCCCGGCAGTCCTCGATATAGACGTTGATTTCCGCACCGTCGGGCGCTAACCGCAATTGCTCCGGGAAGAGCCGATCCCGCGGAAAGGTTGCAGCATAACGATCCTCGCATTGATATTCCCGGTTGATGCTTCTCCGACAAAAGAGGTTTTGCCCGACGTGCGTCAGATAGACCTTGAACGGCAGCGAAGCTCGTTTCGAATAGAAAATACACTCGAAGATCACACGCCAGCGCGGGACGCTTCCGGCAAAGCAGAATACGCTCCGCTTGAAATCCAGCGTCTCCCCATCCACGCACAAAGTCGTGTGCAGGGCTTGAGGCTGAAAGTTTTCGAAAATATCTTCGGGATTACCGGTATTCATGGCGTGCCGGATTTAGATGATATTCTTTCGTCGCAGCTAATTCGATTGTATAGTCGGGCTCCGGGGCGAATTTGCTTTCGTCGTTGTTCGCATGGCATTCGCCATGCCGGATCAGGATGATGCGGCGCGGTTTCATCGGTCAGGGTCAAGATGGGTTTATACAAATTTACGGATTTTTACTCAATCACACAACCATTTACACATAAAAACGGGGAAGAAGAAGCACACAACAGCCCAGAACAATGTCGGATACATATATGATGAGAGGCTGGTCGTGTCTCACGGTCTGGATGCCGCAGAAAAACAACTAAAATGATTTGATTCTATCATTCGTCTTTTTTGCGGCGATTCGATTCCTTTTCGAGGTGGAGCAAAATCGGAGGACATCTGTTTGTTTCTCAAAATAAAAGGTTATCTTTGCATCGTAGTAGGAAATCGACCCCGTGAAACCCTGCAAAATGGTGCGGTTTTTCGGTGGAGCAACCGCGGGAGATAATCCCTTTTGCCGAAATACAACTCAAAGAAATACAGACACTTGATCGCATAGTTCGATTCCTGGTGGTACCACAGAACGAGAGTCGCAGCGATGTGGCTCTCGTTTTTGTATTGTGTGTGCGGCGTGTGCGGAGAAGGGTGTGTGAAAGGTTCCCTCCGCTGGATCGGGCCCGGACGAGGGCATGGTCCGCAGGGATGCTTTCGGAGTGGTGATCGGGCATGTACAACGGGTCGTGAATAACAACAAGTCGGAATATGAAAAAATTTTGGGTGGTGCTTCTGTCGGTGGCCGTTGTCGCACTGGCGCTGTTTGTCTATTTCCGCTTCTACTTCGTCTTCGGCGAGGGCGTGAAGAGCGGCGAGCTGAATTATGTCGTCTACAAGGGGGTGCTGTTCAAAACCTACGAAGGGAAGTTGATCCAGTCGGGCATCCGCTCCAAGACGGCCGGATCGATTCAGTCCTATGAGTTCGAGTTCTCGGTGGACGACGAGGAGCTGGCCCGCGAGCTGATGCTCCAGAGCGGGCGCACGCTCGAGCTGCACTACCGGGAGTATTTCGGGGCGCTGCCCTGGCGCGGCTTCACGAAATTTGTCGTCGACAGCATTGTCTCGGTGCGGCCGCTTCCGGAGGAGCTCCCCTCCGGGATGTAGGCGTCCCGGATGCTGAAGCTCGGTCGGCTGCGGGGGCGGGTGGGGTTGTGGCCCTGTATGTACATTTCTGCTGTTTATGGTACAAATTGGGCGGATGTCGATCCGGTTTTGCCGTGAATCTGCGGTTCCCCGTGCGGGTAAAGGTGGCTTATTTTGGTATTTATGGGAAATAAACAGTGCAAAATAGCGTCTGAAATGTCCGAAATACCCCCCCCCGATACAAGAATGTAGTAAAATTTGATCTCATTATTGCAGTAATTTGCAATATGAAACGACAAAGGCGCAATGACTTGTTGGTGCAGCAGGTTGTAGAGAGATTGAAAGCCGTTCGCCGGGAGCGTGGCTTGACGCAGGAAAACGTGCGTTTTGATACTGATCTGAATATCGGGCGAATCGAGAGCGGTCGGCACAGCATCTCCCTTACGACGCTGGCTGATCTGTGTGACTATTACGGCATCCCGCTCGAAGAGTTCTTCAAGCATATCGTGACGCATTAGCGGCATGCGGATAGTGTATCCGGAATCACGGCGATTCCGGATTTCGTTTGTCGTGGAGCGGGTGTGCCGCTCTGCGAATACTGGTTGTCCGGTCCCTTCGCGGGGACCGGATTTTTTGTGCCGTATCCGCTCGTGCGGCCTTCCGCGGGTGCGTGCGGCCGCTTTTTCCCCGAACCGGTCCGGGACGGGGCAGGGAGGGGGTGGTTTCGGGCGTTTGTATGCTCGGTCGTGTGCCGTGTCCTTACAATCTGCAAGCATGTGCCGACATGCCCGGACAAGGGTACCCGTCCGGCGGGGCGCCGGGCGCCGGAGCCTCTTCTCTTCCCGCGACTGACTCCATCTCTCTTTTTTTCAGCAGGCATCGCCGCCGGAAGCGGGGCTGCGTTTATCCTCTTTTGGAACTGCCGGTTCGCGGCCGGAGCTTCCGGCCTCCTTCGCGCCGCGTCTTCCGGCGTCCCTTACGCCGGGGAGGTCGGACTCTCCCCGGCCAGGCTCCGGGGATATGGTCTCGTATGGCCGGGGTGTTAGCTCTCCGGGACAGGACGCTTCCGGGTCGCCCCAAGTAATCCCAAATAATATGTTGTAGTCGCACCTCCGGGCACGCCGTGCATCACGGTTTTTTTGGCGGCAGGAGCCGTTTTTCAAATGCCAGTCGTTCGCCGTTGCGGCAGCGGATTTTTCCGCAGTAGACGAAGTGCTCCTTCTCCATCAGGTGCAGCATCGGCCGGTTGTCGAAGTTCGTGTCGACGCGGAATGCCGGCGTGCCCCGCCTGCGGGCCAGCGAGGCGGTGCGGCGCAGGAACTCCGTGGCTGCGCCGCGGCACTTCTCGCCGTCGGCGACCGCCAGCCGGTGCAGCACCACGTAGTCGCCCGCGGTGGTCCAGGCCCCGCGGATGGTCGCGTAGGCGGGCAACCCGCCGTATACGCGGG
>ENA-OPJV01000085-OPJV01000085.1-human-gut-metagenome-genome-assembly--contig:-NODE-85-length-39297-cov-3.381530_pt1 | contig 39297 bp, 37 predicted proteins | sample MGYA00241772_ERZ501669 | MGnify/ENA primary metagenome ERZ501669 (study PRJEB25962, sample SAMEA2042290) | human gut metagenome | biome: human gut; feature: human-associated habitat; material: faeces...
CTTGAACACAACGGCGTTAGCCTTTAAAAGTGCGATAGCAACAAGAAAGCCATTCTATATATAATGAAAAGTTAATCATTTCTTTTATAAAAAGCTGTCGCCGCATCCGAAACATATGCAACCTAAAATACCGCATAAGCGCATTATAATTGATTTTTTCTTTGTCATAGAATTACCTCTTTTCAACATATAGGTTAGTCTAAGCTAACTGTATACATATATATTACCACAAAATAAAATTTGCAAGTTATAGCAGATATTTGTTTTGCGGTAACTGATTTTATATTTTTATTATCGGCGTTGTGAAGTCTGCTCCGCACTTTTTAGGCGGATTTACAGCGAGTGAAAAAACATCTGTTGCGAAAATTTCTGTTTTAAGTAATTTTTCTGTATTGCCTCCGAGTGACAAACCTTTTTTTACAGAGGTTATAACGGGGAGAGTACAGCTTTTCAGGATTTTTGCACCGTCATTTGTAAAGCCGAGCACTCTTGCATAGCACGGTTCGGTGTTTTGAATTTCTTTTGTTATATTCAAAAGTGCGCATATTAAAATTCTGCGTAGTCTTGCAAGTGTGTAACGCTTTGATTTTACGGCAAACAATATTTCATTAACAGAATTATATTCGTGCACTGCCGTGTAAATTCTGTTTTCAAGTCCCTCGGTTACATCGGGTAAATCGGCAAGCTGATGAACAGACATGGAGCGCAATTTATACAGCAAGGCGGTTTCCAAATTATCGGGCAGAGCAAGCTCTGTCGGTTCAAAAGGAGCAAACTCCGCAATATTTTTGCCTTGCTTTAATTGTTCTCTTATATATGATGCGGAGGCAAAACCGTTTTCAGTGTTTTCGCTGTCGTGTTCAACTCCCTCACGACGGATTGGCAGTGGTGATATGTTGCTCGGCAATGCTTTAAGATATTCAACGGCAAGCACATTGTTTGGTGTGGCAAGGATTTCGGCTGTTTTTTCGCCGTATATTGCACGCACGGCAGATTCAATTGCTTTCGGATAATACGAACCGTTTTGCATTTCCTTTGCCACAAGCGATTGTACGGCAGTATTTTTATGTGCGTCGGCTGTCTGTTTCAAAAGTTCAATATTACTGTTTTCACAACCGAATGCAAGATGCGTGAGTCGTGAGAAAGATGAGAGAATTTTAACTCCGCTTTTTGCAAATACTTCGGCATTTGATACGGCATAGGCGACAGGCAGTTCTATTACAAGGTCAGCGCCGCCGAGCAGGGCAGACTTTGCCCTTGTGAATTTGTCTGTAATTGCGATTTCGCCACGCTGTGTAAAGCTTGTGCTCATTACAACCGCAACAGGCTCGTTTACAAGGCTTTTTGCCTTTTGTATTAAATATTTATGTCCGTTATGAAAAGGGTTAAATTCGCAAATTATGCCGATTGCCATAGCATTACCTCGAAAAAGCAAAAAATTATTGTCAGATATTAAAAAATCACTTGAAAACTATTATAAAAAGTTTTATCATTATAGTGTAACACTCACAGAGTGACTTTTAATTGTCCTCAGATATATTATATATCAAAAATCGCTTTAGGACAACTAATATAGTTGAAAGGATGAATAATAATGAAGGTTCTCGTTATTAACGCAGGCAGCTCATCACTTAAATATCAGCTTATTGATATGGACAGCGAAAAGGTACTTGCAAAAGGAAACTGTGAAAGAATCGGTCAGGAGGGTGCATTTATCGGTTTTAAAGCTCCTGATGGCACAAAAATTGAACGCAAAACAGAGATGGTTAATCATACACAGGCTTTTGAGGCTGTTAAGGACGCACTTCTTGATCCGCAGTATGGTGCAATCAAGGATTTGTCAGAGGTTAGCGCAATCGGTCACAGAGTAGTGCAGGGCGGTAGCTATTTTAATAAGTCGGTTCTCGTAACAGACGATGTTATCAAGAAGATTGAAGAGCTTGCTCCTCTTGCTCCTCTCCACAACCCCGCTCACATTCAGGGCATCAATGCTTGTACAAAGGTATTCGGCAAAGATGTTCCTCAGGTTGTAGTATTTGATACCGCTTTCCATCAGACAATGCCGGAAAAGGCTTATATGTTTGCTATTCCATATAAATACTATGAAAAGTACGGTATCCGCCGTTACGGTTTCCACGGTACTTCTCACCGTTATGTATCACAGAAAATGGCTGAACTTATGGGCAGGAATATTGAAGATACAAAAATCATTACTTGTCACATCGGTAACGGTTCATCAATCACAGCTATCAAGGGCGGCAAGGTAATTGATACATCAATGGGTCTTACTCCGCTCGGCGGCTTTATGATGGGCACACGCTCAGGTTCACTTGATCCGTCTGTAATTACTTTCATTGCAGAGAAAGAAAACATTTCTGCCGAAGAAATGCTTAAGATTCTTAACAAGGAATCGGGTCTTTTGGGTGTATCCGGCATATCCTCAGATGATCGTGATGTTTGTGCAGCTGAGGAGCATGGCAACCACAGAGCACACCTTGCTCACGAAATGCTTTATTATCAGATTGCAAAGACAATCGGTTCTTATTATGTTGCACTCGGCGGTTGTGACGCAATCGTATTCACCGCAGGTATTGGCGAAAATCAGCCACAGCTCCGTGAAACCGTATGCGATTACATTTCTTGCCTTGGTGTAGAGATGGATAAGGAATTTAACAAGAAAGCAAAGTGCGGCGTTACAGGCACACTTTCAACTCCAAACTCAAAAATCAGAGTTGAGCTTATTGCTACTAACGAAGAACTTGTTATTGCAAGAGATACAAAGGAAATTGTAGAGGCTCTTTAATTAAAACTACATATAAAAAATAAGGTGGCTGTTCGTAGCGGACAGCCACCTTTTGCGTTACACGGAATCATTATTAACCGCAGTATCGGAGTCGGTATCTCTAAATAAAAGTGAAATACACCAAATTGCGGCGAGCGCAACGAGAATGTAAACAATTCGGCTTATAATTCCTGTCTGACCGCCGCAAATCCAGGCGACAAGGTCAAACTGAAAAATACCTACACAGCCCCAGTTAAGTCCGCCTATAATTAAAAGCGTCAGGGCAATTTTATCAATCATAATAATCCTCCTTAATTATAATTGTAAAAATATTATTGACGCTTTTAAAATAAATATTCAGTTGTTTTTATGTTCTGATAAATTTGTTTTGTATAGCTTTATCAATATAAAATATAATTAGTGCGCTTGTAATAGTCATTAATATAAAAAGTATAAATGAAATCGGTTTAGATAATCCAAAATTATCAACTGAAGTTACACTATTTAAAAAAGCATAGTGAGTAATATATATTGGATATGACAATTTATCAAAAGTTATCCAAATATTTGATTTTGCAATTTTTATAAATATTGTAAATTTGTTAACCAAATAATTACACATGAAATAAGTCGATACGGCTAATCCTAAATGAGTAGTGGAAACAATCAGTAAATAAAAATTATTAATAGAATTATCAAAACAATATTTGCCTACTAATCTGATGCCAATAGAAGCTAAAAATAAAAACAAGCCATAAATAATGAATATCGGCAGTGTATTTTTTACTTTGAATTTAGAAATATAATATCCTAAAAAATATGTAACAAAATATTCAAGTGAAATATATGGTATGTTAAAACACATCATTATTTTTGGAATAAACCAAGCAGCTACAAGTATCAGAATTATTACAGCTATATTGAGTTTATGCTTTTTTTCAATCTTTTTAACTAATATTGTCAGTAAATAGCAAATAAGAATAATTGTAACAAACCACAAATTTCCTAAAGGTTTAATTTCAGAAAATGGTATGAAAGGAGTTATAAAATTAATGCCTTGCAAGCAAAATAAATATTTTATTGCTTCCAAGCCATCAAATCCATTTATTTTAAAATACACTATGGAAACAGGAATAACAAACAAATAAAATGGAATTAACAGTTTTTTTACTCTTGTCAAAAACCATTTAGAAGGGCTATTTATTTCTTTATTTGCATAAAGAAATCCAGAAATGAATAAAAAAATATATACGCCATAATTAAAAAATTGTTCTAAAAAAGCTATATCAAGCCAACTTGCAATATGACAAAGTATTATAAATAGCATACCTAATACTCTTAGTATGGAAATGCAATAGTTTCTTCCTGTATTTTGATTTACATTCAAATTTTTACTCCTTTACATTAAAATTTTCAAACGAAAGTTAATCAGGAAAAATAATCGGGAACAATAGCATAAAGATTAAAAACATAAATCCGAGGCCGATTACGGCAAGTCCGATAATACGGGTAATTTTCGTTGCTTTTTTCAGCTTGTACTTTGAAATCATATTTTCGGTGGGAAACGGAAGTAAAATAAGCATTATGCCGAGAATATCGCAGCTTGCGACTGTAATTATCATTCCCGCAGTTCGCAAAAACGCAAAAAGAAAAATTCCGATAGGAATACCGAAAAAGCAAATCATATTTATAATGCTGAACAATTTACCGTACTTTTCGGTAGTTTCGTAATATTTATTTGCATTGCCGTGACATTCTTCACTGCAATATTGTTCAAAATAGGATATTTCTTTTGCGCAATAATCACATTTTTTCAAGTTTTCAGAACCTTTCACTTATATTATAAACTATTCTAACACATTACACCGCTTTTTTCAATGATATTTAAGTGAATTGAATGGGAAAGATGTTTATAATGCCTAACAAATTTGTAAAGGTAATTAACATTATATTGTATTTATAAAAAATATATGCTATGCTTTCTTTGAGGAGATGGTAGAATGTCTAATTTTTTTGTGGCTCTGTATGCGGTACTGCCTATGTTTATAATGCTTGCTATCGGTTTTACTGTACGAAAAATGAAGGTGATTGAAGAGGCTCATTTGCCTGTGCTTAACAAAATCGTTTTTAATGTTTTCTTTCCGTTCTTGATGTTTAACAATATATATGCTTTTGATTTGTCGGCAGATTTTAATGCATCACTTCTTTTGTATGCGGTTGTTGCCGTAGCGGTTATTTACGGTTTGTCGGTTGGTTTTGCTTTAATTTTTGAAAAATCAAATAAAAGTCGTGGTGCGCTAATCCAGGCGATTTACAGGAGTAATTTTGTGCTTATGGGTTTGCCGATTGTAGGTAATATCTTTGGCAGCGGCAGACTTGGTATGACATCTATGCTTGTCACGGTTATTGTTCCGATGTATAATATTCTGGCTGTAATAACACTTGAAGTATTCAGGGGAGAGAGTATAAAAATTACAAAAATACTCAAAGGCATAGTTACAAATCCGCTGATTATCGGCTCGGTTGTAGGTATTTTGTTTGCGGTTTTCGGTATTAAATTACCTGAAATTGCAGAGAGCGTTATTTCTGATATGGCGTCGGCGGCAACACCGCTTGCGTTGATTGTGCTCGGAGCATCTTTTGAATTTGCAAGCATAAAAAGATACAAGAAAAACCTTATTGCGGTTATTTTTGCAAGACTTATTATTGTGCCTGCAATCAGTCTTTCCGTAGCTATTATGATTGGTTTCAGGGGAATTGATTTAGTTTCGCTTATCGGAATTTTTGCATCGCCCTGCGCTGTGTCTTCTTATACCATGGCAAGGCAAATGGACAGCGATTATGAATTATCGGCAGGTACCGTAGTTTTTACAACTATGCTTTCGTGTTTTACTTTATTCGGCTGGATTTATTTTTTAAAAGAGTTAAATTTCTTCTGATGTACAAATTGCACAAATATCACATACAAAGCTTATACAACATATATAAATGGCTGATTTTGAATGAAATTAAAAAATATGCTTGATTTTGAAGTATTATGTGCTATAATAAAGCCATAAGATAAATTATAACAAATTTTCAATTATATGTTTTGAAAAAGTTTATAGTTATTTCTTTCTTTTAATTTTTGTGAGCATAGAAAAGAGCAAGACTTTGTCTTGCTTTTTTCTTTTTCTGCGTTTTTTGCACATATAATATTGTTGTATAATAGATTACATATTCAGAACAAAAAATGACAATCAAATAAAATTTACTAAAATGATAAAAAGTATTGACAAAAATAATTAAATAGTATATATTTAAGATGTACTATTTAAATTAATACAATAAATCCAATGAGTGCAATTTATAAGATTGGAGGTAGAATAATGATTCAGATTGACTTGACATCAAGAGTACCGATTTATGAACAAATTTGTACCAATATAATTCGTCTTGCATCAGCGGGAGTATTGAAGCCGGGTGATAAATTGTTGCCTGTAAGAAGTCTTGCATCTGAGCTTGGCATTAACCCTAATACCGTAGCAAAAGCATATAAATTGCTTGAAAATGACGGGTATATTGTATCCAATGTCGGACGGGGAAGTTATGTATCCGATAAACTGACAAAGGATTGTGCCGAAAGAGCCATGGCGCTCGATGATTTTAAACAGAGCACAAAAATAGCAAATTTACTGAGCGTTGACAAGGCAGAGCTTAATAGAATTATTGAAAATATTTATAACGGAGGTGGCATTGATGATTGAAATTTGCGGACTTACCAAGAGGTTCGGCAAGGTTAATGCTGTAGATAATATGACCGTGAATATTCCAAACGGTGCGGTTGTAGGTCTTGTAGGCAGTAACGGCAGCGGTAAATCAACACTTTTGCGTATGCTTGCGGGAGTATATGCACCTGACGGAGGAACTGTAAAAGTTGACGGCATACAGCATTTTGATAATCCCGTAACTAAAGGAGAATGCTTTTTTATACCTGACTTCCCGTATTTTTACAATACAAGTACGGTAGAGAGTACGGCTTTTCTTTACAGACGACTTTATCCGAATTGGAGCGAACAGGAATATAACAGACTTTGTTCGATTTTCCCGATTAACATAAACGCACCTATTATTAATATGTCAAAGGGTATGCAAAGACAGGCGGCGCTTATTTTGGCGCTTTCAACCTGTCCGAAATATTTATTCCTTGACGAAATATTTGACGGTCTTGACCCTGTAGTAAGACATATGCTCAAAAGCCTGCTTGCCGAAAAGGTGGCAGACAATAATACAACCGTTGTAATTGCCTCTCATAACTTAAGAGAGCTTGAAGATTTGTGCGACAGACTTTGCCTTATGCATAGGGGACATATGATGCTTGAGCGTGGTATTGACGATTTAAGGCACGGTTTGCGCAAGGTACAGGTGGCATTTACGGAGTTGCCGTATAAGCCGAATATATTTGAGGGTATTAATGCAATTAATATAACCCGCAACGGCAATATATTTAATCTTACAATAAAGGGAACGGAAGAGGAGTTTATGCCAAAGCTTAAGGCACTTAATCCTGCTTTTGTTTCTGCAATACCTCTTACTTTGGAGGAAATATTTATTAGTGAAATGGGGGCGGCAGGATATGACATCCACAGTATCCTTTAAAGATAAGCTCAAGCAGATTTTTTCGGTTATTCTATGGGATTTGAAAGGCTGTAAAGGCTCGTTGATGGTATATACGATTTTGGCGTCGGTATTTACTGTAATAATTTTTACACTTGTTTTTGTGCTTACGGCAGATCAAACCTCATTTTCGCCTTTGTTTTCAACTGAAAGTTCACCGAAAATATCTTTAAGCGAAAAAATGCAGGTTTTTCAGGTTATTTCATCTGCCATTATCGGTTTTCTTACACTTATTTTTGCTATTATTTATACTGTGCAGATATTCTCGTATATGCACAACAAGCGTAAAGTCGATTTTTACGGTTCGCTTCCTATAAGCAGAGCAAGACTTTTCCTCGCCAAGTACGGTGCAGCTTATTTGTTCTCTATCATTCCTATGCTTGTATTTATGGGCATTATTGCTATTGCGTCTGTTTGTACGGGTACGCTTTTACTTCCGCAGGTAACAAATATGTATGTTAATTTTATTGTGGGTACTCTTGCCTGCATAAGCGCATACGGTTTTCTGTCTGCTTGCTGTGGTACTACATTTAATACTGTTATTATGTTTATTGCGGTTTGTGCCTGCTATCCGTTATCTATGGTTTTTGTAAGGGCTTATATCGACGCTTTCTTTACAGGTTCATACACGGGTAATTTTTCTGACAGTTTTATAACAAATGCACTCAATCCTATTTCTGCTTACTTTGGCAACAATCTTATTTATTGGATAATTTTCAGTGTAGTCTGCATTGCTTTGGGTACATTGCTGATTATGAAGAGAAGATCCGAAAGAGCCCAGACTTCATTTGCTTATTACATTCCTTGCCATATAATAAAAGTTATAGTTTCATTCCTTGCAGGTATGTTCCTCGGAACTATGTTCGGCGCTATAAATGTTTTTGGCAATGGCGTAGGCGGGTTTTTTTTTTGGTTTTATTCTTGCAAGTGCGCCGACATTCCTTATCGTTCATATGATTTTCTACAAAGGCTTAAAGCAGATTGTAAGAACTATTCCGATTTATGCAGGTCTTGCTGTTGTGGTAATTGTCGGTGTGATTCTTATTAATCTTGATGTGTTCGGCTACAATAATTATGTGCCTAAATCAGAAGATGTAAAGAGTGCGGGTTTGATTAGTTCAGAGTATAGCACTGTCGGCAAGAATATATCGAAATATTACACAAAGAGTGCGGGCGATTTTACAGACGAAGCTGACATTAAATCTATTATTAATGTTCACAATGAAATTCTCACCAAGAAAAAGACGAATACAACTTCTAAGGCTAAATTTTCAAGTGTGTGGGGCAGTATGCTTTACAATACCTTCAGAGAATATGCAAGCGACGAGATAATTACCGTTGCCTACAAGCTAAACAGCGGAAGAACCGTGACAAGATACTATTCTAAGAATCTGCTTGAAATGGCTGCGACATTTGATTATGAGCCGATTGATTATACCGATGATACATATGATGTTGATTACGGTTATAGATCATATGGATTTACACAAATTTACACTGCCGCCAAACCTGTGCTTTCATCAAAGCCGTATATTATGAAATACTCGGGTGTGGCAAATGCCGGTCTGAACGAAGATTTCCAAGTAAGCAGTGTGACTGTTTATGCTTTGACCAAAACATATTCCGAGGACAGTGTATATTCGTCGACCATAGAAAACTATGGCGAGTATTCATATGATGAAAAAGAAAAAGATCCAAAAGAAATTGCTGCAAAGAAGAGTATTATGAATGATATAAACGCAGCATTTAAAAAAGACCTTGAGGCTGACACTGCTTATCTTAACGGTGTTTTGTATGATCCGTTTGCACTTCTTTACAATGATGATATTTATTATGATTCTTCTAATGACGATGATTCGGTTTACAGCTTTGATTCTCTTAAATATATCAGAGAGAAGTATTCTAAGGATTATGTCTGCAAAATTCAATTACAATATACTAATTATGATCCTGAAAAAGCTAAAAAATTTATTTTCGGTACTAACAGTACAGATTCTGAGTATTACTTTGTACCGAAGTCATATACAAATACCATTGAGGTACTCAAAAAGTACGGCTTACTTAAAGCTGACTATACACTTAATAAAAACTCTGAGTATTTTAATGTTCCTGAATATGGTGATTACGACACAGTATATGAAAGATAAATAAATTACAGAGCGATTGTGTTGTGCAGTCGCTCTGTTTTTCTTTGACAAAAGTTTTGTAATCTATTATTATATTAGTAGTAAATTGATAGGAGATGACAGCGGTGGAATTATACAAAGGCAGACCGCAGAATATTGAGGGAAGACTTGACAGGGAAGTCAGAGTATATGATTTGCTCGACAGCCTTGGCATAGAGTATCTGCGAACAGATCACGGCCATGCCGATACTATGGAGGCGTGCAATGAAATTGACAAGGTGCTTGATGTGCTTATTTGTAAAAATTTGTTTTTGTGCAACAGGCAGAAAACTAAATTTTATCTTTTAATGATGCCGGGGGACAAGCCTTTTAAAACAAAGGAACTTTCAAGTCAAATTAATTCGGCAAGACTTTCTTTTGCATCTGCCGAGGCTATGGAAGAGTACCTTGATATTCTGCCCGGTTCGGTTAGTGTTATGGGACTTATGAACGACAAAGAAAACGCAGTCACTTTGCTTGTAGATGAAGATGTTTTAAAAGGTGAATATGTAGGATGTCACCCGTGCGTGAATACATCGAGCCTTAAAATAAAAACAACAGATGTTTTTGATAAGTTTTTAAAAGCAGTAGGGCATACGGCAACAGTTGTACATTTGACAGGTGAATAAACATAAGTAAAAAAGACTTCTGCAAATGGAAGTCTTTTGATGTATATATGTAAAATTTTATTTACATTGCATTTGATATATGATATAATGCTGATAATAAACATTTATGGAGGTTTATCTATGCAATACAAAATTGAGGGAGGTTCACTTCCGATAGTGGAAGTATCTCTTGAAAACGGCGAAACTATTATTACACAGGGCGGCGGAATGGTATGGATGTCGCCAAACCTTAATATGGAAACTTCAGGCGGCGGCGTAGGCAAGATGTTCAGCAAAATGATGTCGGGAGAGTCTATTATGCAGAACCGCTACACAGCTATGGGCGGTCCGGGCTTCATTACTCTTGCTTCATCTTTCCCGGGTTCAATCATTCCTTTTGAGATTCAGCCTAATATGCCTATAATCGTTCAGAAATCGGGTTTCCTTGCAAGTTCTGCAACTGTTGAACTCTCTGTACATTTTAATAAAAAAGCGGGTGCAGGCTTTTTTGGAGGCGAAGGATTCATACTTCAAAAGCTATCGGGTTACGGAACTGCTTTTGTTGAGATTGACGGCTACTGCAAGCAGTATAACCTTGCACCCGGTCAGCAGATTGTTGTTGATACAGGCAACCTTGCTGCAATGGATGCATCTTGTCAAATGGACATCCAGCGCATTAAGGGAGTTAAAAATGTACTCCTCGGCGGAGAGGGATTGTTTAATACAGTTATTACAGGCCCGGGCAGAGTGTTCTTACAGTCACACCCGATTTCTACAGTAGCGGCAGCTATCCGTCCTTTTATTACAACAAACTAAGTTAATAAAATAATTTTTGCCCTGCAACTTTGCAGGGCATTTGTTATAGGCAAGAAAAAAGCTGTACCGATTTGGTACAGCTTTTTGTTTAGGTTTTATTAGTGAATGTCTAATCCACTTCTGCTTGTAGAGCGGATTCTGATGTAGGTACTATTTGCATTGGTAAGCGGTGTTTTGGTAGTAATGGTTTGGTATGAAAGATCAGGTATAGTATTACTTGAATTTGTATTATTCAAAACTACTCCGCTTGAAATAGTGTACTCAACTCGTTTATCAGTATCCTTATCCCATACATTGCTTCCTACTGTTGTTACAGTATATTGAAGAATATATTTAGTTTCAGTAGTACTAAGTTTCTTAAGGTTGAATGTAATTGATTTTACATTGTCAATACTGACTATTGGTGTAAGCTTATGTCCTGTAGGATCGCCCGATGAAGTATCAAACTTAGCAAGAATTAATCTGTATTTTGTATTTGGATCTGCATATAAAAAGTAATCACTTTTATTACCGGTACCATGATCTACATCCATAAAACCATTTGGTCTTGCACTTTCGTCATATGCTTCGAGAGGAGGTTTTGAATCATATGATTCAACATAGTTTGAGGTATTACCGTAAATTGAAAGTTGTTTAGAAATCATATCGCTTGTGCGTTCGCAAAGGGAAAGATCCTGACCCCTTTTTGCAATATTGGCCATAGCAAATAATCCGCTTATGCTTACAGTAGAGGCAATAGAAAGAATGCATACAACAGCTATAAGTTCAATAAGCGTTGAACCGATTTTATTTTTTACGGAGCGCTTGGAGAGATGTTTTTTTAATTTATTCAATATTTTAATCATTTGCATCCTCCTTATTGAACATATTTGGATTTAGTGATAATACCGGTACATGAAGTTGTACCATTTGTACCGTAATCAATATAAACAGTGACTTTGTACGATACCATACTTATACCATCAGAATTAGTGTAAGAACCTTCTTTTTGAATTGTATAAGCAACTTCATTTTTGTTAAAAGGTCTGTTGTCAATATCTGCAGAAGTACATTGTTTTGCTGAAAAATTACTGTCAAGAGCTTTTACATCTGTATCAATATTGTTTTGAATATCGTCTGTAAAAGTATATGTTTGATTAGGTGTATCTGCAAAAAGTTTATTAGCATTCTTTTGTGCTTCAGTCAATGAATCCCAACCGTCATATGGATCATTTGATGGTGTTTTTTCAACATATGTCATAATTACATCGCAATACATTTGTGCTTTTGCAGAAGCTTTGTCCATAAGACTGTTTTTAGTAATGGACTGATTACTGATATTAAGACCGGTGGCAGTAGCCGAAACGGCTATTGCCATGATCATAATTGCACATACCAACTCGAGAAGAGAAAAGCCTTTTTTACTTTTTAAATATTTTTTAAATTTAAGGTTCTTCTTCTTCATTAGAAATACTTCCCTTCAAAGTCAACAGGATCCATTTTAGTTGTAACAAATACCTTTTTATAAGTTTTAGTACCGTCGCCTAATTTTTCTGCTTTGTAATATGGATTTGAATTCCATTTTTCCCAAAAAGCTTTGCTTAAAATATCAAAATCACTTGTAATACCCGGGAAGAAATAGTAACCCGGACTTAAAGTTATAGAATCAGCATCAGTATCATTAAATTTGAGAGTAGTTTTACGAGTAATCTGAAGCATGGAACCGTCAATAGGATTACCGTCTACAACACATGTCGATTCATTATGTGCACTATAAGTATTAATTTTAAGTCCTTTTCCGTCTTTTCTTTCAAGTAAATCCGCTCCGATTGAAACAACATCTGCTTTTAAGGTTGCATTGTTTCCATATGTTACAATAGCATCTTTACCCGAAGAACCATTACCAAAATCACAGTAAATAGCTCTGCCCTTATATGTACCATCCTCTTTAAGTGTTCCGCCGCCTGTTGCTTTAAAATTTACAACTGAACTGCTTTGGTCGAGGTTACTGCTGTCTACTGAAGTATTAATAGCGTTATCTTCCACCCATTTAATACTCGATGAGTTAGAATCAACTCGTGAAGTAGAATGACTTTCAAAGTATTTTTTTGCAGTATCTGAAAATAAGTCAAGTCCGTCCTTCGGATTATTATCTGTGTTCTTCTCTATGTACTCCGGAATATCTGTGTAATCATCGGCTTTTATGGTATATGTTTTACCATCTGACATTTCTACAATAAAATCATTTACTACTTTAAGAGTAAACGATTTTTCACCCCAATAAGGTTTTACACGAAAATGTGCTGAACGGTCTTTTTGTATGATTTTATTTGAATCTTCTCCTACGTATTGGTTACCGTTAGCTTGTGCGGTTTTACCTGAATCTCTTGCTGTGAATGTGACAGTATCACTGTCAGTTGCAACGTTTGTAGGAAGATTAGATTGATTGAAAGAATGAGGATTGCCGTTCTTGTTATAATAAACAGTTTCTTTTTCATCGGGACCAATTGATAATGTAATATTACTACTACGAATTGACATATCGACAGTTCTATCAAATACCATTGGTTTTATATTGTACCAAAGATAATTAAATTCTTTGCCTGAATACATATCATAATATCCATTAGCTGTTGGCATTTCGGATGGTGCACAATAAATGTAGTAGTCTTTCCATCCTTTATTAATAGTATTTTCTGTTCGAGGTGTATTGGAGAAGCTGCTTAAATTTGGATCTGCATTGAAAGTTCCGTTAGAATGCAAAATATCAACTTTTGCTTTGTCATTTTCACATGCACCTTCGTAAGCTGAATGTATGTCCTTTAGTTTGCCCTTTAGTTCGCCGTCTGTTTCAACCATAGAACTATACATATCAATACTGCTAACTCTTTTGTATTCTTCACTGTCTGTAGTAATTTCTTTAGCACTCGCTTTGGTGCTTTCTGAAAATAAATCAACGGCTGTATTGTTGTCACCTAAGCTAATATAATAATATCCTTTTTTATACTCTACTTCTTTAATTTTACTGTGGTCATTATTATAAGTCATAAGCTTACAATCTTTAGTAAAGTATATTACAACACCTTTATCGGTATTATAAGAGCTGCCGGAGTATTTAAGTGTAATGCCGGATTCGCCGGTGGCCGGACGACATACCATATTTCCGCCAATTACAAGATATTTACATTCTAAGGCTGTACCGAAAGCGTCTGAGTTTGTGTAAAAACTTATATCAACCGCTTCGGAATTATAGTCACTTGTTATTTTTGGTCCGGTGTAATTGCCTAAAAAGTAAATGCCGTTATCATATGCTGTAAATTTAAGTCTGCTATTACTAACACTTGTACTTTTTACTGTTTTATCAAATACAAGAGGAAAGCAAGTTGTGAGTGGTGTATTGCCAGCTTCGTTTTTAGGAATATAAATTATTGATTTATTGTCATTGTCAGTATCATAGCCCTGTAAGGTACGAAATGTGGTATTTCCATCATTTACAGTTTTTCTTACAGAACGAAGAAGTGAAAATGAAGTTTGATCACCAAGCATTAAAAATTTATTGCCGGTCGGTGTAGTAATTGATTTTTGCTTCATAGTGAGGTTAGCTGTTTCTTCTTTTTCAGCTAAATTATATTTTACATCAAATTTGGTTGAAAGATCACCTGTATTTCCATCACCTGAATAGTCATATTTATTTTCTTTGCCAACGGCAGTCATAGTGTAACTACCGTCTGAATTTTTAGTAATTTTAATATAAGCATTACCTATTATAGTATAACTTGCATTAGCCGGATCGTTAATCCAATTTAATGCAGCTTCAGAGCTGTTGAATTTTTCTACATGAACCTCCGGATCTCCTTCAACATAGTAAAAAACATAGTAAAGTGATCCTGAATCAGGTAATGAAAGTTTACCGTCGTTTAACAGTTCTTTTGCTATATCAAGTGCACTTTTTGCTGATACATATGCCTGACGGGAGTTCATTGTAGTACCGGTTTCTTTTTGCTGGAGCATTGCAATAGATAAGAAAGTAGTTGTCGATAAAAACAAAACTGCAACCAAAGCCATTGCAAGAACCATGGAAATACCTTTTTTGCTGTTTATTCTTCTTTTCTTTGTATGAAGTTTTTTCATAAAGATCTCCTTTCGTCTGCTATAAATTATCACTGTTAGGCTGTGATAACTGAATACATACCGAACATTGCCTGTACGATAGAAATTACAACGAAACCTACGATACCTGCGATAATGATTGTCATTGCAGGTGTCATTGCGTCTGTCATACGCTGTGTAGCGTCGGTTGCCTGTTCGTCGTACATATCTGCCATTTTGTTAAGGGAATCACTGAGCATACCGCTTTCCTCACCGACTCTTATCATTGATACAAAGAGCGGATCGAAAGCTTTTGGATATCTTGAAAGAGAAATATTGATCGGTGTACCGATTCTTACATCTTCAATTACCTGGTTAAGGCAGTCGGACATAAATTTGTTGCCTACTACATCTCTTGAAAGTTCAAGTGAGTAAAGAATGTTTACACCGGAAGAAGTAAGTGTTGCCATCATATTTGCAAATCTTGTAAGCTGGTTAAGTCTTAAAACTTCGCCGATAATCGGGATTTTAAGCTGGAATGTTGACCACCACATACAGAATGAATAGTTCTTTTTGTAAAGAATTCTGAGTGTAACTACAAGTGCAACGATAATAAGAACAACGAGCCAGCCGTAATGAAGAAGTACATCTGAAATACCCATTGTAATCTGCGTCATTATCGGAAGTTCGGAGTCAAAACTTTCAAACAATTCTTTAAATGACGGAAGTACAACTACACTCATTACTATGATAAGTCCGATTGTAAGAATGAGGAGGAAGATAGGGTAAATCATTGCACCCTTGATCTTGTTCTTAAGTGTGATTTCCTTTTTGAGAAGACTAACGCACTTATCAAATGCTTCATCAAGTCGACCGTTTGCCTCACCTGTTTGAATAATGTTTACATAAACAGTCGGGAAAGTTTTAAATGAGCTTAGCGACTGCGAAAGAGTAATACCGTTGTAGAGGTTTGCGGTTATTTCCTGTAAAATTCTCAACATATTCTTATCTTTTTCAGTGTCACACATTACGGCCATTGCAACCGAAAGCGAAATACCCGAACGAATCATCAATGCCATCTGGTGCATAAATGTAAGAAGTCGCTTGTTACTGATTTTTAATGTATGCACATCTTTTGAACCGCCAAGATCACGCTGCCAGATCGGTATATCTTCCTGCGAACCTTTTTTTACTTCATCAATGGAAATAGCGATAAGACCACGCTGTTCAAGCTTTCGCTTAACCTCTTCCTTGGTGTTTGCTGTCATACGGTTACGATATTTACGATTTTTTTCGTTTACCGCTACATAAGAAAATTCCATTATTTTTACCTCCTGTTAAGATAAGCGTTTGTGCTGTTTTGCGGGAGATTAGAATACTGTGGCATTGGAGCGGTCAACTGCTGCGGTGTTTGCTGTGGTATTCCCGGTACGCCCGGCTGTGGAGAATTGTTGCCGCCTGTAAGTATTGCGTTATCAGCCACATCGTAACTGTACTTGTCGGCAGTTTCTTTTGAAATAAGTCCTCTTTTGAGGAGGTTTTCGATACTCAACTTTCTTGTAATCATACCTGTCTGCTGGTTCAAAGAAATCATCTGTTCAATCTGCGGAATCTTATCTTCACGGATAAGGTTAGCGATAGCAGTATTAACAAACATAATTTCAAATGCGCCGATACGGCCCGGACGGTCTGATCTTGGAAGCAAACGCTGTGAAATTACTGCCTTAAGTGTGGTTGAAAGCTGGTTGAGTGCCTGTTTCTGCCTTTCAACAGGGAACATATCTATAAGACGGTCGATTGTTTTTGCGGCACTCTCTGTATGAAGTGTTGAAAAAACAAGGTGGCCTGTTTCTGCTGCACGAAGAGCGATTGACATTGACTCAAGGTCACGAATCTCACCCATTAGGATAATATCAGGGTCTTCACGAAGTGCCGATTTAAGTGCTGTCGAGTAAGTTTCACTGTCTTGGCCGACTTCTCTCTGGTTAATAATACATTTTGCAGGGGAGTGCATATACTCAACAGGGTCTTCAATTGTGATAATGTGCAGTTCTTCTCGGTGGTTAATTTCATTGATAAGAGCTGCAAGTGTTGTTGACTTACCGCTACCGGTAGGACCTGTTACAAGTACAAGACCTTCCTGCAGGTTAAGAATTTTTGCAATAGACCGCGGCAAATTTAAATCGCCGAGTTTTGGAGGATTCAATTTGATTACACGCATTACAAGCGTCGCACCGTGGCGCTGCTTGAATGCATTAATTCTGAATCGTGCGAGGTTTCCAAACTGATAAGCCGAGTCGATATCGCCTGTGTTGCAGAACTTAAGGTAATCGGCAGGCTCAAGAACCTCGTCAATATACTTCATAACTGTGTCCTCGTCAAGAATCTCTGTGCCTTTGTAGCTCATAATTTTACCGTTTTTACGGTAAGAAGGCAAGTTATTGCTTGCAAGGTGAATATCAGACGCACCGTTTTCAACGGCAAATCTGACCATCTCATCAAATTCCATAAAACTTACTCCTTAATCTTCCTGATAGATTTCTGATACAGTGTCAATGAATGTATCAAATGATATAATACCGTCATACAACAGCTTTTTAAGGTTATCACGAAGTGAAATCATACCCTCTTCTCTTGCTATTGTGTCAATTTCATCTGTGGTTTTTCCAAGATGAATGGCATTTTTAATTGCTCTTGAAACAGGCATAACCTCGTGAACGGCAATTCTTCCCTTATAACCTATGTTGTTACAAGCAGGGCACTGACCCGGTTTGTAAAGTGTGAGCTGTTTGGTGATAGGGAGTCCGAGAAGTCTAAGCTCGTCATCTGTTGCATTATATGCTTGCTTACACTCCGGGCAAAGTCTTCTTACAAGCTTTTGGGCAATAACGCCGAGCATAGAAGAAGATACCATATAAGGTTCAACACCCATATCAATAAGTCGGACAACCGAGCTGGCTGCGTTATATGTATGGATTGTTGAAAGTACAAGGTGACCTGTGATAGCGGCTCTTGCTGCGATATCTGCGGTTTCCTGGTCACGAATCTCACCGATCATAATAATATCAGGGTCCTGACGGAGGATAGAACGAAGAACGCTTGCAAATGTAAGTCCTGCTTTTTCATTGATATTAACCTGTGTAGCACCCGGCAAAACCATTTCGACAGGGTTTTCAACTGTTACAATGTTTTTGTCTTCGGTGTTAAGAGATGAAAGAGCAGCGTAAAGTGTGGTTGACTTACCTGAACCTGTTGCACCCGAAAGAAGAATGATACCACGGCTTGATGTCAAAAGCTGGTCGAATTTCTCAAGGTTTTCGGGGAGAAAACCGATGTTCTTTTTATCAAGCTTCATACCGAGTGCGGTTGTAATTCTGATTACGATTTTTTCGCCATAAACACAAGGAAGAGAAGATACACGCATATCAATTTTTTGATTATTGATAGTATAGTGAATTCTACCGTCCTGCGGAATTCTTTTTTCCGCAATGTTCATACCGCTGATAAATTTAATACGGCTCGTTACAGAGGGAGCAAGCTCCTTGCTTGAGTCCATATATTTAATAAGTTTACCGTCAACACGGAAACGAATTACCAATTTCTTTTCCTGAGGCTCAAGGTGAATATCAGATACACGCTGTCTTACAGCCTCGGCTATCATATTGTTTACAAATTTAATGATAGGCTGATCTTCGACATCTTCCTGATCTTCGGTAGATACCGTGTCCTCGGTTTTTTTCATCTGGCTCTGTACAAATTCCTGAGCCTCGTCTATTACCGCTTCTTTGTCCGACACACTGAAAATTTCGTCAAGTTTGATTTTAAGTTGTGTAGGAGTACATATAGCGGTTTTTATTTTTCTTTTTGTATAGTTGTTGAGAGTATAAATTGCTTTATAATCAAGCGGATTTGTCATGGCAATCAAGAGATAATTGCCTTCAATGGTAAGCGGCATAACGCCGAGGTCTTCCATCATCTGCTCCGGAATGAGCTGGGCTACATCGTCTGATACGTAGTAGGAAGTAAGGTCAACAAGCGGCAAATGCATTTTCTTTGCCATAAGGTCATAAATCTGTTCCTCTGTGACAGCGCCTTCTTTTATCAACGCACGTTCAAGAGTAAGAGTATTGTCTTCCATATAAAGCATTTCAACACGCTTTAATGTTTTTAAACTTACTATACCGCTTTTAACGAGATCGTCACTCAAGTTAAAAACAGAGTTCTTCATATATTATCATCCTTTCAGGGGAATAAAGATTAATAACTAAGGCTAAAGAGAGAGAAATAGAGATCTAAGCCATAGTTTATAACATTAACTAAAAACATACTGCATAGTGAGCCAATGCAAAGAAACGGGCCAAAGGGGAAATAGCTTGAAACTTCGTTTTTTGAAAATATTTTTTTGATAAGCAAAAATATTATATAAAGGAAAGCTATAAATACGGCGATTAAAAGTCCTGAAAATACCATAGGAAACCCAAGGCAAGCACCAAGTGCAAGCATAAGTTTTACATCGCCGAAGCCCATTCCGTTCTTTTTGAGAATTACAATAGAAAATAAATTTATAAGCATAAGCGAACCGCCGCCGCATACAGCACCAAGCGGAATACTCCACCATTCTTTAATAAAGATTTGCTGCGTGAAAAGGTCGGTTATTGCAAGCGCAACACAAAGCACTGCAAGTGCAATTGTGAATTGGTCGGGAATAATTGTATATTTAAAGTCACTCATAGCTATGAGGAGCATTGTAATCGAAATTAATAAAAAGAAAATCGTGTAATAAGAATAGCCGAAAAACGCAAAGATGCCTAAGTTAAATATAGCAAACAAAGCGGAAGTGTAAATTCCGCTTTGTTTGAAAATATACCTTGTGCCAAAAAGACTTTCGTCCGGCTCTTCATCATAGTCGCACAACCATTTTGCAGGCACGACATTCATAAGCCTGTATGCGAGCATACAGAGTACAACTGACAGTATTAAAATTACTGCGAGAGTTATATAGGTTGAAATTTGTGAAAAGTCGATTGGAAGTAAATTAGCCATAGTAAAGTCCTTATAATTATGTAGTTGGTTCTGTTGAATCGGTAGAATCTGTATTACTTACAGCTTGCTTTGTTGTGTCAAAGTAGTAAAGTGTTACATTAAATGAAGTAGCATATTCTTTGCTGTCTTCAATTTCTGACATTGAAAGCGAATCAATAAAGTAGCAGCCTTTTGATTCCTGCTCAAGATAATGGATAAGCTGTAAAGTTTTATCCTTTGTGCCGTTATAGCTGAACATAAGGTTTGTGTAGTAAAGCGGAATGCCGCCCATAGATGTTCTGCCCTGTGCGTCCTGCACGCCTTCACCACGGGTAAGTGATGACATATCAATACCGAGGTCGGCAAAAATATCCTGCAAATCCTTAACGGATGACTTAGCGTCAATATAGAGGTTTTCCTGATTTTCATTATACTGCTTTGTCATTTCGTCAATTTTGGTTTCGACACTTGTCTGATTTGCAAGTACATCGTCGCAGTCGGCAATTTTTGCTGTGATAGCAGCATGGTCATCATTATACTTAGAAAGGTTAGTGAATGTCGGCATTACAAGTGCAAGCAAAATAATTACAAATACTATGAGAAGTGCAACAAACACAATAATCGGTACCGGTATTTTAGTCTTTTTCATTTTTGTTTCCTCCCTTAGTTTTCGCTGTTGTTTTCAGTATCACTTGCAGTTTTACTTGATTGTGACTGAGTTATGTCTGTTGTAAGCTGAGCTGTAAGATTGTACTGACTTGTTTCTGTATTTGTAGAAACCGAGAAGTTTTCGCTCATAGAGAAGAAACCGTTGTCTTTAATGTTGTTCTGTAAATCAATAAAGGTAGGGAAGTCTTTAATAAGTCCGTTTATCGGAATGTTGTAGGTTTCGCTGCCGTCGTTTGCGTGAGTTATATTGTAGTTTGTAAAAGTATCCATTTTGTCTACAACCTGGTCATCAAGCTCATTAATTACATCTTCACAATAAAGCTGTGTTCTCGGTAAAAGCTCGGCATCCTGTGACTGATTTGCCAAAGACTGGGTAATGTCATCTCTTTGTTGAATAAGAGTTTTTGCATAGTCGTACTTTGTATCGTTATAAATAATATTATCTACAACGCTTCTGCCAAAGTAGAAACCAAAGAAAGCAAGTCCAGCAACACAGAGTAGGCCAAGACCGACACAGCCTGCTTTTGCAGCTTTTGCACTGTCATCAAGTGTTTTAGCCTGTTGAGCCTTTAGTCCGAAAATAAGGTTGTTCTCAAATACTGTACCGCAGTTCATAAGTTCATTCATAAGGAAGTATGAACCGTTTTTGTAGAAGTCATCTCTTGCCTTAAGCGACGGTTCCGGAATTACCGAGCCTGTATTGAATGTATCAGATACAAGCATAACCTCGCCGGCAAGTCCAAAACCTACAAAATAGTTGCGGATGTGAGGAATGTAAGCCAAGAAGTCACTTAAGAACAACTGGTCAATGCTGATGTTGAGCGACATTGTAACAAGGCGAACATTGCGGACAATATCATCTATAAGGTTTTCTGCAATATCGTCAATCTTTCTTTTTGAAGACGCATTTCTGCATTCATTTTTAAATCCGTATCCGGCGGTACGCAGGTAATCAATAGCGGCAGCCGTGCTTAAATTTCTGTCTTCTTCAATTACCTGTAAAATTTCATCTACAGGGGATGTAAATTCGTGACAGTAGAGAGGCACACCGTTTTTGGCGATAAAAACTCTGACTGCCGAATAGTCCATACTGATGAGAGCTACGGTTTTGTTAAAGCTGTAGATTGTCTTTTGAGCAGCATAAATCATTGCCGTCTCTGACGGGATAATCTTGATAAGATTAAGAGAGAAAGACTTAAATCCTGCAACAAGGTCATCTGCAAGTGCTTTCGGCATTGCAAAAGCCTTAGATGTGATTTCTTCGTTGACTTCTTTTGTTTTGTATGCAGAGTAATCTTTGTAGATTACCGAGAAGTCGGAAACCGCCTCGCCGACAAAATCTCTGATTCTGTCAATTGCAAGTCCTTCAATGATTTTTTTGGCACCTCTGATATGCTGATACTCCTGACAGGTAAGGTCGTAGCTTTCTACCATAAGAATAACATCACGAACCTCACTGTGGTTCATTGTGCTTAGTCCGTCTTTTACAAGGCGGGCGAGCAAAGCAGGGTCTTCCCATACGGAGCTTTTGTCTTTTAATACAGCCTTGTCAACAGGAATAATAAGAGGTGAGGAGAAAGAGTAGGCTTTCTTTTCGTTAGGGTCAGCCTGTTTTTTACTGTTACCTTTATTTGCAGTGCCGTCAGCAGCTGCCTCGCCTACAGTTTCGCAGGCTGTTATGCAAAGGTATCTTTTGGCAATCTGCACCAGTACATAATTCATATTTAATACACCACCTGAAATTTTATGCTTATTTAAGCTCATCAAAACCGTTAATTTTAAACTGATTTGATTATAAAATTACTTTAAAGAATAAATTAAAATAATTTTATAATCAAACAGGGCATATCCCCTAAAAGTTATTAACAATACACAAAAATTAAGTTTAATACACCAAAAAACCTATATACATTTCAAAAGGCTCGCACTCGGCGAGCCTTTTGCTTGTATGTTGTCGGTCATCAGCAAAACCGAGATATTACAATGTATTAAAATTATTTAGTAGTAATAGCCTTCCAATCAGCTAATAGCTGCCCAAGTAGCTACATTCAATGCTACAATATTACCGTCGTCGTCAGTAAGTGCAACTTTATTAGCAGCTGTAACGCTGTTGGCCGTCTTATCTGTATCGTTTTTGTCAACATCGTCGATCTTTACACCGTCTTTATCTACATAAAATACTTTGCTGCTACCCTTATCCCATACACAAGCGTAAGTTGTACCATTAAGTGTATATGTAGCTTTAACAGCTGACTCAATCTTCTTAGCCTTAGCAACCTCAGCAACTGTTAATTTACCGTCTGAAGCTTTGTTACCACTTGTTGAAGTAGCGTTAAATACTGAATCATCGCCTGAAGAAATAGCTGCCTGAGCTTCCTTAATAGCAAGCTCAATTGTCTGAGCATTTGACTTAGCTGAGCTAACCTGTGATGACTTGATTGTTGATGCAACAACAGGAATAGCAATTGCTGCGAGAATTGCAAGGATTGCAATTACTACTACGAGCTCTACGAGTGTAAAGCCCTTTTTGCTGTTCTTCTTAACTTCTTCGATTTTTGCAGTTTTTACTGCCTGAATTTCGTTCATTGTTTTTACCTCTCTTTAATAATAATTTGTGAGCCGTTTTGTGGAAACCGCAACGACGGTTGCTGATAGGATTTTGCGTTACCGTTCCCTTTAAACAAGTTTATTATATAACATTTTTACAAGTCTTGCAATATATTTTTACCAAAAAAAGTTAAAAAACGCATTTTTATAACATTGCACAAACTTTACTGCGTTAAATTGTTAAATGTGCCGTTAATCTTTTCTGTTTGAAAGATTTAGCGTTGTAATATTTCCGTCTATTATACACCCTCTTGCTTGGTCGTAAAGAGCAGTAGCATCATCTGGTAATTTTGTACCGTCAATGGTTGTGTCGTTTGCATCAAATTTGCTGTCATTATTTGAATCAACCGCAAAATACACCTTGCTTTTACAGATAACAGGATAATACGGTGTGCCAAAAAGATGTTCGGGCTTAATAATCCGCTCAAGTTTATTAGCGGCTATAACTTCAGAAATTTGTATAGTATTTGTGCTTGCATGGATATATCTTGTGTTATCTGCACTCGCAACAGCCGCATCGGCTTCTTTAAAGGCATATTCTATGGTATTTGCGTTGGTTTTTGCCCTGCTTACTATAGATGACTTAATAGTAGATGCGACTATTGGTATAGCTATAGCTGCGAGAACAGCTATTATGGCAATTACCACTACGAGTTCTACCAATGTAAAGCCTTTTTTGCTTTTGGTTTTTTTTGCAAGAACTAACGATTTAAATCGCACGCTTATGCGTGAATTTGGTGTTCTTTTTTCTTTCATTTTTCTCCCTCATTCAAAATATAATATTTTGCAAAATATTATTACAACAAATATTGTACACCGAAAGTAAAAATAATGCAAGTGCATTTTTATAGTTTTTATGCCGTTTTTTTTATTAATTTGTTGAAAATAATAATGCCCTTGATTTATTAAAAAACAGTACCGATTGTAAAACTTTTTTAATAATTTTGTTGATATATTGCTTAAAAGACAGTTTAATTTAATTATATATTAAACACGGATTTTCGTAAAAATTCTCTATACAATTTATATAGGGATTTTTTTAACGATTAAATAACGGTTAAATTTTCGTTTTATCATTTACAAAACCGAACATATGTGGTATGATGTTAAATGTTAAATTATGTATTTTTATCGGAGGATTTTACTATGGACGCTTATAAAAAGGAATTTATTGAATTTATGGTTGATTGCCAGGTACTTAAATTTGGCGATTTCGTAACAAAAAGCGGCAGAAAGACACCTTTCTTTGTAAACACAGGCTTTTACAGAACAGGCGCACAGCTTAGAAAGCTCGGCGGCTACTATGCAGAGGCTATCAAAGAGAAATTCGGTCTTGATTTTGATGTTCTCTTCGGACCTGCATACAAGGGTATTCCGCTTTCTGTTGCGGCTACTATTGCTATCAGCGAAAAGTACGATACAGATATTCGCTACTGCTCAAACCGTAAAGAGGTTAAGGACCACGGCGATAAGGGTATTTTACTCGGCAGTCCTATAAATGACGGCGACAAGGTAGTTATTATCGAAGATGTTACTACAGCCGGTACTTCTATTGAGGAAACTCTCCCGATTATCAAGGCGCAGGGCAATGTTGACCCTATCGGTCTTGTTGTATCCGTTGACAGAATGGAGAGAGGTAAGGGTACAAAGAGTGCGCTTTCTGAAATTGAAGAGAAATACGGCTTGAAAACAACCGCAATCGTTACCATGGCAGAGGTTGTTGAGCACCTTTACAATAAGGAATACAAGGGCAAAGTTATTATTGACGACAAGCTCAAGGCTGCAATTGACGCGTACTATGAGCAGTACGGTGTAAAAGAATAATTACTTAACAGAAATTTAATCTGAGGTGAATGGCGTGGCAAATGAGCATACAGGACACCGTGACCGTGTTCGTAAAAAGTTTCTTGAAAACGGATTTGACGGCTTTGAACCGCACGAGGTACTTGAAATGTGCCTTTTCTATGCCATTCCCAGAAAAGATACAAATGCGCTTGCACACCGTTTGCTCGACAGGTATTTAACCGTTGCGGGTGTGTGCGACGCACCTGTTGACGAGCTTATGCGTGAATTTTCACTTTCGCAGTCTTGTGCGATTTTTCTGAAAATGCTGCCCGAGTTTTCGAGAGTGTATAAAGAATCAAAAACGGAAAATCATAATGTCATCGAGCTTGAACATCTCGGAGAAATGTTTATAAATAAGTTTATAGGCAGAACAAACGAGGCAGTTGCGCTTATGCTCGGAGATGCAAAGGGCAGAATGATTTTCTTTGACATTATTGCCAAAGGTTCGCTAAGTTCGTCGGATGTTCCGCTTAGGAAAATCGTTGACCTTGCGCTAAGGCACAACGCAAAGACCGCTTTTTTAGGACACAATCATCCGAGCGGCTCGGCATTGCCCTCGCAAAGCGATCTGACTTCTACAAAAATCATAAGACGAACTCTTGACAGCATAGGAGTAAGCCTTGTTGACCATTATATTGTGACGGAGTTTGACTATGTTTCCCTGCGTGAAAGTGAAATGTCGGGAAGTATTTTTTTATTGTAATAAGGTTTGATTTTATGGAATTTAAACTGAAATCTAAATATAAGCCTACGGGTGACCAACCTGCTGCGATTGACAAGCTTGTAAACAGCATTGAGTCGGGCAACAGAGAGCAGACTTTGCTCGGCGTAACGGGTTCGGGTAAAACATTTACTATGGCTAATATAATAGAAAGAACGCAAAGACCTACCCTGGTGCTTGCGCACAACAAAACTCTTGCGGCACAGCTTTGCAGCGAGTTTAAGGAGTTTTTCCCCGACAATGCGGTAGAATACTTTGTGTCTTATTACGATTACTACCAGCCGGAGGCATACATTGCCAACACGGATACTTATATAGAAAAGGACAGCGCTGTAAATGATGAAATAGACAAACTCAGGCACAGCGCTACTCTTGCGCTTTCTGAAAGACGAGATGTAATTATAGTTGCTTCGGTTTCCTGTATTTACAGCTTGGGCGACCCTATTGATTACCGAAATATGGTAATATCTTTACGCCCCGGTATGGAAAAAAGCCGAGATGACCTTGTGAAAAAACTCGTTGAACTGCAATATGAGCGCAACGATGTTAATTTTATAAGAAATAAGTTCAGAGTAAGGGGAGATGTGGTCGAAATTTTTCCTGCCGCATCTAACGATTCTATAATAAGAGTAGAATTTTTCGGCGATGAAATTGACCGTATATCCGAGATTAACCCACTTACGGGAGAACTAAAGGCGGTTTTGCGTCATGCGGCAATTTATCCTGCGTCACACTACATTGTTTCTAAGGATAAAATGGCAACCGCACTCAAAGAAATTGACCGTGAACTTGAAGAAAGACTTGCGTATTTTCGTGAGAACGGAAAATTGCTTGAGGCACAGAGAATTGAACAGCGCACACGCTATGATATGGAGATGCTGCAGGAAATCGGATTTTGTACGGGCATTGAGAACTATTCGAGAATTTTGTCGGGCAGAAAACCCGGTTCTTCGCCGTTTACTTTGCTTGACTATTTTCCCAAGGATTTTCTGTTGTTTGTTGATGAGTCGCATGTCACTTTGCCGCAGGTAAGAGGAATGTACGCAGGCGACCATGCACGAAAGAAAAATCTTATTGATTACGGTTTCCGCCTGCCGTCTGCATTTGACAACAGACCGCTTAATTTTGACGAATTTTACGACAGAATAAATCAGGTTGTGTTTGTAAGTGCAACTCCGGGCGACCTTGAACTTGAAAAATCACAGACAATAGCAGAGCAGATTATCAGACCTACAGGACTTCTTGACCCTGAAATTTCGGTAAGACCTACCGAGGGACAGCTTGATGATTTGGTTTCTGAAATTAATATAAGGGTGAGCAAAAAGCAGAGAGTGCTTATTACCACTCTTACCAAGAAAATGGCGGAGGATTTGACAGCATACCTTGAAACAATGGGTATCAAGGTGCGCTATATGCACCACGATATAGACACCGTAGAGCGTATGGAAATTGTCAGAGATTTGCGCCTTGGCGAATTTGATGTGCTTGTCGGAATCAACCTTTTGCGAGAAGGTCTTGATATTCCGGAAGTATCGCTGGTTGCCGTGCTTGACGCCGACAAAGAGGGTTTTTTGCGCAGTGAGCGTTCACTTATCCAGATTTGCGGTCGTGCCGCACGAAACAGCGAGGGCACTGTAATAATGTATGCCGACAGTGTAACCGATTCTATGCGCAAGGCGATTACCGAAACCGAACGCAGAAGAAAAATTCAGCAGGCATACAACAAGGAACACGGCATTACGCCGACCACTATTGTTAAAAAAGTCAGTGAAATTCTTGAAATTTCTACACATACAGATGATGAATTTAAATCGGCTAAAAAGCTGAACAAGGCTCAAAAGCAACAGCTCATCGAGAGCCTTACTAAGGAAATGAAAGCTGCCGCAAAGCTGCTTGAATTTGAACACGCCGCATATCTGCGTGACAAAATCAAAAAGCTACGTGGCGATAAATGAGGATTGATTAAATGGCTAAAACCAAAGCAGTTGAATACGGTGATTCAAGTATTTCTGCACTTAAAGGTGCAGACAGAGTACGAAAAAGACCTGCGGTTATTTTTGGCTCTGACGGTATTGACGGCTGTCAACATTCAGTTTTTGAAATTCTTTCTAACTCTATTGACGAGGCGAGAGAGGGCTACGGCAAAAAAATTACCGTAACAAGGTTTTCCGACGGTTCTATCGAGGTAGAAGACCACGGCAGAGGTATTCCCGTTGACTTTAACGAAAAAGAAAATGAGTTTAACTGGAAACTTGTATTCTGCGAAATGTATGCAGGCGGTAAATATAACAACAACGAGGGAGAAAGCTATGAGTTTTCGCTCGGTATGAACGGTCTCGGACTTTGCTCAACACAGTACAGCTCCGAATATATGGATGTTGATATTCGCCGTGGCGGCACACGCTATACCCTGCATTTTGAAAAGGGCGAGAATGTCGGCGGCTTAAAAAAAGAGCCGTACAATAAAAAGGATACAGGTACAAAAATCCGTTGGAAACCTGACCTTGAGGTATTTACCGATATAGACATTCAGCCTGAATATTTCCTTGACATAATGAAAAGACAGGCTATTGTCAATGCGGGCGTTGAATTTGTGTTCAGAAATCAGAACGGTAAGAGCTTTGACACCACAACTTATTGCTATGTAAACGGTATTGAGGATCATGTTGCGGAGGTCATCGGCGAAAACGGTTTTACTTCGGTTCAGCATTGGACAACGGAGGTAAAAACCCGTGACCGTGACGATAAACCGGAATATAAATGTAAAATTGATGTTGCGGTTGCTTTTTCAAATCAGACAAGACTTACCGAGTATTACCACAACTCAAGCTGGCTTGAGCACGGCGGTGCTCCTGATAAGGCGGTGAGAACTGCTTTTCTTTATCAGATAGACAATTACTTAAAGACAAATAATAAATACAATAAATCGGAAAGCAAGATAAAATTTGATGATATTGAAGACTGCCTTGTGTGTGTAATTTCTTCGTTTTCGAGCGTATCTTCGTATGAAAACCAGACTAAAAAGTCAGTTACCAACAAGGGTATTCAGGACGCAATGACTGCTTTCTTAAAGCAGAGCCTTGAAGTTTATTTTATCGAAAATCCGCTTGAGGCAGACAAAATCGCACAGCAGGTGCTTGTAAACAAGCGCAGTAGAGAGAATGCCGAAAAAACAAGACTTAACATAAAGAAAAAGCTTTCGGGCAGTCTTGATATGACAAACCGTGTAGCTAAGTTTGTTGACTGCCGCAGCAAAAATGCCGAGGAAAGAGAGCTTTTTATAGTAGAGGGTGACTCTGCTCTCGGTGCTTGTAAGCAGGCAAGAAACCCTGATTTTCAGGCGATTATGCCAATCAGAGGTAAAATACTTAACTGTCTTAAGGCTGATTATGACAAAATTTTTAAGAGCGAAATAATTACGGATTTGCTTAGAGTGCTCGGCTGCGGTGTTGAGGTAAAGTCAAAGGCCAATAAAAACTTGAGCGAATTTGACCTTAACGCACTGCGTTGGAATAAAGTTATTCTCTGTACCGATGCCGATGTTGACGGATTTCAGATCAGAACATTGCTTTTGACAATGCTGTACAGACTTACTCCTACGCTAATAAACGAGGGAAAAGTCTTTATTGCGGAATCACCGCTTTATGAGATTACAGCTAAAAATGATGTGTATTTTGCGTATGACGAGGCGGAAAAAGATAAGTTTATTGCGGAAATCGGCAAAGAAAAATTCACAATTCAGCGTTCAAAAGGTCTTGGTGAAAACGAGCCTGATATGATGAACCTTACAACTATGAATCCTGCTACTCGCAGACTTATAAAGGTTATGCCGACAGACGCTGAAAAAACAGCGGAAATTTTTGATATTCTGCTCGGTGACAATCTTCAGGGCAGAAAAGATTACATTGTGGCTCACGGTAATGAGTACATTGACAATCTTGATGTAAGCTGACGGGAGGTGCGAATTTATGGCAAAAAGAAGAAGAACACAGCCTGCCGCAACGGGAAAAACACACGGTGTTATCAACGGCGCAGGTGAAGTTGTAGAACAGAACATTGACTCTACAATCAGAGAAAACTATATGCCTTACGCAATGAGCGTTATTCTTTCCCGTGCTATTCCGGAGATTGACGGATTTAAACCGTCGCACAGAAAGCTGCTTTATACAATGTATAAAATGGGACTTTTAAACGGTGCGAGAACAAAATCCGCTAATATTGTCGGTGCAACTATGAAACTTAATCCGCATGGCGATTCGGCAATTTATGACACTATGGTGCGACTTTCGAGAGGCTACGAAGCGCTTTTACATCCTTATGTGGATTCAAAGGGTAACTTCGGTAAATTCTACAGCCGTGATATGGCATGGGCGGCATCAAGATATACAGAGGCAAAACTTGACAAAATCTGTAACGAGCTTTTTCGTGATATAGATAAAGATACCGTAGACTTTGTTGATAACTACGATAATACAATGAAAGAGCCGTCACTTTTGCCGGTTGCTTTTCCGTCTGTACTTGTAAATACAAACACAGGTATTGCGGTAGGTATGGCGTCAAATATCTGTTCTTTCAATTTAAAAGAAATTTGCGAAACCACGGCGGCGCTTATTCGTGACCCGAACCACGATGTTATGCAGACATTGCCTGCACCTGATTTTATCGGCGGCTGTCAGATTATTTATGACGAAAACGCCTTAAGACAGGTTTATGAAACGGGTAAGGGCGGAATAAAACTAAGGGCAAGGTACCGGTACGATAAATCGGCAAACTGTATTGATGTGCTTTCAATTCCGAGCACCACAACCTGTGAGGTTATTATCGAAAAGATTATTGACCTTGTAAAAACAGGAAAAATAAAGGATATTGCCGATGTTCGAGATGAAACGGGTATTGACGGTCTTAAGATAACAATTGACCTTAAGCGCGGTGTTGATCCCGACCGACTTATGGCAAAACTTTACCGTTTTACAACGCTTGAAGATTCATTCTCCTGCAACTTTAATGTACTTATCGGCGGAGTGCCGAGGGTGCTCGGCGTAAAGGCTTTGCTTGAAGAATGGATTGCGTTCAGAATTGAATGTGTAAGACGAAGAACATATTTTGACAGAAACAAAAAAGCCGAAAAACTCCACCTTTTAAAGGGTCTTGAGGCTATTTTGCTTGATATTGACAAAGCGGTTAAAATTGTAAGAGAAACCGATGAAGAGGCAGAGGTTGTACCAAACCTTATGATCGGCTTTGGCATTGACGAGGTGCAGGCTGAATATGTAGCCGAAATCAAACTTCGTCATCTTAACAGGGAATACATTTTAAAGAGAACGGCAGAAATTGAGGCACTTGAAAAGGAAATTGCCGAACTTGATGAAATTCTCAAGAGCAAGACAAGAATTAAAACCATAATTGTAAAGGAACTCAAAGAGATTGCCGAAAAATACGGTCAGCCACGAAAGAGTATTATAATTTACGAAGATATCGTAAGTTATACGGAGGAAAAGGACGATGTTCCTGATTACCCCGTAAATCTTTTCTTTACAAAGGAAGGCTATTTCAAGAAGATTACTCCGCAGTCGCTTAGAATGAGCAGCAACCATAAGCTCAAGGACGGCGATGAGATTGCCCAGACCTGCGAATTTTCAAATAACGGCGAATTGCTGTTCTTTACCGATAAATGTCAGGTTTACAAAGCAAAGGCAGCGGATTTTGCCGATACAAAGGCAAGCACACTCGGCGACTATGTACCTGCAAAACTCGGTATGGACGAGGGCGAAAACGCAGTGTATATGGTAGCCACAAAGGATTACAAGGGAATGCTGCTGTTTGCTTTTGAAAACGGCAAGCTCGCTAAAGTGCCGCTTGAGGCTTATCAAACAAAGACAAACCGCAAAAAACTTACGGGCGCTTATTCCGATAAATCACCGCTTGCGGGAATGGTATTCTTTACAGAGGATAAAGAATTTTTGTTGAAAGCGTCATCAGGCAGAATGTTGCTTATTCATTCGGGTGCAATTAATCTGAAAACAACCCGTTCGACACAGGGCGTGGCGGTTATGAAACTCAAAAAAGGTCACAGACTGTTTGAAATTTCGGAGTATGTTGAGGGAACATTTGCAAAGCCGCAGAGATACAGAACGAAAACACTTCCTACTCTCGGCGCTATGCCTGCAAATGAAGATTCAACCGACGAACAGCTTACGCTGATTTAACTGTATATTTCACCTTTGGAAATATATCGAAAAAATTTAAATTTTTTCAAAAAAATCTTGCAAAATCTATAATTTTATGTTAATATAAATTAGTTAGTTTTTGTATTTGGAACTTATTATACATTTATATTACAGAAAGGAACGGTATAATATGGGCGTTTGGGGTATTGTTCTTGGTTCAGTGCTTATCGTAGCAGCCATTGCAATTATCATCGTAATTATTCTTCAGCAGGGCAACCAGCAGGGTATCGGTGTTGTTTCCGGTGCTGCTGACTCTTATTTCTCAAAAAATAAGGCTCGCTCGATTGATGCAAAGCTTGCTCGTTTTACAAAGTTTTTTGCAGCAATTTTCGTAATTATCGTAATTGCACTTAATGTACTTGCTTATTTTGTCGGAAAAAGTTTCTGATTAAGCTTGTAATATTTTTAAAATTTCAAACATAATTATAGACCGTAGGTTAGTCCTGCGGTCTATTTTTGTTTTTATGGTTTAGCAAATTGATTTGCCAATTAATTATAAAAGTTTGGTCGACCTTTAAAAAGGCTTGACCTAAATTTTTAAATTATTTTGCCTAACATTTAGAGCAAAACCAATTTATCCTACATATATAAAAGACTCTGTTTTACAGTATTGTTTATGCTAAAGGAGCTGTTAATTATGCCTTCGTGGGGAATAGGATTAATGTTTTTCGGCGCATTTTTGCTGTTTGCATTTGCTCATTACATAAGTAAAAGCAGACATCCGTTTAAAAGAAGTCTGCTTTCAATGGCTATAGGAATTTTAACGCTGATTGCGGTAAATCTGACAGGTTCTTTTACAGGTGTGTACCTGCCTGTAAGCCTTGTGTCGGTGTGTTGTGCCGCATTTGGCGGAGTGCCCGGAGTAACGCTGATGCTTGGATTAAATTTATTTTTTTAAATCAATTTCTGTTTGTTTTATTTTTATCCAAAAGCCTTGTAAAATCAATTAGCAAGGCTTTTTCTGCATTAAGGGTTTCTACAATATATAAAAATAAGCCACTGTTGCGGTGACTTATGAATTTAAAAATTCGACTAAAAGCATACTTAGTATTTTTTGCTGTCTGTTTGACAATTCTTTGCCTTTAAGGTTGCAGTCGCTAAATTCTTCGTATAGCAGTTTCATTATATTTGACTGCGTTTCGTTTAGGTTGTTAATGTAGAGTGCGTCTTTCTTTTCTATGCCAACTAAGTAGTCGAGCGAAACATTGAACACATTTGCAATTGAGATTAAAACTTCGAGCGGAGGAAATTTGATGTTGTTTTCGTAATTGCTTATGACAGGCTTACTTCTTCCGATTTTCCTGCCCAAGCTCTCCTGCGACATATGTTTTGACTCTCTTAGTTCTCGTATCCTTAATCCGAAATCGAACATTATATTCACCTCAAAAAGTTTTTGATAAGAATATTTTAAAACACTTGCATTTTGTATTCTAAAACTGTATAATATAATTGTTAACAAAATAAAAACTTTTTATCAATAATGTTTTCTAATAAGAAATTTTTGTTGAAAGTTACACTTATAATAATGAAAGAAGGAATTAAAATGAGCAAATCTTTAAAATTGAATACTAATGCTATGACAGAAGTTATCAATATGTTAAACGACTTAAAGAAAATATATAATTTTCAAAAGATAGAAGATGAATATGTGGCTTTTAGTTGTTCTTTCGGCGGTTGTAGCGGTTCATGTTACGGATGCAGCGGATGCACAAGTTGTTCGAGTTGTTCCGGTGGTTGCTCCGGTGGTTTTACATATGGCTGATTTTTATAAAGTTGTTGAAATATCAATTTTATATAGTGCATAACATCTGATTTTTAAAAGGATGAAAAAATATGAATAATATGTATCTTAAAAAAATTGTCACATTGGTTTTAACTCAAAATTGCAATCTGAATTGTTCATATTGTTATGAGCATAGCAAAACTAAAAAAACCATGTCCGTAGAAACGGCAAAAAAAATCATCGAAAAAGAAATAAATACAAATGACGAGTATCCGGAAATAATTTTTGAATTTTTTGGTGGAGAACCGTTTTTAGAATTTGATCTCATAAAAGAATTGTATGAATATATTTGGAATCCAAAATTTACTAAAAAAAGGGTATGCTTTGTTAGTACGAACGGAACTTTATTAACTGATAAAATGAAAGAATGGTTAAGTCAAAGAAAACAATACATAGTATGCGGCTTGAGTGTTGACGGGACTAAAAAAATGCATAATATTAATCGTTCCAAGTCATTTGATTCAATAGATCTCGACTTTTTTGTAAACACTTGGCCAGAGCAAAGTGCTAAAATGACGATATCTAAAGAAACAATAAATGACCTTGCGGAGGGAATAATTTTTTTACATAACAAAAGATTTTTGATTAGCGCAAATTTAGCACATGGTGTTGATTGGAGCGAACCAAACCTTTCTGATATTTTAGAAGAACAATTAAATAAATTAATAGAATTTTATGTAGATAATCCAGATATTCAGCCTTGTTCTATGATGTCAATGCCTATTTCGAGATTGGCTTCTGATGACATCAATAAAAGATGGTGTGGTTCGGGAACTCATATGAAAGCGTATGATATTGACGGTCAATGTTATCCGTGCCAAATGTTTCTTCCAATTTCTTCAACCGAGAGCAGAAACTTTGAAAGCATAAATTTCAGTGATGATGAGAAATTTAAAGATCCATTTTGTAATAATTGTCCAATTGATGCGATTTGTCCGAATTGTTATGGAATGAATTATAATAATCGTGGAAATGTCGCTATACGTGATCATAATTTGTGTGTTCTCACAAAAATTATTGCATTAGCGGTATCAAAGATGCAATATTTGAAAATACAAAGATATGGAATAGAATCAATAAGCAAAGAGCCTTTAGAGCAATACAAAGTAGTCAAAGGTATAGAAATAATTCAGAAACAATTGTCTTATTTTTAAATCTAAGAATCTAAGTAAAATATACGAGGAGGAATATTTTATGAAAAAATTTATTTCAGGCATTTTGATTGCGGCTATGCTGACTTCGGTCTTGTGTGCCTGTAATAACGGTGAAAATCAATCAGACACTTCACAGTCAGATAATAATGCGAATTTGTCACAGCAAACCGTGACAACAGAGGCTATGGCAACACAACCTGCAACAGAACCGAATTATGAGAATACAAACTATGTTGCACCGATTCCGCAGAAAAATCAAAAGTATAAATTTGAAGAAATTTCGCTAGATGAGGCGGCAACCTCAAGCGGATATTCAATGTCGGACAGTAAATTCAGAATAACCGATGCATATGTGTTAGGAGAATATTTGGTAGTAAGTATTACTTATTCAAATATAAATTCTACCGCTTTTTGTGCATACAATGTTATATTTGATTTGGAAGGTAATATGGTTGCCAATCTTTCTAATATCTCACTTAATGAGGGATATGGAAAAAGCGGACAAATACGTGGAATATACGGTGATTATACTATAATTGAATTCGATACTCCGATTCGTAGTGAGGAGAAATTTGCCTTATACAATTTGAAAACAAAAGAATTAAAGCACATAGATTCGGAATACAGTTCGCTTATAATAGATAATGGTGTAATTATTTTCGGTAAAAATGAAGAAAATTTATATAAATATGGCGCATTAGATTTAGATTTAAATGAAATTATACCTGCTGAATATGATTGGCTTTCTCTTGCCTCACCAGCATTATTTAGGGCAAAAAAAGATGAAAAATACGGGCTTATAGATTTTAACAATAAGGTTGTTGCAGATTTTAATTATAAGGAAATTATCAGATTTGATGGCATTTATGATGGTGGAGCAATTCAAGATTTTGAAAGAAATATAAATAAACAAACTCTTGCTGTAGATGAAGAAGGAAAAGTATTTTTAATTGACCAAAAAGGTAAAATTTCAGATTTGAAATTTGAATTATCTGGTGGTAATTTTCAATACGGAAGAATAGTTTCGCAGTATGACGGAAAAGTATATATCAGAAATGAAAACGTTATTTCTGATACAGACGGTAATGTAATAACAGATTGTTTGTATTTTGGAAATCGAGGTCAAGGAAATTATAATAGAGGCTTTACGAATGGATATTGCGTTACAGAGGACAATAACAAAGTTTACAATTTAATTGATAGCAAAGGAAATGTAATTTATTCTAAATCAGAAGATGAGTATCAAATTAGTGATTTTAAATCTGTTGATCAAAACGGACTATTTGCTATTTCCTATTATTCAGAAAGCAATAATGATGAAGTGAAAACTGAATTTATAGATTTGAGAGGGAATGTAGTATATACGGTACAGAATGATTGGATTGAGCAACTTGGATATGGACTTTTCAGACAGCACAAAAATAAAGGGAAAGACACATTTTACAGAATAACAGTTGAATGAGGTGTATTTTATGGAAAAGACAAAAAGAAATCCTGCACTTATAATAATAGGTGTTATTATGATTATTTCGGGTGTGATAACATTTATCGTGTCAGCTGTTCAGCTTTATAATGTGCAAAGAAGAAAAACTCACTGGGCAGAGGGATTTATGCAGGATTATCAGGCAAGAACAAATGCAACAAATTCCATACCATGCTACATATTTATGGCACTTGCAGTGTTAATTATCATTGCCGGCATAGTTATGCTATGCATAAAACCAAGAACACCGTATGTGATAGTTCCGAATATGCCTGTTGGATATAATAATACAAACAAAAGTGTTGGTTTATATTGCGTAAAATGTAGAAATCCGATAGGAGAAAATGATATATTTTGCAAAACATGTGGGTATAATTTAAATGCGGAGAAGCAGGTTTTGTCAAATAAAAAAATCTGTCAAAACTGCGGCGGAATGAATAATGCGGACGGCAAGTTTTGTATTAAGTGCGGAAGACAATTATAAAAAGTTAATAATTCTTTATATAAAAAATACCTGCTCGTTCATTTTTGAACAAGCAGGTATTTCATTTCTTAACATTAATCTTATCAATTGCTTTTATATTCATAAAAGACTTTCGAGTGCTTCGCCTACGCTTTCTTTGTTTTGTGTGAGCATGGCGAGGATTACTTTATAAAAATTTGTTGGGTTTTCGTAAAAATTCTTTTTGATTATTTGTGCCTGCGGCATATCCGGAGCAAAAATCGAAAAACTCAGCAAATCAAGATTTCCGCCCGAAATTTTGCAGTTTACATTGTAACCCATATCGGTTTTAACGATTTCTACGCTGTTTTCACGCTCTTTTTTCTTTTGTGCAAGTAGGTTTATTGCGCAGTCATACGCTTTTTCTTTTACGGTGTAGGCAAGTATGGTGTCGAGCTGATTTGCAATCATAACTCCGTTTTTGCTGACGGTATATGTCTTTATATCTCCGTCGGAGCCTTCTTCAATTATATTTCCTTTTTCAATAAGATCGTCAAAGCATGAACTTGTTTCAAAGTAATTTGCAAGGCTTTCCTCACATATTGAGTCAACAATAATTTCTTTGCTGACGGGTTCTTTAATTGAATTTAAAAGATAGCATATAAGAATACGAATTTCGTATTTGCTCCTCATTCCGCCCGGGACAATACCCTCGTCAAATGTATCAAAAGCCATAGTTTCACCTAATTTCAGTTTAATTTATTTAATTATATCATATAAAAATATAAATGTGTAGAGAAATTTTATAATAACCGAAAAAATATTCCGATATGTATTGCTTTTGCGGTTAATTATGTTTTAATTTAACAGTAATTAAGGCTGAATTTTCATATTTAAAAAATTGCCGATATGGAGAAAATATTATAAATAAACACACATAAAATTTCGCAAATAAAAATATTTTAATAATATAGTAACCTAAATGTTAAAAATATTTTAAAAATTATAGTATAAATTGAAAAAATAATTGACTGTATATTGTTCTTATGGTAGAATGTTGTTGTGAAAGGAGATGTGAATATGGAAGAGTATATGCCTTTTGTCTGGATTGGTATTGCAGTGGTTATGGCTGTGGGCGAGGCCGCAACAAATCAGCTTGTTTCAATATGGTTTGTCGTAGGTGCACTTTGCGCTGCCGTATCCTCTCTTATTACTTCATCTGTGCTTGTTCAGGTTATAGTGTTTATCGTAGTTACCTGCGGTACGCTCATTGCTACAAAACCGCTTGTGGATAAGTATAAAAAAGGTCATAAGGAGGTAAAAACAAATTCCGACAGATTTATTGGGCAAACAGGTGTAATGCTTACCGATATTGACACTTTGGAAGCAGTGGGTCAGGTAAAGGTGAGCGGTGAAGTCTGGACCGCAAAGCTGAAAAATCCTACACCTGTAAAGAAAGACGACAAAGTCAAAATCCTTGCCATTGAGGGTGTAAAAATGATAGTTGAACCTTGGCAGGGAGAATAATTATTGAATGGAGAAATCAGAATGGGACCGTTAATTGTAATTGCAATTATTTTATTAATCATTTTAATTGCTATAATCAGCAATGTTAAAATCGTACCGCAGGCGCACGCTTATGTAGTTGAAAGACTCGGTGCTTATCACTCAACTTGGGGTACGGGCTTGCATGTAAAAATTCCTTTTATCGACAAAGTTTCAAGAAAAGTATCTTTAAAAGAGCAGGTAGTTGACTTCCCGCCTCAGCCTGTTATCACAAGAGATAATGTTACTATGCAGATTGATACCGTAGTTTATTTTGAAATTACAGACCCTAAGCTTTACAGCTACGGTGTTGAGCGTCCGCTTAACGCTATTGAAAATCTTACGGCAACCACACTTCGTAACATAATCGGTGAACTCGAACTCGACAGCACACTTACTTCCCGTGACACTATCAACGATAAAATCAGAATTATCCTTGATGAGGCTACAGACGCATGGGGTATCAGAGTAAAGCGTGTTGAGCTTAAGAACATTCTTCCGCCTCGTGAAATTCAGGACGCAATGGAAAAGCAGATGAAGGCAGAGCGTGAAAGAAGAGCTAAGATTCTTGACGCCGAAGGTGAAAAGCGCAGTCAGATTCTTATTGCGGAAGGTCTTAAAGAGTCTGCTATTCTAAAAGCTGACGCTGTTAAGGAACAGAAAATCAGAGAGGCTGCCGGTGAGGCAGAGGCTATTCTTACAGT
>ENA-OPJV01000102-OPJV01000102.1-human-gut-metagenome-genome-assembly--contig:-NODE-102-length-36860-cov-1.966662_pt1 | contig 36860 bp, 30 predicted proteins | sample MGYA00241772_ERZ501669 | MGnify/ENA primary metagenome ERZ501669 (study PRJEB25962, sample SAMEA2042290) | human gut metagenome | biome: human gut; feature: human-associated habitat; material: faeces...
AATTTATACAATCTGACGAAAAATCTGACTGCGCAATCGCACGACAATAATTATGTGGTATTGCCTTAAAAGCTGATAAAGCAATTATTATCAAGCGGTATGCCTTTGAGAAGGTGTGCCGCTTTTCTGCACTGTGAATATTACCAAACCGTTATAGTTTTTTTGTGGAATATGTCAATTGCGGATATAGCCGAGTGCTGATATACTTATAATAGATAAGGTAACTATACTTTGTCAAATTATCGGGATGTGAACAAAAATTATTTTCCGTAATATTGCAGGAGGTACCGCTATGAAAATTCTCAGAACAGTCGTTTCAGCAATAGTTGCCGCCGCAGGAGTATGGCTTTGCGTGGCACAGGACACTACGCTTGACAGACTTGACTTCTATATTTATTCGGTCTGCTCATCGCTACTTATTACATTGGCTGTCGCTTTCGGCATTTTTACATTTATAAAGCACAGCTTCGGACGGTTTATCGGCGTTACTGTTGCCGTGAATGCCGCTATTTGCATATTCCACGCATATAAGTACCCGTACAACGTAATGAACGTCGGCGGTTTTGCGTCGCATATGGAATGGTTTGCTTCGGCTCTGCCGTTCAATCTTCTTGTTGCCGCAGGGGTGAGTGCAGTGTGCATACTTGGGTACAAGCTCATCAACACTAAGCAAAGTAAAACGACAGTGTAAGTAAATATCTCCCGCCAGCCGCAGATTTGCGGCTGTTATTTTTTGCAAAGCAATTTAATGAAAAAGCGGAAAAAGCTGTAAGCTGAAACGTGTGAAATATTTCATATTTTTTGTATAAAGTTACAAAAAACTCTGTATTAAAGACGAAAATTAGGTATTATTGTTGACTTTATGCGTGAAATAATGTAAAATTACTAAATAAGGATTAAAGCGAAGGAGAGATCTCTGTGGAGAACGTATTTTTTGCACGTCAACCGATACTGGATGTGAATAATAATACATACGGCTATGAACTGCTTTACAGAAATCAGCCCGGAGTAAACGCATATACAGGAAACAACGGAGATGTAAGCACAGCAGATGTAATCAACAACGCATTTTTTGTCGATAATATAACAAGCGTTCTAGGCGGTAAAAAAGCATTCGTCAATTTTACGAGCAACCTCATAAAAAGAGGAGTGCCGAAGATGATCTCAAGCGATATACTCGTAGTCGAACTGCTTGAGAGCGTAATGGCAGACGCAGAAATAATAAGGCGCTGTATAGAACTTAAGAAGCTGGGATATATAATCGCTCTTGACGATTATGAATACGGCGAGAATACAAAGGCTCTGTTTGAGCTTGCCGATATAATAAAGCTCGACTTCCACACCTCCCGTGAGGCAGTGGAACGCACAGCAGAAAAGTGTATAACATATAATAAGATAATGCTTGCCGAAAAGGTGGAAACTCAGCTTGAGGTGGAATATGCCAAAAGGCTCGGCTGTACATATATGCAGGGCTATTTCTTTGCAAAGCCTCTGCTTATGACGCACAGGACGAATACGCCTATGGCAAAGACGTTCCTTCATATACTCGGTCTTGTATATTCGCCCGAGCCTGACTATGAAGAAATAGCGGCGGTCATTTCGACGGACGTTGTGCTGACGATAAGACTGCTGAGGCTTATAAACGTAATGTACGGCAGTACGGGAAACAAGATTTCAACCATTCATCAGGCGCTTGTTCTGCTCGGCTTTGAAAAGCTGAAGGAATGGATATATCTTGTAGGCCTGCAAAGGCTGCAGAAAGATACCCCAGACGAGCTTATAAGACTTGCGCTGTTAAGGGCGAAGTTCTGCGAGAGCATCTCAAAGGTAATGCCGGGACAGTTTATACACAGAAAAGAAATGTATCTTATGGGACTTATGTCGGTAGTGGCAGGTACGACCGATGAACGTGATATAGGAAACGTTATGAAGGAACTTCCGGTAACGGACGAAATAAAGAACGGTCTGCTGGGAGCGGACGGACTTTTCGGAGATGTGTTCAGACTGGTAGTCGATTACGAACATGCAAACTGGGACAAAGTGGAGGAGTTTGTCAAAAAATACAACGTTGATGCACAACAGCTTGCGAACGAATATGTACAGTGCGTCAGATTCATGCAACAATTCTATATAGGGTGAAACGCAGATTATCTATTTTTACAACACAAAAAACTTTTCTATAACGGAGTGATAACATGGCTGAAAATAAATGCGCCGCAAGACTTGAGCCCTCGAGCAGGGATATGAGCGAGCTTAAAAACCGCTTCAAGCCGGGATATGACTGGGAAACGATATGCTCTACAATGCTTGAACATCTTATGTGCGGAGTTGCTATATATGAGCTTTGCCCAGACAGAGTAAGGTCGCTTTATTTCAACAAGAAATATTACGAGATGGTGGGCTACACAAAAGAGCAGTATGAACAGTATGCGGGCAGCGTTACCTCGTCGCTTTACGGAGATTCGGCTGAGATGATCTTTGAAAAAGCCGGACGCTCGGCAAAGACCGGAGAAACATTCTATGCCGAATGCAAAGGCAGACGCTATGACGGCAGTGATATATGGGTGCTTGTCAAGGCGAAGCTGGTTGATTTTATAGAAAGCGAACACCCTGTATTTCTTGCAATTGTGCAGGATATGACCAACAGAAAACTGGCGGAATATGAGAATGCGGTAAATCTTGAGCGTTACCGTATACTTGAGGCGACTTCGAATGCAGTCACATTTGAATATGATATTCCCGATGATATAATGACGTTTTCGTACAGCGGAGGTAGGGCGGATTCGGCAAACCGCTCCATAAGCAACTATGCGGAGGTTTCAAAACGCACAAAGATTGTATATCCGGATGATGCGGCAAAGTTCTATGCGGCGCTGAAAAAGGCAAGCAAAAAGCCTGTAAGCTGTATGACGCTCGATTACAGATCCACGATAATAGATCAGAACAGCTACCGCTGGGTAAGGACGTGTTATTCAAGCGTAGCGGACGCCAGCGGAAAGGTAATAAAAGTTCTCGGAAGAACACAGGATATAGACGATGAAAAGCGTGAGCAGCAGAGAATGATACAGCTGGTCGAGCTTGACAGCACAACAGGACTGCTGAACAAGCTGGCAACAACAAACCACATTCAGCGGCTCATCGGCGAAAAGACGAACGCAAAGAGCTTTTTCGCTATGCTTGATATAGACGATTTCAAGGCGTTCAACGATACCTACGGGCACAGCTTCGGTGACCAGGTGCTGAGAACGGTAGGAAAACTGCTTTCGAGAAAGTTTCCGAATGCGGTTGTCGGAAGGTTCGGCGGAGATGAATTTATCGTGTTCACCAGAGGCACGAGTGAATCTACCGTTGTGGACGAGTTCGAAGATTTCCTTGAGGTGTCGGGAAAGGCTGAGATAGGCGGCAAGAGGTATACGATAAAGTGCAGTGTAGGCATAGCATGGAGTGAATCGTGCGATGTTGACTATGCGCAGTATTTCGACGAGGCGGACGAACAGCTTTACAGGGCTAAAAAGGAAGGAAAACACCGCATCTGCCGCAAGAAAATCGTTTAAAATTACCGAAAACTTTGAAAAACGGCTTGTTTACGGCAAAATAACGTAATTTTGCTTGACAACGGGCATAATATGTGATATACTTACTTAAAGTAGAATATGGTAGGCTAAAGACTGAGTTCATCTCGGTCTTTAGCTTATATATAGGGCTTTTTACGGCTCTTGTCTGAAAGGAGGCTTTCAAAGTGCCGAAGGAAAAAGGCGGCAAGAAGAATCAGGCGGAAACGGTCGAGAGAGTTACCGAGCAGAAGGTTCTGCCGATAATCGAGAGATACGGCTATGAACTGTGGGATGTTATCTTTGAAAAAGAGGGTGCCATGTGGTATCTGAAGGTGCTTTTCGACAAAGCGGACGGAGGAATAGATGATGCCGAATGCGAGGAAATAACAGAACCGCTGAACAAGGCTGTCGATACGCTGCCGTGCATTGACCTTGTGGACGTTTTCGAGGTAGGCTCGCCGGGGCTTGACAGACAACTCAGAAAGCCTTTCCACTTTGTGAAGATGAAGGGCGAAAAGATAAAGGTGACCGTGCGTGACGAAAACGGAAAGACGGCGTATTATTCGGGCGTTCTCGGAGATTACGATGAAAATTCGGGCGAATTCACTGTACAGACAGATGACGGCGAAATGAAGTTCAATGCCGCTAAGTGCAGAAGAATTGCCCTTGACGCATAAAAAATAATTAACGGAGGAATTATTAAAAATGGCTAACAGCAACACAACGGAGCTTTTTGAGGCTCTGACATTGCTTGCAAAGGAGAAGGGGATCGACCCCGCTGTGCTGATAGAGAAGATACAGACAGCACTTGTTATCGCTATCAAGAAGGAATATCCCAGAAGCGAGAATATCAAGTTTGATATTGATATTGCAAAGGGCAAGTTTGACGTGGCTATCCAGAAGGAAGTTGCCGCAGAGGTAGAGGACGATGCAAACCAGATCTCGATGGAGGAGGCAAAGACCCACACCCGCAGAAAGCTGGAATACGGCGATATTGTAGCGATAAAGCTGGATACACAGCATTTCGGCAGAATTGCCGCACAGACGGCAAAGCAGGTCATCAAGCAGGGCCTTAAGGAGATAGAGCGTGAACAGCTCGTTGCTCAGTGGGGCGGTCTTCAGGACGAGGCAGTAACTGTTACTGTACTCAAGACAGAGCCGAGAACAGGCAACGCTACCGTAAACCTCAACGGAAACGAAGTACCGCTGTTCAGAAGCGAGCAGATACCCGGCGAGGTACTAAGGCCCGGCGATATGGTCAAGGTTTATGTTTCCGGCGTTTCCGCAACAGACCACAGACCTATGCTCAAGATTTCAAGAGTGAACAAGGAGCTTGTAAAGCGTCTGTTTGAGAGCGAAGTTCCCGAAATATATGACGGTACCGTTGAGATAAAGGCTATCAGCCGTGAGGCAGGCTCACGCTCAAAGGTTGCGGTTATAAGCAACAACCCCGATGTTGACGCACTCGGTGCGTGCATAGGCCCCGGCAGACAGCGTATCAGCAAGGTATGTGCCGAGCTTGGCGGAGAGAAGATGGACGTTGTATTCTACAGCGAAAAGCCCGAGGAATTCATCGCACAGGCGCTCAAGCCCAGTGATGTTATCAGAGTAGAGATACCCGACCCCGAGGTAAAGGCTTGTACGGCTATCGTTCCCGACAACCAGCTTTCACTTGCTATAGGCAACAAGGGTCAGAATGCGAAGCTCGCCGCAAAGCTCACAGGCTTCAAGATAGACATACGCCCCGAAAGCGGCTTCTATGAAGGAATAGAGAGCAAGCAGGAAAAGGCTGAGGAAGAAGCTCAGGCTGAGGAATAAAAACCCTTTACGAAAGGATGGATCGCTTTGGCAGTTAAAAAGATACCGATGAGAAAATGTGCGGGCTGTGAGGAAATGAAAGAGAAAAAACAGCTTGTAAGAGTTGTCCGTACTCCCGAGGGAGAGTTTGTACTCGACTTCACGGGTAAGAAATCCGGACGGGGAGTGTATGTCTGCAAGAGCCGCAGCTGTCTTGAGGCGGCACAGAAAAAACATGGGCTTGAACGCTCTCTGAAATGTGCGGTACCGGAGGAGATATATCTTGAACTGCTGAAAAGCATCGGAGAAAGCGACGGTGAGTAACGGCAATGAATTTTTTAAGTACGCTCGGTCTTTGCAGAAAGTCCGGACGTCTGATACACGGGTTCGATCCTGTTTGCGAGGAACTTAAAAACCCGAAATCGAAAATTGCGGGAGTTATTCTCGCAAGCGACGTATCGGAGAAAACACAGAAGGAAATGCGTTTTTTCTGCGATAAATACAGTGCCCTGCTGTCGCAGTGCGATTGTACGATGGACGAAATCAAGTCGGTCCTCGGAAAACGCACGGGAGTGCTTGCCGTTCTCGATGAAGGCTTATACGCAAGCCTTACGGGTGAGCATAAAGGGAAATAAGCGGTACACCCGATTTATATATACAATACTAAATCTGACATAAAAAAGGGGATCAGTGAATGGATAAAAAATATCGTGTAAACGAGTTGGCAAAGGATCTTAATATTCCTGTAAGTGAAATTACGGATGTGGTACAGGAGTATTTCGGAGTACAGAAGAAATCGCAGGCTTCGCTTTCTGAGGATGAGCTGTCTGTTGTTCTCGAAAAGTATTCTCAGAGCAACCAGGTGAAGAATTTCAATTCATATTTCGCTTCGGCAAGCAAGCCCAAGACGGAAAAGAAGGAAGAAAAGCCGGCAGAAAAGCCTGCAAAGAAGGCTGAGAAGAAGCCCGAACCCAATAAGGAAGCCGACAAGGCTGAAAAGGTACAGGCAAAGCCCGAAACAAAAACAGAGGCTAAGCCCGAAGCAAAGCCTGAAATAAAGACAGAAACAAAGTCTGAAGCTAAGCCCGAGATAAAGGCAGAATCAAAGCCCGAAGCAAAGAGCGACAAGCCTTCAGACAGAAAGCCTATGGGCGACCGTAGCGACAGAAAGTCTTACGGCGACAGACAGCAGGGCGACAGAAAGCCCTACGGCGACAGAAGAAACGATACCAGAAATGACCGCAGGGATACTAAGCCTGCACAGCAGACAGCTCCGGCACAGCCTGTTATCGACCTTGCAAATATCAAGACAAACGCACCTCCCACAAAGCACGTCAAGGGTGAGGCTGTACAGAGAGGCGAGCAGGTCACAAAGCACGTTGACACAAGGGGCAGTTATGTAAACCTTGATAAGTACAACGAGAAGTATGAAACCATAGCTTCGACCGAGAGCGGCAACAGACGTCAGAATGACGCTTATACAAAGAAGCAGAAGATAAGCCAGAAGTCGCAGAAGGGCAAGCAGCAGTTCAGCAAGAAGAAGGAAACCGAGGCTCAGAAGCTGAAGCGTCTTGAGCTTGAAAAGGCAAGAAAGAAACAGCTTGAGATACAGGTTCCCGATGAGATAGTCGTATCGGAACTTGCGTCACGTCTTAAGGTCACAGCCGCAGACGTTATAAAGAAGCTGTTCAGTCTGGGCGTAATGGTTACTATCAACCAGTCGGTCGATTATGATACGGCTTGTATCGTAGCGGAAGAATTCGGTGCAAAGGTTACCAAGGAAGTTGTAGTTTCCATCGAAGAACGTCTGTTTGAAGAGGTAGCGGATACAGAGGAGAACTTACAGCCCCGTTCACCCGTTGTTGTTGTTATGGGACACGTTGATCACGGTAAGACATCGCTCCTCGACAGAATCAGACACGCTAACGTTACGTCCGGCGAAGCGGGCGGTATCACACAGCATATCGGCGCTTACAGGGTAAAGGCAGGCGGCAGGGATATTACATTCCTTGACACTCCCGGACACGAGGCGTTCACCGCTATGCGTGCAAGAGGTGCGCTGGCTACGGATATAGCGATACTCGTTGTTGCCGCAGACGACGGCATTATGCCTCAGACGGTAGAAGCGATAAATCACGCAAAGGCTGCAAACCTTTCGATAATAGTTGCGATAAACAAGATGGATAAGCCTACGGCAAATCCCGACAAGGTAAAGCAGGAACTTACCGAGCATGGTCTTGTATGCGAAGAATGGGGCGGCGATGTAATCTGCGTTCCCGTATCGGCAAAGACAGGCGAGGGCATAGATGAGCTTCTCGAAATGGTAAACCTCACGGCAGATGTCCTTGAACTTAAGGCTACCCCCGACAGACTCGCAAAGGGCGTTGTTATCGAGGCAAGAATCGACAAGGGCAGAGGTCCTATCGCTACCGTTCTTGTACAGACAGGTACGCTCCACACAGGCGATACCATAATCGCAGGTACTGCTGTAGGACGTGTGCGTGTAATGCGTGACGACAAGGGCAGAACCGTAAAGGAAGCCGGTCCTTCTGTTCCCGTTGAGATAATGGGTCTTGCGGAAGTACCGAGCGCCGGCGATGATTTTGCGGCTGGTGGGGATGAAAAAATTGCACGAGAGCTTGTTGAAAAGAGAAAGTTCGACGCTAAGGAAGAACAGTTCAAGCTCTATAAGAAGGTCAGCCTTGATAATCTGTTCTCACAGATTGAAGAAGGTTCAATGAAGAAGCTTCCCATCATAGTAAAGGCAGACGTACAGGGTTCTGTAGAAGCTGTTTCGCAGTCACTGTCAAAGCTGTCAAACGAGGAAGTAAAGGTAGAAGTAATTCACGGTGCGGTAGGTGCCGTAACAGAAAGCGACGTTATGCTTGCAAAGGCATCCGGCGCTATCATAGTAGGCTTTAACGTAAGACCTAACCCTGCGGCTGCAGACAACGCAAAGCGTGACGGTGTCGATATAAGACTCTACAGAGTAATATATGACGCAATAGAAGAAATCGAAACAGCCATGAAGGGTATGCTTGCGCCCAAGTACAGAGAAGTTGATACAGGACGTGTTGAGGTAAGACAGGTAATGAAGCTGTCGAGCGTCGGCGTGGTAGCAGGCTCTTATGTACTTGACGGTAAGGTACAGAGAAACGGCGAGGTAAGAGTTGTCCGTGACGGCATAATCGTTGCTGTTGACAAGATAGCAGGCTTACGTCGTTTCAAGGACGATGTGAAGGAAGTAGCCGCAGGCTACGAGTGCGGTATCACGCTTGAAAAGTTCACCGACATCAAGGAAGGCGATATCTTTGAAGCGTTTGTTACCGAGGAGTACAGAGATTAATGGCAAATTTCAATACAGCAAGACTTGCGGAGGATATAAAACGTGAGATCTCCACAGCTATGCGTGATATAAAGGACGGCGCTGTAGTAAAGGCGATGGTCGGTGTGTCACGCTGTGAGCTGACAAGCGATCTGTCCTACTGCAAGGTTTATATCACAACGCTTGAGGGCGGCGACACCACGAAAAATGTCGCCGAGCATCTCAAGAAGGCAGAGGGCTTCTTTAAAAGAAGAATCAACGAGCGTGTGAAGATGCGCAAGCTGCCTCAGCTGATATTCGTGCCGGATAATTCGATGGATTATTACGAGCATATCAGCGAGGTGATAAGCAAACTGCCGAAACCTGCCGAACCCGATGATAACGGCGATGACGAAAGGTAAACAATAATGATAACAGACGTTAAAAAAGCGGCAGAGCTACTGAAAAGCAACGATGATTTTCTGATACTGTCACACGCCAACCCCGACGGAGATACACTGGGCTGTGCTTACGGCCTTTGCGGTATGCTTCAGAAGATGGGTAAACGGGCAAAGGTTATGTGTGCGGATGAAATAGCGCCCCGTATGGAGTTCCTGCGTGATACGGTGATACAGCAGAGCTTTGAGGAAAAGACCATAGTGAGCGTTGACGTTGCCGACAGGAAACTGCTCGGCGACCTTGACGCAGTATACGGCGGCAGGATATTTCTTGCGATAGACCACCACGAGAGCAGACAGGAGTTTGCAAAATATACTCTTGTAGATTCCGATGCGGCTGCGGCTTGCGAACTTATTTTTCAGATAGCGGAGGAAATGAACGCACAGCTTGACGGTGAGATTGCGTCCTGCCTTTACACAGGACTTGCAACCGACACGGGCTGCTTCAAGTATTCCAACACGACAAGCAGAACGCACATAATAGCCGCTAAGCTGATGGCTTATGAGTTTGATGTTTCCGGCATCAATTACAAGCTGTTTGATATGAAGTCAAAGGGCAGGCTGGAGCTTGAACAGGCAATAACGCAGGGAATGGAATTCTTCTGTGACGACAGGGTAGCGGTAGTATGGCTGACAACGGAGCTTATGGATCGCTTTAATGGCAGAGTTGACAGCGAGGACTTCAATGGTCTTGCAAGCCTTCCCCGTCAGGTAGAGGGCGTAATTATCGGCGCTACCGTAAAGCAGAAGGGTCCTGCTACGTTCAAGATCTCTGTCAGAACGGCAGAGCCGATAAACGCAGGAAGCGTGTGCGCCCTGTTCGGCGGCGGCGGTCACGCCAGAGCCGCAGGCTGTACCATAGAGGGCAGTATAGAGTTTGTGAAAGCAAAGCTGCTGCCTGTATTTGAAAAGGCGCTGAAAGCAAATGAATGAAATAAACGGCGTAATCTGTATCAATAAGCCGCAGGATTTCACCTCGTTTGATGTTGTGGCGATAATGCGAAGGGCGGCAGGAACGAGAAAAATCGGTCACGGCGGTACACTTGACCCTATGGCGACAGGCGTTTTGCCGATATATATCGGCAGAGCGGCAAAGATAGCCGACCTGAATCCTGTCAGCGACAAGAGATACCGTGCGACCTTCAGGCTCGGTGTGACTACCGATACCGAGGACGTATGGGGCAAGGTGCTGACAAAGAGCGAAAAGCCTGTTACACTTGCGGAAATTACCGATGCGGTAAAGACTATGCAGGGCGATATAATGCAGATACCGCCGATGTATTCTGCGGTGAAGATAAATGGCAAACGGCTTTATGACCTTGCAAGGCAGGGCATTGAGGTTGAACGTGCCGCTCGTCCGGTCACGGTATATTCGATAGAACTGTCCGACTATGACGAGGAAAAGCGCACAGGTACGCTTGATATTTATTGCTCAAAAGGAACCTATATCCGCACTATCATAAGCGATATAGGAAAAAAGCTCGGCACAGGAGCGATAATGACCTCGCTTTGTCGCACGATGGCGGCAGGCTTTACGCTTTCGGACTGCCACGATATTGAAACGCTTCGTAATATGCCGCCTGAGGATACCGCAAGGCTGGTACTGCCGACAGAGCGTGTTTTCTCGTGCTATGACGAGATAACTCTGGACGGTACACAAAAGAAGCTGTTCATGAACGGCATGATACTTGACTGCGGAAGAATGGATATTTCATACCCGGAAGGCACCTGCCTGCGTCTTAAGCACGATGGTGATTTTTTAGGCGTGGCAAGGGTGAACGGGGAGAACGGGCTTAAAAGCGTATACCTTAATATATTATCTTGATTTTCCCATTTAATGCGGGACACGGAGGTTTATTCTTGATTGACATTACCGAAAATATAATACCCATCCCGCCGACAGCAACGGCACTCGGCTTTTTTGACGGCTTGCATTTAGGTCATATGAAGGTCGTGGAGGAATGCTTCAGACACGGCGGGCTTTGCCCTGCAATGTTCACGTTTCACAGCGACACGGCATTGCCTAAAAGGGAAAGGATAGAGAACCTGCTCACAAATGATATGAAGCTGGAGAAGCTCGCAGAAGCCGGAGTACAATATATTTATTCTCCCGATTTCAATTCGGTGTGCAACTACACGGCAAGGGATTTCATCGAAAAGGTTCTCGTGAAGATAATGAACGCAAAGGTCGTTGTGTGCGGATTTGATTTCAGGCTCGGAGCGGGCGGAGGAAGCAATGCCGAAGAACTTAAATGTATATGCCGTGAGTACGGCATAAAGGTCGTTATAATACCGCCGTTCAGTCTGAACGGATGTGTGGTACATTCAACGGCCATCAAAAATCTGATAAAATCGGGTGAAATAGCAAAGGCAAACAAACTGCTCGGATATGATTTTTCGATAGAGGGCAGAGTAATAGAGGGCAACCGCATAGGCAGAACCATAGGAAGCCCGACCATAAACCAGCGTTTCCCCGAAAACATAGTTATGCCACGTTTCGGAGTATATAAGAGCGTGACATATCTTGACGGCAGGGTCATGCCGTCTGTTACAAACATAGGCGTAAAGCCTACTGTTGACTATAAGGACAGTCCTCTTGCTGAAACGCATATAATGGATTTTGACGGTGATCTTTACGGCAGGACACTGCGTGTTTCACTGCTTGATTTTATACGTCCCGAAAGACGTTTTGACAGCGTAGGCGAACTTAAAGCTCAGCTTGACAAAGATAAAATCACCGCCAAGCAATAAATACACTGTTTTATCACACAGGTTTCACCTGTGCAGGATAGAATATAGCAGATGTGCGCAGAGGGGTACGGCTATGTACCGACGCTCTGCCGGATACTTCGTTTTAAGGAGCAAAAAATGATAGAAGTAAAGAATCTGACTAAGCGTTACGGCTCTAAAACAGCAGTCAGCAATGTTTCCTTTACCGCAGAAGAAAGCGAGATACTTGGTTTTCTCGGTCCTAACGGTGCAGGAAAATCAACTACAATGAATATCCTTACGGGTTATCTTTCCTCAACGGAGGGCGAAGCAAAGATAAACGGTATAGATATTCTTGAAGAGCCTGTAAAAGCTAAGCAAATGATAGGCTACCTTCCCGAGCAGCCTCCGTTATATCTTGATATGACGGTAATGGAATACCTTAAGTTCGTATACGGGCTGAAAAAGTGCAAGTTGCCGATCAACTCACATTTAAAGGAGATATGCAACCTTGTAAAGATAACCGATGTCAAGGATCGTGTTATCAAGAATCTTTCAAAGGGTTACAAACAGCGTGTGGGTCTTGCACAGGCGCTTGTGGGAAATCCGCCGGTGCTTATTCTTGACGAGCCTACGGTCGGACTTGACCCCAAGCAGATAATCGAGATAAGAGCGCTTATAAAGAAGCTCGGCAAGAACCATACCGTAATACTTTCAAGCCACATACTCCCCGAGATACAGGCGGTATGCGACAAGATAGTTATCATCAACAGAGGTAAGGTCGTAGCAAACGACAGCGCAGACCATCTTGCAAAGAATATGTCCGCAGATCACAAGCTGGTGATACGCTGTGAGGGAAACCCCGCAGACGTGAAGAAGCTGCTTTCGGCTATTCCCGGTATGGACGAGGTGTTCGTCAACAGGGAGAATGTCGAGGAGGGCGTCAGCGAATACTTCTTAAATGCAAAGCCGGGTACAGATATTCGCCGTGAAGTTTCAAAGCGTCTTGCGTCAAGAAATTACACTCTGCTTATGATGAAGTCCAGTGAGCTTACTCTTGAAGAAGTGTTCCTCAAGATCACAACGGGCGATATATACGGTAATGTCGGCGACAGCGTTGATAAGCTGAAGCTGTCAAAGTAAGCGGAAAGGCGGAATAAAAATGTTTGCAATATTTAAAAGAGAATTGAAGGCATATTTCACATCGCCGCTCGGCTATGTGTTCCTTGCTATTTTTTACGCATTTTCGGGATTGTTCTTTTATATCTTCTCCCTGTCTGTAGGCTCGACCGATATATCAAGCGTATTCCTGATGATGTTCATAGTGCTTATGGTTTTCGTGCCTCTGCTTACTATGCGACTGCTTTCTGAGGACAAGAAGCAGAAGACGGATCAGCTTATTCTGACCGCTCCCGTAAGCCTTTTGTCTATAGTAATGGGCAAGTTCCTTGCGGCTTATGCAATATTTGCGATAGGCGTTGCGGTCATGCCCGTATACGGCTTTGTAATGTCGACCTTTGCGACGGTTTCGTGGCTCCCGATATGGGGCAACACCGTAGGTCTTTTACTTCTCGGCGGTATATTCGTTTCAATAGGTCTTTTCATATCAACACTTACGGAAAACCAGATGATAGCGGCAATAGGCGGTTTCTTTATCAATCTTATGATACTGCTTATGAATACGCTGAAAAGCGCACTCCCCAACGGATTTTTACAGGACGTGCTTTCAAGCATCTCGGTATATTCGAGATACTCCGAGATAACAAATGGAATATTCAGCCTGTCAAGTCTGATATTCTTTGTGAGCGTTATCTTTATTTTCCTGTTCCTTACGGTAAGGGTACTTGAAAAACGCCGCTGGGCATAAGCGATGACTATGATAAAGGGATAAAGGAGAAAACGCATGAGTAAAATAAACGAAGCGGCTGAAGTAAAAGAAACAGCGGCTGAGAATAAAACAGATACCGCTCCTGCAGTAAAGAACGACGGCAGGAACGGAAAACCCCGCAAGAATCCGTTCAGAAACAAGAAGTTCAAGTACGGCGGTCTGTCGGTACTGTTCACGGTCATATTTATAGTGGCGGTGGTTCTGGTAAACGTAATAATCACACTGCTCGGTGACAGATTCATGCCGACGGCGGATCTTACCGATTCGGGACTTTACAGCATTGAGCAGTCAACGGTAGATTATCTCAAAACCGTGACCGATGAGGTTACGATAACGGTAACAAGCGAGGAAGCGGCTTTTACCGGAGGCAGCTCTTATTACTATCAGACTAACGAGATACTGAAGAAGATCGCAGCGGCGAATTCCAACATAAAATTACAGTATATTGATGTAGTTTCAAACCCCGGCTTTATAGCAAATTACACCGAAACCATAACCTCGAATGAAATTATGGTCGAGAGCAAGGCTACAAAGCGTGTAAAGGTACTGACCTACGAGGACTTCCTCAGCATAACCTATAATGAACAGTACCTCAACTATTACGGCGTGAAGCGGCCCGAAAAGGTTGAAGCCAACGCAGAGCAGGCTGTAGTATCCGCTATTATGAACGTTACCGATACAGATCCTGTAAAGGTTGCGGTTTTAACGGGCTACGGAGAAACAGAGAACACTGTTTTACAGAATCTGCTCAAGACAAACAGCTACGTTATCGAATCGGTGAACATTACGCTTACCGACAAGATAAGCGAGGACTACGATTTTGTATTTATGTTCGGACCCGATAAGGATTATTCCGTTGCCGATATAAACAAGCTCGACACATGGCTTGACAACAGCGGTAAATTCGGCAAGAACCTTGTATATGTAGGCAACCCCAAGCTCGGTGATTCGCCGAACATTGACGGTCTGCTTGACCAGTGGGGTCTGAAGGTCGAAAAGGGTATCACCTACCAGACAGACGAAAACTACACCTACAGCGGTATGAACACATATCAGGTGCTTTCAGTACCCGATACAGACTTCAGCAAGTTCACAAACAGCTCGCCCGTTCACGGCTACAATATGAGCCCTGTGACATCAAAGTGGGCGGATCAGAACGGCAACGGCAACATTACCGTACAGTCTATACTAAACACCTATGCAGGTGCTGTTATAAAGCCGCAGGACAGCGGTGATAACTGGTCGCCCGAGAGCGATGCGGAAAGAAAGCAGTATTCTGTTATAATGCAGGCGATAAAGACAAGATATGAGGGTACAAATCCCTTCTCCAGCCGTATAGTAGCAATCGGCGGTATGGAGTTCCTCAACACATCGTTCCTGCAGACAGCGTCCGTAAACAACTCACAGCTTATTATGAATATCTTCAACGTAAGCTGTAACAAGGAGGAAGGCATTACGCTCACTCCCAAGTCCTACAACGCCTCAACCTTTGAGATAACAGACGCACAGAAGAACGGCCTTGCTATAGGCTTCGTCATCGTACTGCCTCTGTTACTGATAATATCCGGTATTGTAATATGGGTAAAGCGTCTGCATAAGTAAGCGAAAGGTCGGCAATGAAGAAAAATACTAAAATAATACTCGGCTCGGTAATCGGCATTGCGGTACTCGGTGCGGCAACGCTCGCACTGGTGCTGACACAGCCGGAGAGCGACAACGCAGATTCAGGCACGTCAAGCAAGGAAACCGTCAGCGTGACCGATTATACGACCGATGATATTTCAACGCTCACGATAAGCAACGAGAGCGGCGAATATACGATAAACCGTTTAGGTAAGGAAAAGTGGGGCATAGATTCAATCCCCGAGGCACTTGCAAACAGCAGTGCATATTCAACCGCAATGAGCAGTGCAGGCGGCATCGGTGCAAAGCAAATCGTTGAGGAAAATGCGACAGATCTTGCAAAATACGGCTTTGACAAGCCGACCGCAACGGTTAAAATGACATTCAAGGATAACAAGGCTGAGGATATAACCTGCCTTATCGGTATAAAGTACGAGGGCGAAAACTCGTGGTACGTTAAAACCGACAAGAGCGATACGGTATATCTTGTAGCAAATGCAGGCGTCAGCTTCGCAATGAACAGCGAGCTGTCATACGTCAACAAGTCAACGCTTACAGCGGCTTATGATTCCGAGAATGATAAAGTAAACAGGGTTCGTATCGAGCGAAAGGATCTGGATAAGGATATAGTTCTTGACAAGCTCCCCGAGGAAACCGAAAAGGAGTTTTCGTCAACATACGTTGCTTATGAGATGTCCAGCCACAACAATATCCTTGCAGACGATGAGCTTGACAAGAAAGTGATTTACGGCCTGTTCGGAATATCGGCTTCAGATGTGTTTGCCGTATCTCCCACAGACGAGCAGAAAAAGCAGGCGGGTCTTGACGATCCGAACTGCACCGTTACTATGGTAAGCAACAAGGAAACCGTTACCAAGCTCACTTTAGGCTCTGCTGTCTACACTGTTACAAAGAACGATGAAACAGGCGAAGAAATAAAGACGATAACGGGCTACTATGGTATGCTCTCAGGCAAGGACGCAATATATGTGTTCTCTCCCGACTCTCTGCCGTGGCTTACCGCAACACCCGAAAATATGCTTTATAAGCTGTTCCTTACACCTTATATCTACTATCTTGACGGTGTAACAATCTATGACAGCGACAGAAAGGCATATGATTTCACTATTACGGGCGACGCTGACAAGTCGAGCTTCACATACGAAGGCAAGAAGGTAGATGCAACCAAGTTCAAGGCATTCTATCAGTATCTGCTTTCGGCATACGCAGAGCAGATTTACCTTGACGATCTTACTAGCGACAACAAGTTCATCGCAGGTGTCACCTACGATCATCGTGAAGAAGGCAAGGAAAACGACGTTGTCGAGTTCTATGCGAGCGAGAGCGACCGTACCTGCATTATCGTTGTAAACGGCGATGTCCGCTACAAGGTAAGGCAGATATATGCGACAAGACTTCTTGAAAATCTGAATGCGCTTCTCTCCGGCGGAGAGATAGTATCAGAGTTCTGATGCCGCAGGGCATTATAATTGATATGTGACGACAGGGGGCGGATCTTAAATTTTGCACGGGATCTGTCCGTCACATACTGACCGTTAGTGCAACGGTGGAGGTTATTATGACAGAGCAGGAATTTTTCACCTACAAAGGTCTTCCTCTTGTAAGGAAAGACAACACTATCTATTATGGCAATATGTCAGACAAATACGTTGCCATGCTGACTGTATTATCCACCCACAAGGTCAAGGATCTTGAGATAGCCGACAAGACAAGGGTACAGCTTATGTCAACCGATCCGAAAACCCCGGCTACAGAGATAATCGCAAAGACGAGCGAAAGAGGCAGTCTTTATGAGGCTCTTGATGTGGCAAGTATATGGCTTTCAAAGAATAATTGATAAAACCCGCTCCGCCGTATTTTTTACGGCGGAGCGGTTTTATGCTGTGTCCTATTTTAACGATGCTTATAAAACAGATAAGCCCCCGTCAGAAAGACGGGGGCAACGCTGTTTATATGATATGTTGTGCAAATTACTTCAGCAGTGTGATCTTGCCGATAAGAGGAAGCTCTTTAGCCTGTCCCTGTGCGGCGTTGATGATACCCATAATCATAAGTACCAGAGTGAAGATACCGCCTACTGCGCTTAAAAGTCCGCCGATTATAAGACCTGCTATAGGAATAATACCGAATATACCTGTTACAACACCTATTGCAAGCTCCAACAGGAACAGTACAAGTCCCTGGTTTGTGTGATAGCGTGCAAATCTTGAGTTAGGGCAGGCAAGCAGAGGGATAAGGAAGAGTATTCCTATGTATGCCAGTACAGACATACCCTTGTTATCGTTGATATCCTGCGGGTCAAACTGTGATGTTGTATCATTTGTGTTCATCATGTTGTTTACAAAGTTCTGTGCGTTCTGTGTGTTCTGCTGAGTGTTTCCTGCGGGAGCGCCGCAGTTAGGGCAGTTGTTTGCTCCGACCGGAATTTCTTTTCCGCATTTGTTGCAAAAAGCCATTGTTGTTACCTCCGAATAGTATTTAAACATTCCGTTTTCTGAATTACACGGCAAAAGCCGTTGCTTAAATTATAAAACGTTTTTTATTAAAAGTCAACATTTTTCGTTTGGAATTAAGCGATTGTTCCGTGAAAATCCGAAATATATACGTAACCTGCCGTGATTAAAAGCTGTTTGATGTAAAAATTGTTGCAATCCGCTTGAATATGTGATAAAATATAGCTATTGTAACAGTGGCAGACCCAATATGCCGCTCACCCATTACAAAATAAATGCAAGGAGGAAAGGTCATACCGTTTATGCGGCGGTAAGACCGACATATAAATATGAACGCATTTTCATACAGAGTACAGACATTGCAGCCATCAGCAATAAGAGAGATACTTAAATTTACGGCAGACCCTGAGGTAATCAGCTTTGCGGCGGGCAATCCCGCTCCTGAGGCTTTCCCTACGGAAGAGATTGCCCGTATAACAAATGAAATACTTACAACCACGCCCATTGACGCACTTCAGTATTCTATCACGGAGGGCTATACACCCCTTCGTAACTGGATAAAGGACGACCTTAAGAAAAAAGGTATGTTCAACGAGAATGATGAAGATGTGGTTATCACATCGGGCGCACAGCAGGCTATTGAGGTAGTGACCAAGGAGATATGCAATGAGGGTGACACGATTATCTGCGAAGCTCCTACGTTTATCGGCTCGCTGAACGCATTCCGTTCCTATAATGCTAAGCTTGTAGGCGTTGAGATGGAAGATGACGGCATAAATATCGACAAGCTCGAAAAGGCTCTTATAGAGAATCCCAGAACGGCTTTCATCTATCTCATACCCAACTTCCAGAACCCTACAGGCAAGACAATGAGCCTTGAAAAGCGTAAGGCTGTACTTGCGCTCGCTCAGAAGTACAACGTATATATCCTTGAAGACAATCCCTACGGCGATCTTCGTTATATAGGCGAAAATGTGCCTACCATAAAGTCGCTCGACAAGAACGGTAACGTTCTTTATGCAGGAACATTCTCAAAGACGCTTGCCCCCGGTCTGCGTGTGGGATACCTCTGCGCCCCCAAGAACGTAATCGCTAAGGCTGTAGTTTGTATGCAGGTTTCAACCGTTCACACATCTATCCTGCCGCAGATGATCACCTATAAGTTCGTTACCGAAAACGATTTTGAACAGCACCTTGAAAAGCTGAGAGAGATCTACAAGCACAAGTCGGATCTTATGCTTACAAACCTCAAGATGAAGATGCCCAAGTCCATAAAGTTCACAGAACCCGAGGGTGGTCTGTTTATCTGGGGTACGCTTCCCGACGGCGATATGCCTTACTTCTGCAAGAAGGCGGTAAAGAACAAGGTAGCTGTTGTTCCCGGCAACGCATTCTTAACCGATGAAAACGCTCCTTGTCTGTCATTCAGACTTAACTATTCCACTCCCACAGACGAACAGATTGAAAAGGGTGTGGACATTCTTGCCGAAGTGGCAAGCACAATGTACAGATAATAAGCATTGACCGACATACAAGGAAAACAGGAACGGAATTAATATAATATCCACATGGGCAAATCTGTAACAAGGGGATGCTATGCTCTTTTACAGATAAGCTGTCAGAAGAAAATTCTAAGAACGGAAGCCTGTAATGAGCCTTGTAGGACGGTCTGCATCTGTCAATCTGCCGGTTTATTGCGGCTGCCGTAACGTTTGAAATACATAAAAAGATATTGCACACGCACGGCAGACAAAAGGTAAATCGCTCTGATGCCGTATCTTTTTGTGTTTCGCAAGACCGCATTTACGGTCGGAAAGAAACGGTGAATGAATGAAGTATTTTGATAAGCTGTCTGCCGCTGTGCAGGCAGCTTTTTCTGTCAGGGCGGTCGATACGGATAAGCTGTTATACTGCGTAAAAGCAGATATGGACGGCGAGGGGTGTTATTATGACACCTACATCACGTTTGATAACAAAACGCTTTATCTGTTATCGGGCTATGACAGACTTGTAAAGAATAAAAAGACATTTGACACACAGTTTGATTTCAAGGATTTCAGCGAATATCCTATGGAGGAAATCGAAAAGCTGTATGTTGACCGCTATCAGTTTACGGCAAGGCTGATGGCGAAGATGACGGACGGTACTGAAAAACAGCTTGCGATGTTTTCGGGAGGGTTTTCCGAAAAATTCGAGCAGTTCTGCCGCCGTTATGAAGCAATCAAAAAGGGCGAAACGCCCGACGATTCCGCACTTGACGACAAGACACTGTATTGCCCGAAGTGCAACAGAAAATATCCCGACCCGAACAGAGCCTTCTGCCCGTACTGCACAAAGCGTACATGGGTGTTCAAGCGGCTGCTCGGTATGTTCGGCGACTACAAAAAGCAGATAGCGGTGATACTTGCTCTTATAGCGGTATCGGTGGCACTGGGGCTTATAGCTCCGTACTTCGGCACAAAGATGCTGTACGATGACGTTCTGAGCGAAGGCGGAAGTCTGCACGGGCAGATACTGTTCGTGATACTCGTTATGGCGGCATTCTCACTGCTGTCTACGGGATTTTCGATGATTTACGGTGTTATTATAAGCAGGATAACGCCGCAGGTAATACATAAGCTGAGGACGGATATTTTTGCTTCTATGCAGAAGCTGTCGCTGTCATTCTTCACGACTAAGCAGACAGGCTCGCTTATGGGCAGGGTAGACCGTGACAGCTTTGACGTGTACGGATTTTTCGTTGATATAGTTCCGCAGTTTATTGCGAATATGATAAAGATAGCAGGACTTGTCGTGCTTATGCTTATGGTGAACCCGATAATATCGCTGTCGATGTTCCTTGCGGTGTTCTTTGTATTGCTGTGCGAGGTGCTTTGGCTGAGAGGTCAGAGAAGGCACTGGAGAAACCGTGATATTGCAAGACGAGGTGTTACGTCTACCTTGTCGGACGCACTGAACGGACACAGGGTAGTAAAGGCATTTTCCCGTGAGGAACAGGAAATATCCCGTTTTGGCAGGAAGAATGATAATCTTTATTCGGCTGAATACGCAAGGGATAAGAGGAGCGCTCATTTCTTCCCTGTACAGCACGGAATATATGCCGTTTTCAGCGGTGTTATATACTGCCTTGGCGTTGCTCTTGTGCTGATGGGTAACCTTCAGCTCGGCGGACTGACACTGCTCATAAACTATTTTGGTGTAATATGGGATCCGATATTCTTCTTTATGTATATGGGCAACGACTGGGCAAGGTGTACCGATGCCGCAGGCAGAATGTTCGAAATACTCGACAGCGAGCCTACAGTGAAGCCGCCCGCCGAGCCTGCCGTTATACCGGATGGCGTTCTGAAGGGCGATATTTGTTTCAGAGATGTAACGTTTGAATATGAGGCAGGCAGACCGGTGCTTAAAAATATGTCGTTTGCTACCGAGGCAGGCAGATTTACCGGCATTGTCGGCAAGACGGGTGCGGGAAAATCAACTATCATCAATCTCATATCAAGAATGTACGACGTAACATCGGGCGAGATAACGATAGATGGGATACCCGTGAAGAAGATACCGTTTGACATTCTCAGAAAGAATATCGGTGTTGTGTCACAGGAAACATATCTGTTTATGGGAACTGTCGCAGACAATATCAGGTACGCAAGACCCGATGCGACAATGGAAGAAGTGATACAAGCGGCAAAAAGTGCAAACGCTCACGATTTTATAATGAAGCTCCCCGAAGGGTACGATACCGTAACGGGAAGCGGCGGTGTAAGCCTGTCGGGCGGTGAAAAACAGCGTATATCAATAGCCCGTGCGCTGATACAGAAGCCGAACATACTTATACTTGACGAGGCTACGGCGGCTATGGATACCGCAACAGAACGTAAGATACAGAGTGCGATAGATAATCTCAAGAGCGGCAGAACGATAATTGCGATAGCACACCGCCTCTCAACGCTCCGTGACGCAGACAAGCTGTATGTTATCGAACACGGCGAGGTAAAGGAGAGCGGAACTCACGATGAGCTGATACGCACAAACGGAAAATACTTTGAGCTGTATAAGCTGCAAAGCGAGTCGCTGAAATCTGTCGGACTTGACTGATGCAGAAAGGAGCACTTATGAAACAGAATACAACTGCAATTTATGATGTGGATACGCTTAACATTCTTTCACCTGATAAAATCGGGCTTACCGAAACCGAAAGCGGCTATCTTGAGTTTTCGTATGACGGCAGGGATTATGAAAAGGTTGACCTTACAAGGCTCGTACCGTTCAACGATGAAAACAGGTATATAAGCGTAAGCTATAAGAATGAGGAAGACGAGTGGAAAGAGATAGGCGTTATAAAGGATCTTGATGACCTGTCGGCCGATACTAAAAAGACAGCCGATGATTATCTCAAGCTCAAATACTACATTCCCGAGATAAAGAAGATTCACAGGATAACTGATAATCAGATGGGGTATCTTTTCCTTGAAGCCGATACTACGGCAGGTGAAAAGAAAATAGCCGTGTATGACTGGTGGCATAATTTTAGGGTGATACACGGAAAGATGCTTGCCGTGACGGACGCAGACGGAAACCGCTACAGCGTACCTGATGTTGACAGGCTGGACAAGGCAAGCATAAAAAAGCTTCAGCTGTTCATCTGATACCGCATTTACCGACTTTGCAGAAAGGAGCGGGTATAAATGAATTTGAAACTGTCAGTACCGAAAGGCGTGGATATTGACAGCGTGAGCTTTTCACTGCCGTTTGACATAGACAAAAAGGCTAAAAACGCAAACGGGCATCTTACCGCCACAAAGGACAAGCTTACGGTATATTATGACGATAAAGCGGTACGGGAGTTTGCCGTATCGGATATAAGCAAGATAACGGTAGAACAGCTTATCGGCTGTTCGATGCTGTGCGTAAGGGATATGCACGGCAGGGACATATGCGTCTGTCAGTTCTCGCAGAAGTATTATATGCGCTATGCGGAACTTGCAAAGATATATGAGCATTACATTGCTACGGGCGAATTTACCGAACATACGGACGCAGACGAGCCGAGCTGTCAGAAGTGCGGAGCGGCACTAAGAGGCAGCAGTAAATGTATGTTCTGCGATGCGAAAAAGGGCGTGTTTTTAAAACTCGTAAAAAGGCTTGCACCGTACAAGGTGCAGTTCGGTCTGTCGCTTTTTGCAACATTCGTGCTGTATGCTTTTGACGTTATCAATCCGCTGTTCCAGCGTATACTGGTAGACGACCTTATAGTGCCGAATAACAGTGACTGGGGGCTTTTCTGGAAGATAACGCTGTGCATTCTTGTGCTTAACCTGTCCTCTATGGGATTCAGGCTGTTGCAGGAGGTGTGCAACTATAAAATATCAACGGCATACGGCAGGGATCTGCGCCGTGATATTTTCAACAAGACCCAGCAGCTATCTATGAGCAATGTCGCAAAACGCACTCCCGGCGAGCTTATCAATCGTGTATCGGGCGATGCGGCAACATTGCAGGATTTTATGACAAGGCAGGGCAAGGATATGATTTTTCAGACGACCGCACTTGTTGCGCTTCTGATAATTATGTTCATCACAAACTGGAAGCTGGCGATAGTAATTACCGTTCCGTTACCGCTTGCGGCTTTCCTTTCGGTAAAGTCGTTCAATGCGATAAGCGTAAGATACGGCAGAGTGTGGCGCTTCCAGTGCCGTGCAAGCGAGCTTCTGCACGATGTTCTTCACGGAATAAGGGTAGTAAAGAACTACGGCAACGAGGACAGAGAGATAGAAGCGTACAGAAATGCCTCTGCGAAATGGGCAGATTCTGTAAAGAAAGCCGATATACTCTGGTATATGGTACAGCCGCCTATCCGCTATATATTCAGCATAGGCGAGTTCTGTGCGCTGTTCTTCGGCGGCAGTATGATACTCGGCAGAGAGATGCAGCTCGGTGAGCTGATACAGTTCACAACCTATGTCGCTATGCTCTACGGCCCTATCCAGTGGCTTACAAGCCTGCCCAGAGTGCTTGCACAGGCAAGAGTAAGCGCAGGAAAGGTATTCGAGATACTTGAGGAGGATAATGATATAAGCGACACCGAGAACGCCGTCAGCCTTGATATAAAGGGCGATATTGAGTTTAAAAACGTATATTTCGGCTACAAGGCGTATAATCCGGTGCTGAAAGACGTTTCGTTCAGTATAAAGCAAGGCGAGATGATAGGCATAGTCGGACATTCCGGTGTCGGCAAATCCACGCTTATAAACCTTGTTATGCGTCTTTATGACGCAACATCGGGTCAGGTGCTGATAGACGGCACGGACGTGCGAGACATATCGCAGAATTCATTGCGTTCGCAGGTGGGAGTTGTATTGCAGGAAACGTATCTTTTCAGCGGTACGGTGCTTGACAATATCCGCTATGCAAAGCCCGATGCAAGCTTTGAGGAAATAGTGAACGCCGCAAAGACGGCAAACTGCCACGATTTCATCACCCGTATGCCTGACGGCTATAATACCGTTGTGGGCGAGCGAGGCTACAATCTGTCGGGCGGCGAACGTCAGCGAATAGCTATTGCAAGAGCGATACTGCACGACCCGAAGATACTTATACTTGACGAAGCTACCGCATCGCTTGACACACAGACCGAAAAGCAGATACAGGACGCTCTCGACAGGCTGATAAAGGGCAGAACAACAATAGCGATAGCTCACAGGCTGTCAACGCTTGCAAATGCCGACAGGCTTATAGTGCTGAAAAAGGGCAGAGTTGCCGAAATTGGAACACATACCGAGCTTTTACAAAGCAAGGGTGTATATTACGAGCTTGTTATGGCACAAAAGCAGACTGCAAGGCTGAGGAAGAGTGAAACTCCGGCGCTTGCTATGGGTTGAGGGTAAATTATAAATAAAGAGGCACATTCCGCTCATTATGCAGAATGTGCCTTTTTTTACCTCAAACCCTTTAAAATTCACCTTCACATATTGATTTTTCCTTTTCGCTGTGGTAAAATATTATAGAATATAGTCCCATACTATAAAATCCGTAAAAATCAACATAAAAAGGGACGTAAACGGTATACAAGAAAGGAAATTAAAAAATGAGTAAGGTAGTCAAGTTCGGCGGCAGCTCACTCGCCGACGCAAATCAGTTCCGCAAGGTAGCTGATATAATCAGAAGCGACAAGGAACGCAGATATGTAGTTCCCAGTGCGCCCGGCAAGCGTTTCAAGGACGATATAAAAGTAACGGATATGCTCTATGCGTGCTATGACGCAGTCGCAAATGAGGGCAAGAACGCATACAATCAGTTTGCGCCTATCGCAGAGCGTTTCAACGGAATTATAAGCGATTTAGGACTTACTCTTTCACTTGATGACGAGTATGAAGTAATTATAGACAATTTCCGCAAGAAAGCCGGTAAGGATTATGCCGCAAGCCGTGGCGAATACCTGAACGGTATCATTCTTGCAAATTATCTGGGATATGAATTCGTAGATGCCGCAAAGGTGGTATTCTTCCGCCCCGACGGAAAGTTTGACGATACGCTTACAGATACCTGCCTTGCATCTGTACTGCACGGTCTTTCACACGCTGTTATCCCCGGATTCTACGGAGCTAACCCCGACGGCACGGTACGCACATTCTCAAGAGGCGGTTCTGATGTTACCGGCTCTATCGTTGCAAAGGCTATCAATGCCGAGCTTTATGAAAACTGGACAGACGTAAACGGCTTCCTTATCGCAGACCCCAGAATAGTTGACGAGCCTAAGGTTATCGAGTCTATCACATATAAAGAACTGCGTGAGTTGTCTTATATGGGTGCGTCGGTACTTCACGAGGCCGCAATCTTCCCTGTAAGAAGCGCAAAGATTCCGATAAATATCCGCAACACCAACGACCCCTCGGCAAAGGGTACAATGATAGTTGCAGAGGACAACGAGCCTCCTCAGCACATAATCACGGGTATTGCAGGTAAAAAGCACTTCAGCGTTATCTCAATCGAAAAGGATGAGATGAACAGCGAGATAGGCTTCTTACGCAGAATACTTACAGTGCTTGAGGCTAACGGTATGTGCTTTGAGCATATCCCCACAGGCATCGACACAATGAGCATTATCGTTGACGGCAAGGACGTTGACAAGACCCCCGACATTGTTGAAAAGATATGCGAGGTAACAGACCCCAACCATATTGAGATAGAGAACGATCTTGCCCTTATCGCTATAGTAGGACGTGGCATGAAGTCCAAGAAGGGTACTGCTACAAGAATATTTGCGGCTTTATCACACGCAGACATCAATATAAAGATGATCGACCAGGGTTCAAGTGAGCTTAATATCATAGTAGGTATCCACGAGGCTGACTTCGAGAAGGCTATCAAGGTTATTTATGATATGTTCATACTCAGCGAAGATTAATCGCTGAGTTGTGAATTGTGTTTTCGGGTTTAACTTAAAGCACAGCAATCGGGAGAGTTTGAGGTTTATAAAATTGAAAATCAGACTTTCCATTCATACTCAGCTAAGATTAATCGCTGAGCGGTTTAACGGGCGGAAATTCAGAGAAATATATATTTGAAAAGGAGAAGTGAACAATTATGATGACGTACGATTCTCTTACCAATGCAAAGCTGACAAAGTTTTTCAAGGCGGGAAACTACAAAAAGCAGATAATCAAGAATATCGAGATTATCGGTCAGCGCAAGCTGGTAATACTGGGTGACGGACGGGGCGTTAACGGCGAGATACTGAAAAAGGTTCTCGGTCAGCTCAGAAAAAAAGGCGTCCGTGTTCCGGAACTTGCGTTTGAGGCTACAAACGATGAGCGCACGCTTGTAAAGGGCGATAATTCTATCAGAAGTATCACCGAACTTAAGGGTATGTCAAAGGCATATTACGTTCTTGTTTCATCGTCATACGATGAGCTTGAGGTATATCTCAAGGGTATGACAGGACGTGTCGGAAGCGCACAATCTATCGAAAAGCGTTTACAGCAGTACGGCTTTACAGAGCGTGACTACTGCCTTGTAAATCAGCCTGTAGGTTTCCTCGGCACATATATGAAGATGAAACGTTCACAGTTCAACATCTCCGACAAATCAACACAGAACAAGCTTGAAAAGGATGTCCGCCGCACCGAGCCGCAGCTTGCCGAATGCAAGGATAAGTTTCACGGTCAGCGTTGCTTTATTATCGGCTATAAGAAAGGTGTAAAGCTTGATGATCTGAACCTGCTGTTCAATGAAAAGTGCATAAGCTACAACGGTATATGCAAGTTCTTCAGCAAGACCCCCCTCCGTCCCACACAGTACATACTGTCAAATGCCGAGCATTATCTCGGAAACGGCAAGTATATCGAAGCTATGGACTGCTTTGTTGCAAGCAATGTGACCGTATTTGAGGATAAGTTTGAAAAGAAGCCTACCTACTTCAATATAATGGGCAACGGCTTTATCCCTCAGCTGCCCTCATTCGGCTCTACACAGCACAGCGAGGCTTTAAGACGTGTCGATGATCTGTATATTGCTTTACAGCTTGCTTTGTATGAGGGCTTCTCGGAAATATACATCTACGGCTTTGACGGAATTTACGATGCTCAGATAACAAGCTATGACGAGGCTCTTGTAAATGACGAGAAGAAGTACGATTATCCCGAGGAAGCACAGACACTGCTTAAAAACGTAAAGACATACGCTTCAAGCGCAGGTGTTTCTATCTACAATATGAGCGGTATCGACAGCCTCAATATGTTCGAGAGCCGCACGATTGACCAGATAGATTTCTCGACAACAAAGCTGTTATCGAAAATATAACAGTTTTTGATTTTCAGCGGTTCTAAAGCTGATTTAAATAATTAATTTAAGGGATTATAATGAGTTTAGCCGATAAATATTTTATAGAAAACTGCCGTGACATAATCGAACACGGCTCATGGGATACAAACAGCGAGGTCAGACCCCATTGGGAAGACGGCACACCCGCACATACCGTAAAAAAGTTCTGCGTGGTAAACCGTTATAATCTGCAGGAGGAATTTCCTGTAATGACGCTCCGCCGTATCTACTACCGTTCCGCAATAGAAGAAATATTGTGGATATATCAGAAAAAAAGCAATAGAGTTGCGGATCTTTCCACTCATATATGGGATTCGTGGGCTGATGAAAACGGCACGATAGGCAAGGCTTACGGCTGGCAGCTCGGACAGAAGAGCATCTATCCCGAGGGCGAGTTCGATCAGGTGGACAAAGTGCTGTACGACCTTTCGCACAATCCTGCGAGCCGCCGTATAATGACCAATATGTACAATCATAAGGATCTGCACGAGATGGGACTTGCGCCGTGTGCCTACAGTATGACCTTCAACGTGACGGGAGATACGCTGAACGCTATTCTCAATCAGCGTTCACAGGATATGCTCACTGCGAACAACTGGAACGTGTGCCAGTATGCCGCACTTCTGATAATGTTCGCAAAAGCGTCGGGACTTAAGGCAGGCGAGCTTGTACACGTCATAGCGGATGCGCATATCTACGACAGACATATCGACGCAGTAAAACGCATTATAGAAAAAGAGCCTTATCCAGCACCCGAGATGGTTGTAGAGGATATTACCGATTTCTATAAATTCACTAAAAACAGCTTTACGCTGAAAGACTATAAATATCACGATTTCGACGAAAAAATCGAAGTAGCGATATAACCATAATGCCCCGCATTGCTTTTGCGGGGCTATGAGTGTTTATATATGAGTGTTTATACAGGAGGTGAGGCACACAGGTGACATATATCGTACTTGACCTGGAATGGAGCCAGCCGGTATGCAGAGAAAAAATGCGTATAGCAGGCACAAGAGTTCTACAGGTGGAAATCATACAGATAGGCGCAGTTGCCGTGACGGACGGTATCGTAAGCGAGGATTTCTTTTCGGAATATGTAAGACCGAGATATTATACCGAGCTTAAAGGCAGGATAAAGAAGCTGACGGGTATTACGAAAAATGACCTTAAGAACGCCCATGATCTTACAGTGGTGCTGAAGAGCTTCAGAAAATGGCTCGAAAAATTCGGAAAAGACGTTATTATAGTAACGTGGGGACCCGATGACATACCTACGCTTGTAAAGCAGTGCGAGTTCTACGAAAGAGATACCGGCTGGCTTCCCGAATGGTTCAACCTTCAGCCTTTGATGACAAGGCAGTACGGGATAGACAGAGCGCAGATAACACTTCAATCTGCCGTAGAGATAACCGGCGTACAGCAGGAGCTTGACTACCACAGCGCAATAAACGATGCGTACTATACCGCACTGGTTCTTACTAAGATAAACGACATACCGAGCGAAATAGAGCTGCAGAAAAAGATAGATTATGTTCACAGCAATCCCTTCCTGAGCCTCAGACAGACCTCGGAGGGTACGGTAAAGACCGCCCGTATGAACGCAGTGCCGAGATTATCGGAACTTAACCGCTATATCTGTCCTGTCTGCGGTAAACCCGCAACGCTGAAAAGCAGGCTGATATGGCTAAGCCCGATGAACTATATGGCTGTAGTGCATTGCAACAAGCACTCCGTAAAGGTCACGGTAAGGTTTGAGAAGAAAGCGGACGGCGAATACAGATGGATAAAGAAATACACGCTGTCCGAAGAAAAGGACGAGGAGCTTTATTCATCGCTATTAAAGGAAAAATATCCTGCACTGCAGGAAAAAAACGATAGAAAAATTCCTGCCGTTAAAACCGGCAGAAAGCGTATAAAAGTCAAAACGGAAAGGAAAAACATAAACAATGGCTAAGTTCAGAGCGGCTGCGGTATTCAGCAGCAATATGGTGCTTCAGAGAGAGAAGAACGTAAGAGTATTCGGTACGGGCAAAAACGGCGAAAGCGTAATAGTTTCGATATGCGGAAACAAAGCGGTAACAGAGGTAGCCGACGAAAAGTGGTGTGTTACACTTCCTGCGATGAAAGCAGGCGGCCCTTATGAGATGAAGATAAGCAACGGCGAAGAAACTATCGTATTCGGTAACGTTATGATAGGCGAGGTATGGCTCGCAGGCGGTCAGAGCAATATGGAGCTTGAGCTTCAGAACTGCATGGGCGGCAAGGATTTTCTTGCTAACGATAAGACCGAAAACGTCCGCTATTACTACACGCAGAAGAACTGCAACATGGACGAAAAATTCTTCCGTGACGAAGAAAACACAGGCTGGAGCTGTTTTGACAGTGAAAGCGCAAGAGCGTGGAGCGCAGTTGCGTATTTCTACGCAAAGGAGCTTGCCGCAAGGCTTGGCGTTACTGTCGGAATAATCGGCTGTAACTGGGGCGGTACAAGTGCAAGCTACTGGATGAGCCGTGAATCTCTCGAAAAGGATACAGACCTTAAGGCATACCTTGACGATTTTGATAATGCGGTAGCAGGCAGGTCAAGAGAGGAAATGGACAAGGAATATCTTGACTATGTGAAATATGAGGAAGAGTGGCAGAAGAAGTCGGTAGAGTTCTACAGCGCACATCCCGACGGAACGTGGGACGAGTGTCAGGCTTACTGCGGTGTAAGCAAGTATCCCGGTCCTATGACACCTTTAAATCCCTTCCACGCAACAGCGCTTTATGACAGTATGGTAAAGCGTGTATGCCCGTATACTATCAAGGGTGTTATCTATTATCAGGGCGAAACGGACGACAACAGACCGAAAACTTATTTCAAGCTGTTCAAGGCGCTTATTCAGCTTTGGAGAGACGACTGGGGCGATGACGAGCTTCCGTTTATGTTTGTACAGCTCCCGATGCACCGCTATAAAGTCGACCCCGACTGGAAGCACTGGTGCCTTATAAGAGAGGCGCAGATGCGTACCTTCAAGACGGTAAAGAATACGGGTATTGCGGTTATTCTCGATTGCGGAGAATTCAATGAGATACACCCCAAGAACAAGGTACCGGTAGGTCACAGACTGTACCTGCAGGCTATGCACCACGTTTACGGCGATAATGAAACGGAGGCATTCGGCCCTATTTACAAGAATATGATCGTAACAGGCGACAGAGCTGTTATCAGCTTTGACCACGCAGAGAGCGGCTTTGATATAAAGGGCGACAACGGCATAACAGGCTTTGAGGTTGCCGGCACAGATAAGGAATATAAGCCTGCCTGCGCAGTTATAGACGAGGACGGAACGATAAGCGTCTACGCAGATGAAGTAAAGAAGCCTGCATATGTACGTTACCTCTGGACAAATTACGGCGATGTAACGCTGTACGGCAAGAACGGCATCCCCGTTGCCCCGTTCAGAACAAGTATGAATGACGAAAAGTAAGAACAAGAACCGAAAGGCGATATTATGGAACTTAAACGCAGCAGCGGAGTATTACTTCATATAACAAGCCTTCCTGCAAACGAGGGCATAGGAACACTCGGAAAACCTGCCTTTGAGTTTGTGAACTGGCTGAAAGCGGCAGGGCAGAAATACTGGCAGGTACTCCCGATACACCCGACAGGCTATGCCGATTCGCCATATCAGTCACCGTCGGCATTTGCAGGAAACCCACTGCTTATAGACCTGTGGGAGCTTGTAGAGCTGGGGCTTCTTGCACCCGATGACATAAAGGGCAGAGAATACGGCGAGGACCCGTCCACAGTAGATTATGAAAAGGTAATCGCACAGAAAAAAGAGCTTCTCCACAAGGCGTTTTTCTCGTTCAAGGAGGACGTTTCCTATCTTGCCTTTATTCAGGAGCAGAGCTGGTGGCTTGAGGACTATGCGCTTTTTATGGCGATAAAACAGCATAACGAACTGCGTTCGTGGATGACATGGGACAAGGAGTTACGCTTCAGAAAGCCCGAAGTGCTTGCCGCTTTCAAGGAAGAGCATATAGAGGACATCAAATTTCACCGTTTCGTACAGTATATGTTCTTTACTCAGTGGAACAAGCTGAAAGCATACGCCAACAAGAACGGCATATCTATAATAGGCGACATTCCGATATATGCCGCAATGGACAGTGCGGACGTGTGGGTAAACCCGAAATTGTTCACGATAGATATTTCGCTAAGACCTACTCTTGTTGCAGGAGTACCGCCCGATTATTTCTCACCCACAGGACAGCTGTGGGGAAATCCGCTGTACGACTGGGATGCTATGGAGCGTGACGGCTATAACTGGTGGCTGTCAAGAATAGACCACGCAATGAAGCTGTATGATATGGTGAGAATAGACCACTTCCGTGCGTTTGACACTTATTATGCTATCCCTGCCGATGCAACAACAGCCGAATACGGCGAGTGGAAAAAAGGCCCCGGTATGAAGCTGTTCGACACGGTCAGGGAAAAGCTGGGCGATGTCAATATCATAGCGGAGGACCTGGGCGATATATTCGACAGCGTAAAAAAGCTTCTCAGCGATACAGGCTTCCCCGGTATGAGAGTTTTACAGTTCGGCTTCAACAGCGAAGGCAAGGACAGCATTCACCTGTGCCATAACTATGTAAATAACTGCGTAGCGTATACAGGCACACACGATAACGATACTATAATGGGTTGGCTTAAATCAGCAGATGCGAAAGCCGCAAAGATGGCAAAGAACTACATAAACGCAAACTTTCTGGAGCATAAGAACGTCAGCTTCATAAGAAGCGTTTATGCAAGCCCTGCCGCACTTGCGATAATTCCGATGCAGGACATTCTCGGCATAGACGGCAGGGGACGTATGAATGTTCCCTCGACTGTCGGAGGAAACTGGACGTGGAGAATGAAAAAGCCCGCAAATAAAAAATCCGCACGTCTTATGAATAAGCTTACAACAGCTTATCTCAGAAAGCCGTCGGTAACAGCAAATGCAAAGGACAAATAAGAATGTCATTATCCGATATATTTGATAAGATAGCCGCAGGCAGAGAGCCTGCACCGCAGGGCGCTGTCGAATATCTTATAGTGGGGCTTGGCAATCCCGGCACTCAGTATGAGAACACAAGGCACAACGCAGGCTTCATGGCGGTGGATACCCTTGCGGAAAAACTCGGCGTACAGATAAAAAAGCTGAAGTTCAAATCCCTTATAGCCGATTGTGCGATAGAGGGCAGGCACTGCATTATAATGAAACCGTCAACCTTTATGAACAACAGCGGCGAGGCGGTAGGCGAGGCTATGAACTTCTATAAGATACCCCCTCAGAATATACTTGTGATGTACGATGATATTTCGCTTGATGTCGGCAGAACAAGGATACGCAGAAAAGGCAGTGACGGCGGTCATAACGGTATAAAGAGCATAATTCTGCACACAAACAGCGATGCTTTCCCCCGTATAAAGATAGGCGTAGGCGCAAAGCCGCACCCTGATTTTCCGCTTGCCGACTGGGTATTATCAGGCTTCAAGAAGGAAGACGGCGAAAATCTCGAAAAATCGCTCGATAATGCCGCCGAAGCCGCAAGGCTCATAGTTGCGGGCAAAATAGACATGGCAATGAATAAATACAGTTCGTAAGAAAGACAGACAATATGGAACTTCTTAAAAATATGGCTGACACGCTGACCGAGTACAAAAAGTCAGTCGCACATATTTTAAGCGATGAACCCGTGCCCTTACTGGTCACGGGGCTTTCGCATATACACAAGGCACACTTCTTGGCGTCCTTATGCTATGAAAAGCTTCCCTCGCCGGTACTTGTCATAACCGAGAGCGAGGCATCTGCGGCAAAGCTTACAGAGGATATAAACACAATGTGCGGTGATACTGCCGCATATCAGTTTCCTGCGTCGGATCTGACCCTTGCCGATACTGAGGCACAGTCGCAGGAGTACGAGTACAAGCGTATCGAAACGCTGTCTGCGGCGCTTTCGGGCAAGGCAAGGCTGATAATATCCTCGTCTGAAGCGGCGGTACAGCTTACCGTTCCGAAAGACGTACTGGAAAAGCACACTGTTACACTTAAAGCAGGCGATGAGATAAAGCTTGACGAGCTTGCAAAGACGCTTGTCAGCGCAGGCTATACACGCTGTGATATGATAGAGGGTAAGGGACAGTTCTCGTTCAGAGGCTCGCTTTGCGACATCTACCCCGTCAGCAGTGATTATCCTGTCAGGATAGAGCTGTGGGGCGATGAAATCGACACGGTGGCATCATTCGACATTGACACGCAAAGAAGAATAGATACGGTAAAGAGCGTCAGCATAACACCCTGCGGAGAAACGATTTTCGAGGAGGGTGTTCTTTCGGGAACGCTGCAGGCGCTTCTCGAAAAGACCGAAAAGAACAAAAAGAAGAACGATGAAGCGGCAAAGCGTATAAGACGTGATATAGCAAGACTGCGTGACGGTATTTCCGTATGCTGTCTTAACCGTTATTTTCCGCTTTGCTATAAAGAGCCGGGCAGTATTTTTGATTATGCGTCCACTCTTATAGTCAGCGAATCCTTTACTGCGGCAGAGGCGGCAAAGGGAGCTATCTCGGCTCACCTTGAAGACCTGAAGCTGCTTACCGAGGACGGAGTTCTGTGCAAGGGACTTGACAGGTACCTGATGAGCAAAGCGGAATATCAGGACACGGTAAAGAATAAAGTGCGGCTTTATATGGATACGTTCATAAGAGGCGGAGGAATCGACCTCAGCGATATTCTGAAGGTGGATTCGATACAGCTTTCCGCATGGAGCGGAGAGTATAAAATGCTTTTCGAGGAGCTTGACAATTACAGCAGGAACGGCTATTCCTGCGTGATTTTCGGCGGTACGGACAAAGCGGCAAAGATACTTGCGGAGGATCTGCACGATAAAGGCTACAAGGCTGATTATGCCAAAAACCCGAAGAAATTCTATCTTGGCAGAATTACGGTAGTCGAGGGAATATTATCGGCAGGCTTTGAATATCCGGAAGAAAAAATAGCCGTACTCACCCGTACAAGCGCTTCATCGTCAAAAACCTCCGCACCTAAGAAGAAATTCAAAAAGGGTGCACAGATACGTTCGCTCAGCGATATTTCTCAGGGAGATCTTGTGGTACACGGCTCATACGGTATAGGTGTATTCGAGGGCGTTCAGAAGCTCACAGCAGACAAGGTTTCAAAGGATTATATAAAGATAAAATACGCAGGTACGGATGTGCTTTATGTTCCAGTTACCCAGCTTGACCTCATTTCACGTTATATAGGAAGCGGAGATGCGGATACGGTAAGGCTGAACAAGCTTGGCACAGATACCTGGAAAAAGGCAAAGACAAAGGCAAAAGCGGCAACGCAGGAGATGGCAAAGGAGCTTATCGAGTTGTATTCTCGCCGTATGAAAGCGAAGGGCTTTGCATTCTCCCCCGATACCGAGCAGCAGCATATATTCGAGGATCATTTCAGCTATGTTGAAACGGACGATCAGCTCCGCTGTATAGAGGAAATAAAGCACGATATGATGCGTACCGCCCCTATGGAGAGGCTTCTCTGCGGAGATGTGGGCTTCGGAAAGACGGAGGTCGCACTCCGTGCCGCATTCAAGTGTATAGGTGACGGTAAGCAGTGCGCTATACTTGTGCCGACTACCGTTCTTGCGTGGCAGCACTACCAGACGGTTTTAAAACGTATGGAGGGCTTTGATATAAGAGTTGAGCTGTTGTCACGTTTCCGCACAGCAAAGGAACAGAAGATAATTCTGAAGAAGCTGGAAGAAGGCGAGCTTGACCTTGTAGTAGGCACACACAGGCTTGTGCAGGACGATGTTAAGTTCAAGGATTTAGGACTTGTTATTATAGACGAAGAACAGCGTTTCGGCGTAAACGATAAGGAAAAGCTGAAAGAAGCGTTCACAAACGTAGATGTTCTGACGTTATCTGCGACCCCCATTCCCAGAACGCTAAATATGGCGATGTCGGGAATAAGAGATATGAGCGTCATTGAAACGCCGCCCGGCGACCGTCACCCGATAACCACATACGTTGTCGAGCACGATAGAGGCGTTATAGCGCAGGCGATAAATAAGGAGCTTCGCCGCAACGGACAGGTTTACTATGTCCACAACCGCATTGAAAGCATATATTCCTGCGCCGCAGATATTCATTCTATGGTACCCGAAGCGAATATCGGAATTGCACACGGAAGAATGAGCGAGGAAGAACTTCTCGATGTATGGAGAAGGCTTATCGAGGGCGAAATAGATGTGCTTGTCTGCACAACGCTTATCGAAACCGGTGTAGATGTACCCAACTGCAACACGCTTATCATTGAGAATGCGGATTGTATGGGACTTGCCCAGCTCCACCAGCTCAGAGGCCGTGTCGGACGTACAAACCGCCGTGCATACGCATATTTCACATTCAGACGGGGCAAGGTGCTAAGCGAGATTGCCACCAAGCGACTTGACGCAATAAGAGAGTTTACACGCTTCGGCTCGGGATTCAGGATAGCTATGAAAGACCTTGAAATAAGAGGTGCAGGCTCGGTTCTCGGTCAGAGCCAGTCGGGACATCTTGCGTCTGTCGGCTATGATATGTATATAAAACTGCTCAATGAGGCGATTTTAGAACAGCAGGGCAAAGCCCCCGAAATTACTCCGGAGTGCCTTATTGATATAAGAATTGATGCGTTTATCCCCGAAAAGTATATCTCTAATCAGGCACAGCGTGTTGACTGCTACAGAAAGATAGCGATGATAGAAAATGACGAGGACGCTTATGATGTAACCGATGAGCTTATTGACCGTTACGGCGATGTGCCGAGAGCGGTCGAGGGACTTATCGAGGTTGCAAAGCTGAGAAGGATTGCTCAGAAGATGCACCTGACCGAAATAATCCAGAGCGGCGACGTTATGATATTCTATCCCGAAAAGACCGATAAGAAAACGATGGAACGTGTTTCGGCGGTCGGAGGAAAATTCGGCAAGGATATGATGCTGAACATTGCCACCGATAAGCCTAACTTCCGTGTAAACGGCACGGATAAACACGGCGGACCGCTTGCACTGCTTACGGATACACTTGCGGCAATGCAGTCGGTTGATAAAGACAGCGATAAAGAGAATGTGACCGAAGAAGGTGAGAATAATGGCTGAGAAGAAAAGCGTCAAGCGTAAAGTTATAACAGCCGTTGTAATTGTCGG
>ENA-OPJV01000115-OPJV01000115.1-human-gut-metagenome-genome-assembly--contig:-NODE-115-length-34717-cov-2.542467_pt1 | contig 34717 bp, 30 predicted proteins | sample MGYA00241772_ERZ501669 | MGnify/ENA primary metagenome ERZ501669 (study PRJEB25962, sample SAMEA2042290) | human gut metagenome | biome: human gut; feature: human-associated habitat; material: faeces...
TGCCTCTACCGGTAAAAATCCGGTTACCTGCCGTTGTTTCCGAAACAGGCGGCTAACAGTCTGGTAACTGAAATGCTGCAATATTTTGTTTTCTTTTGCAGGTCTGTCTATTATGCAATTTTCGCAAAATGCTTAATTATAAACGTTTTACGTTTAATTCGCACCATTCTGTTTTTTATTGCATTTCTAAATATTACTTATGTTGCACGTCATACCTTTGCGACCCTGGCCCTGAGCAAGGGCATGCCGCTTGAAACCCTGCAGAAAGTCCTCGGGCACAAGACCATCATTTCCACGCAGGTTTACGCCGAGCTGATCAATCCAAAAATCGGTGAGGACACGGACAGGATGCGTGAGAAGATCGGCGGGATGTTCCGCCTGGCCAACTAAGAAGAAGGGATGCTTCACCGGATTCGCCGGATAAGCATCCCTTCTTCTTTTTCTTTACGACCGGTTATCCGGCGTATTGCCTGTAGTTCCGGTAGTTTTTCCGCAAGGTCTCGTACAGGGCACTCTCTGGATACAGTATTTTCCCTCCGATGGTGGTATAGGGTATAGCTCCTTCGTCACGCAGCGTCTGCAGGGTCCTTTTTGAGATGTGCAGCATTTCGCACACGTCTTCCCCCTGCAGGTAATGTTCGTCCGCGATGGCGGGACGTATCCTTGCCGTCGCCGCCTCCACCGATTTTCCGATCTTTTTCATCCATCCGGTCAGTTCCTTGAACTCCTCCGAATCTTTTGTAATGATTTCCGCCATTATTTCCTTCTTTTTTTAATGAGGCCTTCTTCCAATATTTGCCGGATATCCGCTTCCTTGTAAAAGCATTTTCCTCCGATGTTCGAATAAGGAACCAGTCCCCTGTCCCGATGGTTCTGCAGGCTTCTTTTGGAGATGCCGAGGGCCAGGCATACCTCCTGTGCGTCAAGTCACTTTTCCGGTGAGGACGGAGCGATTTTCTTTTGGAAGTCGGCCATCTGTACCGACAGCGTGCTGAGCTTTCTTTTTAGCTCCAGATACGCGTTCGTTTCAATAAGTGTCAGTTCCATAATTGGATAAAATCTGGACATATAAATGAGCTATTTGTATTTTAAGGGTTTCGTATGCTTCCTGTTTTCTTAACTCGGCAATATCCACTTGGATTCGCTGGCGCTTGATTCCTCCCCGGAGGTCGAACAGCTTTTCAAAAGGAATACTGATGCCGCCTCCCACATTCCACGAAGTCTGTTCTGTGCCTACATACCTGTAAATAAGTGGGGTATTGACATCCGTATTGCTGGCCACATTGTCTGCTATACCGTAAGAAGCACTTCCGCCGGCATGGATAAACCCCAGCCAGTTCCTTTTCTCTTTCGATAGTAGCTTTTTCTGTAACTGTTTCTCCTTCTCTAAAATCTGTAAGCTTGGAGTGCTGCGTGCATTCTCATAAAGGACACTTAACGGAGGCAGCTTTATCTTTGCATAATCCACATTCATATTCCCCAATATATCATCCTGTGTCACAAGAGGTTGTTGTACCGGTTGTGTTTGCTGCTCTTCCTGTTGTGCGCTTAAATGGTGGATAGAACAATACATACAGATGACAAAAAGACATACTTTACCCATATAATAAATCCCCTTTTTATTCCTAAAACAAATTATTTAAACATCTCCTTTTTGGACAAAAGCTGTCAAAGTCTTGAACAGGATTTTCATATCCAGGAAAAAGAGAATTCTCTACCGTATTTCAAATCTAATTCTTTGCGTTCTTTAGCGGATAATTTTCCGGCATCCCCCCGTTTTTCCACCTGCCACAAGCCGGTCAGCCCGGCAGGCGCCATGAAGCGTTCGATACTTTCATCGTTTGTCAGGCGTTCGGCTTCATAGAGTGGAAGAGGACGGTTCCCCACCACAGACATGTCGCCTTTCAAGATGTTGACCAGTTGAGGTAACTCATCCAGGCTGTATTTTCGTAAAACGCGTCCTACCTTGGTAACCCGCGGGTCTTTTTCTATTTTTATGAAAGGACTTTCATCCAGTGCGTTTTGTCTGGAAATAAACTCTTCTTCCGGAATGATGAAGTCATCGGAAACCAGCATTCCGCCGTTATCTATAACACCGTCATCTCCAAACATCAGTCCTCCTAATTCTTCCATCGAGAAATCTTTGGCAATCTCCGGAGTGCCTTCCGGCTGGTACTGGTTCTGACCGGCAAGGTCTTTCAGCTTTTTATCGGCGTCCGTATACATGGAACGGAATTTCAGGAAATTAAAAATGGTATAATTCGTTCCTACCCGTTTGGATTTGTAAATAACAGGTCCTTTGCTTTCCATACGTATGGCTATGGCAATCAGCAGAAAGACTGGGGACAGGAAGACTAACGCTGCACCGGAGAAAAGGATATCGAAGCAGCGCTTCCATTGGGGAAGGATAAAATGCCTCACGTCTTTTTTCTTCCGGTTATGTGCATATAGCAGTTCCTGCCGTTTATTGATGATGTCTATTTTCTGCCTTAACCGGGCGGTGGTGATGTTCAAACTGACGGTATCGTTTATTCCGCTGTTCAGATAGACTTTGCTGGCTTCGGGAGTCAGTCTGTCCGTAATGAGTACGACATATGCCTGATAGAACTTTTTCCTGAAAGCACCGATCTGTTCAATATCTCCGTTCATCTCCCCTTGTTCGTGAAGGACAATGATGTTCTCACGTACTTTCAGTCTGATACAAATTGTAATGGCATCCTGGTAGTTTTGGGCATAAATCATCTGGACATTTTCGAGCTTGCTGAATTTGCGCAAAAAATCCTTGTTCTTTCCTATATAAAGCAGAAAGGTCATGCTGATTTACTCAATGATTTTCTTAATTCTTACTTTTAACTCCATGGGATTGAAAGGTTTGACAATATAGTCTTCCGCGCCTTCTTGTAACAGGCGGATGCGTTCTGTGGTACTGTCTTCGCTGCTTAGCATAACCACCGGAATGTGTTTGAATAACTGATTGGATTTTATCCATTCCAGAAACTCGTCTCCACGCATTTCGGGCATACGGATATCTGATATAATCAAATCTGGTATGTTACCTTCCTGAAGCCATTTTACCCCTTCGATGCCATTCGGTAACCAAATACAATCATAATCACTGGCCAGATAGATTGAAAGGACTTTTGCAATTGCTATTTTGTCGTCCAAGACCAAAATTTTCTTTCTCATAGAGTAATCTTTAGATTTTAATGGGCAAAAGTAAAGAAAATTATTGTGAATAAACAACTTTATTCTATTAATTTTTTGGCGTAAAGATTGCTTTTCCTTAACCAAGTGTCTGAAATAGGGGGTTGAATGGAATAAAAGTCCTTTGGAAAAAGGGAAAAAAGAAGACGGGACAACTCCTGTACATTATATATTGTAGTGTATATGATAAGATTAAGATGTGATATTGTATGATGGATGATATTTATTATATTGAAAAATAGTGTTTTGGAACATAATAAAAATAAATATATTGTTTTGTGTAATTCGAAAAATAGTATTTATCTTTGCTGCCGGAAATGATAAAAGCCATATTACTATGTCGGAAATAAACCAGACGATTAATTTACATGTATCTGTGGACTGTGTGCTGATTGGGTTTGATGGAGAGCAGTTCCGTGTCCTGTTGGTAAGGCAGGTGGGGAAACAGTCCGAGGACGGATATAATAACATGAAGTTGCCGGGCAGCCTTATCTATGACGATGAGGATCTGGATGAGGCGGCCAAGCGGGTGTTGAATGAGTTGACGGGCCTGAAGAATGTGAAGCTTACCCAGTTTAAGGCGTATGGATCGAAAGACCGTACCCGTAACCCTAAGGATGTGCTGTGGCTGGAACGTTTTCATCGTTTGGACGAGAAGAAAATAGACCGCATTGTGACTATCGCTTACCTGACACTGGTGAAGATTGACAGACGGTTCGAACAGCTGTCTGATAAATACGATGCTTGCTGGACACCTGTGACGGAGGTGAAAAGCCTGGCGTTCGACCATTTCCAGATTTTGCAGGATGCATTGGTGCATATACGCCATTATGTGGAATATGCTCCTTCCGCAATGTTCGACTTGCTTCCCCGGAAGTTTACGGCGGCCCAGTTGCGGACTGTCTATCAGTTGATTTATGATAAGGTGTTTGACGTAAGGAACTTCCATAAGAAGATAGCGTTGATGCCATATGTAGTACCTTTGGAAGAAAAACAGGTAGGTGTATGCCACAGGGCGGCACGCTTCTATAAGTTCGACCGTTCAATATATAATAAGTCGGGAACGAAGTGATAACAGACAGATAACTTTAGCCTTGTTGTGATTGCTGTGAGAATACTCCGCCTGGTCGTTTCGGGGAATCGGTACATGCTTTGGGATTCTTCACCGGCCTTTCCTTGGAAGGATAATGCTGATGCATCGGGACAGAGACTATTATTTTTAAATTCTTAATTTTCAATTTAAATGTACCTATTAGGTTATGATATTGGCAGTTCGTCGGTAAAGGCGAGTTTGGTAAATGCAGAGACCGGAAAGTGTGTTTCTTCTGCATTCTTTCCTAAAACAGAGGCTGCTATTATGGCTGCCCGCCCCGGATGGGCTGAGCAGGATCCGCAAAATTGGTGGGAAAATCTGAAATTGTCAACTCAGGCTGTCATGGCCGGGAGTGGGATCGGTCCGGATGGAATTGCCGCTATCGGTATCTCTTATCAGATGCACGGACTGGTTTGTGTGGATAAAGGGCAAAATGTATTACGTCCGGCTATTATATGGTGTGACTCACGGGCGGTTCCATACGGGCAGAAAGCGTTTGAGGCATTGGGGGAAACGCAATGTCTTTCTCATCTGCTGAACTCTCCGGGGAATTTTACCGCTTCCAAACTGGCATGGATTAAAGAGAATGAGCCTGCTGTGTACGAACGTATTTATAAAATAATGCTGCCCGGCGATTATATCGCTATGAAACTGACGGGGGATATTTGTACCACGGTGTCCGGTTTGTCCGAAGGGATGTTCTGGGATTTTCAGGCAAATGATGTCGCGGGCTTCCTGATGGATTATTATGGATTCGACCGTTCGCTGATAGCTGATATCAAACCGACTTTTGGCGAGCAGGGGCGTGTAAATGCATGGGCTGCCAAAGAATTGGGCCTGAAAGAGGGAATTCCTGTAACCTATCGCGCCGGAGACCAGCCTAATAATGCTTTGTCGCTCAATGTGTTCAATCCGGGAGAGATTGCTTCTACGGCAGGAACATCGGGAGTGGTATATGGCGTGAACGGTGAGGTGAATTATGATCCGAAATCCCGGGTGAATACTTTTGCCCATGTAAATCATACTGCCGAGCAGACCCGTCTGGGAGTGTTGTTGTGTATCAATGGTACCGGTATATTGAATTCGTGGGTGAAACGTAATGTGGCTCCCGAAGGTATTTCTTACAGTGATATGAACAGGCTGGCGGCACAGGCTCCTGTCGGCAGTGCCGGAGTAAGTATTCTTCCTTTTGGCAACGGGGCGGAGCGTATGCTGGAAAATAAAGAGACAGGATGCTCTATATGTGGAGTTAATTTTAACCTGCATGGAAAGCAGCATATTGTTCGTGCCGCACAGGAAGGGATCGTGTTCTCGTTTAAATACGGCATTGATATCATGGAGCAGATGGGTATCCCTGTACAGAAGATTCATGCCGGACATGCCAATATGTTTCTCAGTCCTATCTTCCGCGAAACATTGGCGGGAGTGACAGGGGCTGTAATCGAACTGTATGACACGGATGGATCGGTGGGCGCCGCCAAGGGGGCCGGCATAGGCGCGGGTGTTTATAAAGATAACAACGAGGCATTTGCCACATTGGAAAAACTGGAGGTGATAGAGCCTGATGTGGCACAGCGCACTGCTTACGATGATGCGTATGCCCGCTGGAAATCCAATCTGGAGAGAGCGATGGCTGCCTTTTAAGGACCTTCGGATAAAGAAATGGCTATTCGCCTGCGTGTTGAAAAAAAATAGTAGATAAATTAGAACAAGTTATTAAAATAAGTAAAGAATTATGGCTACAAAAGAGTATTTTCCCGGTATAGGAAAGATTAAATTTGAAGGTAAGGAAAGTAAGAACCCGATGGCGTTCCGTTATTATGATGCTGAAAAGGTAATTAACGGAAAGAAGATGAAAGACTGGTTGAAGTTTGCTATGGCATGGTGGCATACGTTGTGTGCCGAGGGCGGTGACCAGTTTGGCGGCGGAACAAAGAAATTCCCTTGGAACGGTGATGCCGATAAGGTGCAGGCTGCCAAGAATAAGATGGATGCCGGCTTTGAATTCATGCAGAAAATGGGAATCGAATATTATTGTTTCCATGATGTGGACTTGTGTGAGGAAGCCGATACAATCGAGGAATATGAAGCGAATCTGAAAGAGATAGTTGCTTATGCCAAACAGAAACAGGCTGAAACCGGAATCAAATTGTTATGGGGTACGGCAAATGTTTTTGGTCATGCACGCTATATGAACGGGGCTGCTACAAACCCCGAATTTGATGTGGTTGCCCGCGCTGCTGTCCAGATAAAGAACGCTATTGACGCTACCATCGAACTGGGTGGCTCCAATTACGTGTTCTGGGGTGGACGTGAAGGGTATATGTCTTTATTGAATACAGATCAGAAGCGTGAGAAAGAACATCTGGCTCAGATGTTGACCATCGCCCGCGATTATGCCCGGAGCAAAGGGTTTACAGGTACTTTCCTGATTGAACCCAAACCGATGGAGCCGACTAAGCATCAATATGATGTGGATACCGAAACTGTGGTAGGGTTCTTGAAAACTCACGGACTGGACAAGGATTTCAAGGTGAACATTGAAGTGAATCATGCTACGTTGGCTGGTCATACATTTGAACATGAACTGGCTGTTGCGGTAGATAACGGAATGTTGGGATCTATTGACGCTAACCGTGGCGATTATCAGAACGGATGGGATACAGACCAGTTCCCTATCGACAATTACGAACTGACCCAGGCCATGATGCAGATTATCCGCAACGGCGGTTTGGGTAATGGCGGTACCAACTTCGATGCCAAGACACGTCGTAACTCTACTGATCTGGAAGATATCTTTATCGCCCATATTGCAGGTATGGATGCTATGGCGCGTGCATTGGAAAGTGCTGCTGCTTTGCTTAATGAATCTCCTTACTGCAAGATGTTGTCAGACCGCTATGCTTCATTCGACAGTGGCAAAGGCAAAGAATTTGAAGAAGGCAAGCTGACATTGGAAGACGTAGTGGCTTATGCTAAGCAGAATGGTGAGCCCAAGCAAGTAAGCGGTAAACAGGAATTGTACGAAGCCATCGTAAATATGTATTGCTGATCCGGCCGGAATGGTATTGCACAAGTTTTACCCTTGCAGACCTTTTTTAAGAAGGAGGGCTGTGCAATGAAGTCTGAATGAATTCTGCTAACGGATTATTAAAGAATAAACGGCTGTACACCGTCAGGTGGCAGCCGTTTTTATATTTGTTAGAGGGATATTTATGAAATAATACTCGCCTATATCGAAAATAATATCTACCTTTGCGGCTGCTAAATTACTAAGTTTATTGAATTTATATGATAAAAAAACTATTATCCGTACTGGTCTTAGTTTTTGCCCTCTCGGGTTCTGTGCTTGCACAGCAATCTATGAGTGACCAACAGGTGTTGGAATATGTGAAGACGGGCATGCAACAAGGAAAAGACCAACGTCAGATTGCTACAGAGTTAGCCCGTAGAGGAGTGACACAAGAACAGGCTAAGCGTGTAAAGAAACTTTATGAACAGCAAAATGGGTCTGCTGATAAAGACGCAAATGCAACGATGCAAAATCGGAACCGTTTGCGTGAAAAGACAAAGACGCAGGAAGATATCTATGTAACAGAGAATTTTACTTTCGACCAACGTCCGGTTGCGGGCAGAGTGGTAGGGAAGAACTTGTCGGACAGTGTTTCTGCCAATCGCTATTACGAGGGGATGGGCATGGGCGATATGGAAGAAATGCAGAAGGATAAGGTGTACGGACGGGACATTTTTGAAACCAGAAACCTTACATTCGAGCCGAGTGTGAATCTGGCTACTCCTCCTAATTACCGTCTGGGGCCGGGTGATGAGGTAATCATTGACATCTGGGGTACAAACCAGGCCACCATCCGCGATAATGTATCTCCGGACGGATCTATCACGATCCCCGATTTGGGATTGATTTATCTGAACGGCATGACTATTGCCGAAGCCAACCAATATTTGCGTAAAGAACTGAATAAGATTTATGCAGGGCTTGATAATGAACAGAACCCGTCCTCACAAATCAAGGTTACTTTGGGAAACAGCCGGACGATCCAGGTGAACGTGATGGGGGAAGTGTTCCAACCGGGAACTTATGCATTGTCTTCTTTCTCTACCGTGTTTCATGCACTGTACCGTGCCGGTGGCGTGAGCGATATCGGTAGCTTGCGCAATATACAAGTAGTGCGCGGAGGACAGAAAATCGCTACCGTAGATGTGTACGATTTTATTATGAAAGGTAAAATCAATGATGATATCCGCTTGCAGGAAGGCGATGTGATCATCGTTCCTCCATACGAGGCGTTGGTTAGCATAGAGGGTAATGTGAAACGCCCCATGAAATACGAGATGAAAAACAACGAAAGTGTTGCCACGTTGTTGAAGTATGCCGGTGGATTTTCGGGGGATGCCTATACCCGTTCTCTCCGCATGATTCGTCAAAACGGAAAGGAGTATCAGATTTATACGATTGATGATATTGATTATTCCGTATTCCAGGTAAAAGATGGTGATGCGCTGACTGCTGAAGCTATTCTGGACCGTTTTGAGAACAAGCTTGAAATCAAGGGGGCTGTCTATCGTCCGGGCATTTATCAGTTCGGAGGAACCTTGAATACAGTCCGCCAACTGGTGGAAAAGGCTGAAGGCCTTATGGGTGATGCCTTTACAGGACGTGCGGTGTTGCATCGCGAGCGCGAGAATCTGAAGAAAGAGGTTATTCAAGTAGATATAAAAGGCATCATGGACGGTACTGCACCCGATGTACCTTTGCAGCGTAATGATGTGCTTTATATTCCCAGTATTCATGACTTGGAGGATGTGGGAAGCATCATGGTGTATGGTGAGGTTGCCCGTCCGGGTGAGTTCGCTTTTGCCGACAATACTACTTTGGAGGATATTATAATCCAGGCTGGCGGATTGATGGAGTCGGCTTCTACCGTCCGTGTGGATGTTTCCCGCCGTATCAAGGATAGCAAAGGTACGGAAGCGGTTTCCACCATAGGACAAATGTACTCGTTTTCTCTGAAAGACGGTTTTGTGATAGACGGAGAACCGGGTTTTGTGTTGCAGCCATACGATCAGGTATATGTGCGTAAGAGCCCTGCTTATCAGGAACAGGTGAATGTGCAGGTGACCGGTGAGGTTTTGTATGAAGGTGATTATGCGCTGACAGAGAAGAGCGAACGTCTTTCCGATTTGATCAAGAAGGCAGGTGGAGTGACTCCGTTTGCTTATATCAAAGGGGCCCGTTTAAGCCGTCGTATCAATGCCGATGAACGCAAACGTATGGAAACGGTTCTGGATATGGCCAAGACTGGAAAGGACTCCATTGATGTCAACCGGCTGGATTTGGGAGATATCTATTATGTGGGCATCGATTTGGAAAAAGCGATGCTTAAACCCGGCTCCAGTGCGGATATCGTATTGCGTGAGGGGGATGTGATTGAAATTCCCGAATACAACAACACGGTACGTATCAGCGGGGCTGTGATGTATCCCAATACCGTTTCATTTGAAGATGGCAAGACGTTGAAATATTATATCGAGCAGGCCGGAGGTTACGGTTTCCGTGCGAAGAAGAGCAAGGCGTATATTGTATATATGAACGGTCAGGTGAAGAGAGCGAAGAAGGGTAGCCGTGAGCTGATCCAGCCGGGCTGTGAGGTGATTGTTCCGGTGAAGGAAAAGAGCAACTGGTCTTTGCAGAACACCTTGTCCATAGCAACCACCAGTGCGTCGTTGGCTACTATGATTGCATCTATTGCTAATATCTTAAAATAGAAACAGTATGGCGGAAGATAAGAATTATACGAATAATACGGAAAGACCACGGGAAGACGAGGAGTTGGAAATTGATTTGATGGAGTATGTCCGTAAGTTGTGGGCTGCCCGAAAGATGCTGCTGAAGGTTGCCGGAATAGGTGCTATTGTAGGGGTGATTATCGCTCTGAGTATTCCCAAGCAATATACGGTGGAAGTGACATTGTCTCCCGAATCCGGTAAAAGCGGAGGGGGGAGTTTGTCGGGAATGGCTGCCATGCTGGGGATCGGAGGCATGAGTCTGGGCAGTGAGGCGGATGCGTTGAACGTATCTCTTTTCCCGGATATAGTAGCGTCTACTCCTTTCATTCTGGAACTGTTTAATGCACATGTCACCACGTTGGACGGTGAGGTGGATACTACTTTTGTAGCTTATCTCGATGAGCAGAAAGCTCCGTGGTGGGGTGCTGTTATGGGATTGCCCGGGGCGGCTATAGGCGGGGTGAAATCTCTCTTCTCCGATAAGGAAGAGGAAGAAGGGAACAGGCTGGATCCTTTCCACCTGACAGAAGATCAGGCGAAGAAAGTGGAAGCCATGCGTAAGGCGATTACTGCTGATGTGGATAAGAAAACCGGCATCACCACAGTGACGGTGACTTTGCAGGACCCGATGGTTACGGCCGCCATTACAGACACGGTAGTGGTGAAGCTTCAGGAGTATATCACAGCGTACAGGGTCTCCAAAGCCCAGCAGGATTGTGCTTATCTGGAACAATTGTATAAGGAACGCCAGCAGGAGTATTATGTAGCCCAGCAGAATTATGCCAATTACATGGATGCCAACAAGGGGGTTGTCCTTCAAAGTGCTTTGACGGAGAGAGAACGGTTGCAGAATGATATGAATCTGGCATATCAGGTGTATAGCCAGGTGGCTACCCAATTGCAGGTGGCACGGGCCAAAGTACAGGAGGCCAAACCTGTATTTGCCGTTGTGGAACCTGCCAGTGTGCCGTTGCTGCCTTCGGGAACCAGCAAGAAGGTGATTCTTGTCGGATTTATTTTCCTGGCAGTGGCGGGCGCTTCCGCATGGATCTTGTTCGGACGTGAATTCTTTGAAAATCTGAAGGCAGGACTTAATGCTCCTCAGGAGGGGATGGAGAAGAAGTGATATAAAGATATTGACCTATAAAAACAGGGTGCATCTCTTTCGTAGGAGGTGCACCCTGTTTTTATAGGTCAATCTTCGGAAATGTTGCCCTGAACGTTACGATAGTCCGGTGTGCAGTTTTCGGCTTCTTTAATTTCACTGGCAAAACCGGACAAACGCAGAATCAAAACTGCCTTTAATATAAACTTTGATTAAAGTCGAAATCCGTTTGATAGTCTTTCAATCTCGGATGTTTCTTGTCCTTGTCGGACAAAATAACCTTGTCGGCCGGAAGTCGCCAGTCTATGCCTAGATCGGGGTCGTCCCATGCGATTCCTCCTTCGCTTTGCGGAGCATAATAATGGTCACACTTGTATTGGAACAACACCTCGTCACTTAGTACCGCAAAGCCGTGTGCGAATCCGCGGGGGATAAAAAACTGCCGGTGATTCTCTCCGGTCAATTCTACAGCCACATGCTTTCCGAAAGTAGGAGAACCTTTCCGGATATCTACAGCCACATCCAGTACCGCTCCCTTGATTACACGCACCAGCTTGCTTTGTGTGAAAGGAGGTTTCTGGAAATGCAGGCCGCGTAATACACCGTAAGTAGAGAAACTCTCATTATCCTGTACAAATGTAGTCCTGCATACTTTTTCTTCAAATTCACGTCCTGAGAAGCTTTCAAAGAAATACCCTCTTGCATCATTAAAAATACGGGGTTCCAAAATGAAAACCCCGTCTATTGCTGTTTTTATAACTTCCATTATTCTAATCCCAGTTCTTTTATAACTTTCAGTAAATATTGTCCGTATTGGTTTTTAAGCATCGGCTGGGCCAGTTCCTGCATCTTTTCCGGAGTAATCCAGCCTTTTCTCAAAGCTATGCCCTCAAGGCACGCCACTTTCAGCCCCTGGCGCTTTTCAATGACTTCGATGTAGGTACTTGCCTCGGCCAGCGAGTCGTGAGTACCGGTATCCAGCCATGCGAAACCTCTGCCCAATGTCTGTACTTTCAATTCCTTGTCCTGAAGAAATTGCTGGTTTACGGTGGTGATTTCCAGTTCTCCCCGTGCCGAAGGCTTGATATTCTTGGCTACTTCCACCACCTTGTTGGGATAGAAATAGAGTCCCACCACGGCATAGTTGGACTTAGGTTGGGCAGGTTTTTCTTCAATAGAGAGGCAGTTGCCTTCCTTGTCGAATTCCGCTACGCCATATCTTTCGGGGTCACTGACCCAATAGCCGAATACCGTTGCTTTCTTGTCCTCTTCGGCAGCACGTACGGATTCTCTCAACATGGCGGACAGGCCGTTGCCGTGGAATATGTTATCACCCAGTACAAGGCAGACGGAATCATTTCCGATGAATTTCTCGCCGATGATGAAGGCCTGAGCCAGTCCGTCGGGCGAAGGCTGTTCCGCATATTCAAAGCGTACTCCGAAATCGCTTCCGTCTCCTAACAGTCTTTTGAAGCTCGGTAAGTCGTATGGGGTGGAGATAATGAGTATTTCCCGTATGCCGGCCAGCATAAGTACCGATATAGGATAATAAATCATGGGTTTGTCGAAGACAGGGAGCAACTGTTTGGATACTCCTTTGGTAATAGGATAGAGGCGCGTGCCCGAACCTCCGGCTAGTACAATACCTTTCATATCTTTTTATTTTTTATATGTCCCTACGATTTGGATTAATAGGCGTTTTTCTCGCCCCGGAACATGTTGGTTACTGTTTTTATCATGATGCGGATGTCGAGCAGGAAAGTCCAGTTCTCAATATACCACAGGTCTCTTCTTACCCTGCCTTCCATTTGGGAAAGTTCTTTGGTTTCTCCCCGGTAGCCGGTGACTTGCGCCCATCCGGTAATTCCGGGTTTGACAAGGTGGCGCATCATGTATTTGTTAATCAGTTGGGAATATTCCTCTGTATGTTTCAGCATATGGGGTCTGGGACCTACAATGGACATCTCTCCTTTGAATACATTAATGAATTGCGGCAGTTCGTCCAGATTGCTTTTACGCAGGAAGTTGCCGAACTTGGTCTTGCGGGGATCATTCTTGGTAGCCTGCAATGAATCGGACAATGCGTTCACTTTCATGGAACGGAACTTATAGCATTTAAAGATTTTCCCGTTTTCCCCGTTTCTCTCCTGTTTGAAGAATATGGGACCAGGTGAGGTAATTTTAATAATAAGACCTACAATCAGGTACATAAATGGAAAAATTGTAAGTAAAAACAGAGAGGAAAATGTCAAATCAAATAACCGTTTTGCCAGTCTGTTTACCGGGTTCTGCAACGGCTCGGTACGGATGGACAATACAGGAACTTCACCCAATAATTCCAGTTGCAGCTGACGCTTTATGTAATTACGTACATGAGGTACGCTATAGAAGCGGATCAGATTGTTCTCGCAATAGTTCATGATGGCCAGAATATCATCCTTTCTGCTGGATGGCAGACCACAGTACAGTTCGTGCACGGTGTTATGGGATAACCATTCAAATAATTGGTTTACAGGACCTTTAAAGGGAATTCCTTCGGGGTAATTAGAGTCCTTCTCATCATAGAAAATGCCTAAAACCCTGTATCCGTAAGTCAAATCGTTCAACGTATGGTACAGCTCCACCATATTGTCCCCGTCGCCTATCAGTACAGTGGTGTGCAGGTTCCTGCCACTGCGGCGGAACATTTTCACAAAGAACCGCAATGTCAGTCGCCATCCTATAGCTAAAGGTATGAAAGACAGATAGAAAGCAAGCAGATAGATGCGTGAGAAGTTATCTACCTTAATAATGGCCAGCACCGTGAGGAAGATGACTACATGCAAGCTGATTGTTCCTAACAGGCGGCCTACAATCTGTTCCGGACGCACTATGCGGTTGTGCAGTATGACCCCAAAGATGGATATGCAGGGAATATAGCACAGGTTGGAAGTCAGCAGGTAGGTTTTCAATGAAATATGGGCTATGGCCTGTGAATCTATTCCTTTCAGAATAAAAAACACAAGTATCATAGAAAGGTTCAACAAGGCAAAATCACCTAATATCGCTACTAGTTTAATTATATCAGAGTTTTCAGTTGTCGGTTGTTTCATGACAAAAAAAATGTTAGTCGTATGCAAATATAGGACATATAAATTAAAACGCAATACTTTTTTTAAAAAATAATACTTATCTTTGCGGTCATACAACGTAAAAAATGAATCATATGAACATCAAGAATAATCACCTCGTTATAATGGCCGGAGGTGTTGGAAGCCGTTTCTGGCCGATGAGTACTCCTGATTATCCTAAGCAATTTATTGATGTACTGGGTTGCGGCCGTACATTGATCCAACTTACGGCTGACCGTTTTCAGGGGATCTGTCCTCCGGAAAATATTTGGGTGGTGACATCAGAGAAGTATGCGGATACTGTAAAGGAGCAGTTGCCCGATATTGCTGATGATCATATCCTGCGTGAGCCTTGCCGTCGCAATACGGCTCCTTGTATAGCATACGTCAGTTGGAAAATAAAGGCACGTAATCCTAAGGCAAATATGGTGGTGACCCCCAGCGACCACATTGTGATGAATATCGCGGAGTTTCAGCGGGTGATTAATTCGGCGATGAATTTTACGGCCGATTCGGACGCTATCCTTACCCTGGGCATGAAACCTACCCGTCCTGAGACGGGCTACGGTTACATTGAAGCTGATCTCAGTGTACCTTCTACCGCCAATAAGGAGGTATTCCGGGTGTACTCTTTTAAAGAGAAACCCGATCTGGAAACAGCCCGGCGCTATATTCAAAAAAATAATTTCTTCTGGAATGCCGGTATTTTTGTGTGGAATGTAAATACGGTGGTGAACGCCCTGCGCGTATATCAGCCTGCCATTTCGAAGGTGTTCGAGCGTTTGCTTCCTTATTATTATACGGACAAGGAGCAGGAAATGATTGACCGGAATTTTCCTTTGTGCGAGAACATTTCGGTGGATTATGCCATTATGGAGAAGGCGGATGAGATTTTTGTCCTTCCTGCCAGCTTTGGATGGAGTGATTTGGGTACTTGGTGATCGTTGCACGATACTTTGCCGAAAGATGCCCATAATAATACGCAGATAGGTGAGAATATAAAGTTGTATGAAACCCGTAACTGTGTGATTCACACTACACAGGAAAAGAGGGTGGTGGTACAGGGACTGGACGGATATATTGTTGCTGAGAAGAATAACACATTGCTGATCTGTCGGTTGAGCGAGGAACAGCGCATCAAAGAATTTTCGGCGGAGTAAATATTCTTTCTTGTATATATTTTATTTCTGCATACATGGAGTGTATGCTGTCTGTCATCTGCCGTTCTGTTTGGTCATTCCGCCCTTTGCCATGCCGAAAGGCAGATAGCAGTAGATAGCTATGTGATATGAAATAACCAAGAGGGCTTGCATAAGGCCATTTACAATAAACGAAATGAAAAAAGTAGCTTTAATTTCAGGTATTACAGGTCAGGACGGTTCATTCCTGGCAGAGTTTTTGATTGAAAAGGGATATGAGGTTCACGGTATTCTGCGCCGTTCTTCTTCATTCAATACCGGTCGTATAGAACATCTTTATCTGGACGAGTGGGTTCGTGATATGCAAAAGACCCGTCTGGTGAATCTGCATTGGGGGGATATGACCGACAGTAGTTCGCTGATACGTATCATTCAGGCTGTACAGCCCGATGAAATCTATAATCTGGCTGCTCAGAGCCATGTGAAAGTAAGTTTCGATGTACCCGAGTACACTGCGGAAGCGGATGCGGTAGGCACGCTGCGTATGTTGGAAGCGGTCCGTATTCTGGGCCTGGAAAAGAAGACCAAGATTTATCAGGCATCGACTTCCGAATTGTTCGGACTGGTACAGGAAGTGCCTCAGAAGGAAACGACTCCCTTCTATCCCCGTTCTCCGTATGGGGTGGCCAAGCAGTATGGTTTCTGGATTACCAAGAACTATCGTGAAAGTTACGGTATGTTTGCCGTGAACGGCATCCTGTTCAACCATGAGAGTGAACGCCGTGGTGAAAATTTCGTAACACGCAAGATTACTTTGGCTGCCGCACGTATAGCCCAGGGATATCAGGACAAGCTGTATCTGGGAAATCTGGATTCTTTGCGCGACTGGGGCTATGCCAAGGATTATGTGGAGTGTATGTGGATGATTCTTCAGCATGATACTCCCGAAGATTTTGTCATTGCGACCGGCGAATACCATACGGTGCGCGAGTTCTGTACCTTGGCCTTCAAGGAAGTGGGCATTGAGTTGCGCTGGGAAGGCAAAGGGGTGGATGAAAGAGGTATCGATGTGGCGACGGGCAAGGAACTGGTTGCCGTCGATCCTAAGTATTTCCGTCCCGCCGAAGTGGAGCAGTTGTTGGGTGATCCCACTAAAGCCAAAACGTTGCTGGGCTGGAATCCCCGTAAGACTTCTTTCCCCGAACTGGTGAAAATCATGGTGAAGCATGATATGAAGTTCGTGAAGAAACTGTATTTAAAGGCTCAAATAGCAGAATAATGGAAAAAACAGCCAAGATATATGTAGCAGGACACCACGGACTGGTGGGTTCTGCTATATGGAATAATTTGCAGCAAAAGGGATATACCAATCTGGTAGGCCGTTCTCACAAAGAACTGGATTTGCTGGACGGGCAGGCTGTGAAGAAGTTTTTTGATGAAGAGCAGCCCCAGTATGTCATTCTGGCAGCGGCACATGTGGGAGGCATCATGGCGAACAGTCTTTACCGTGCCGATTTTATTTATCAGAACTTGCAGATTCAGCAGAATGTGATAGGGGAGAGTTTCCGCCATGATGTAAAGAAACTCTTGTTTTTGGGAAGCACTTGCATTTATCCTCGTGATGCCGTACAACCCATGAAGGAAGATGTGTTACTGACTTCTCCCTTGGAATATACCAACGAACCGTATGCTATTGCGAAGATTGCCGGGTTGAAGATGTGCGAAAGCTTTAACTTGCAATATGGAACCAATTACATAGCCGTGATGCCTACGAACCTTTACGGTCCCAATGATAATTTCCATTTGGAGAACAGCCATGTGCTGCCTGCCATGATTCGTAAGATTCATTTGGGAAAATGCCTGAATGAAGGGGACTGGGACGCGGTGCGTAAAGATATGAATCTTCGTCCCGTAGAGGGGATAGACGGTTCGCATACGGATGAGGAGATTCTCTCCATTCTGAAAAAGTATGGCATAACCGGGCAGGAAGTAACTTTGTGGGGAACAGGCAAGCCGTTGCGTGAGTTCTTATGGAGTGAGGAGATGGCTGATGCCAGTGTCTATATCATGGAGCATGTGGATTTTAAGGATACATACACACCCGGCTCCAAGGATATCCGCAACTGTCATATCAATATCGGTACGGGGAAAGAAATCACCATTGCCCAACTGGCGGACAAGATTGTCAAGGAGGTGGGCTATCAGGGCAAACTGACTTTTGACGCTACGAAACCGGACGGCACTATGCGTAAGCTGACGGATGTAAGCAAATTGCACCGGCTGGGCTGGCAGCATAAGATTGATATAGAAGAAGGGGTACACAGAATGTACCAATGGTACTTGTCTAAAGGATGAAGATGTAAGATTATAGATCTTTCAAGCATGACATATAAAAATTTCCGGCATAACTTTCAAGAAGCTATGCCGGAAACTGCCCTAAAAACTATGTGGATAGATTGTAAAAATCTTCTGCCGTTTTCTTTATTCTTTCGGGAAGCACTTTTTATTTTACCGCTTTCAGTGCGGCCTCATAATTCGGTTCCTGGGTTATTTCGGGAACAAGTTCGGTATAAACCACTTTTCCTTCCGGGTCAATCACTACAACCGAGCGTGCCAATAATCCTGCCAAAGGACCATCAGTCATCAATACACCATACTTTTCAGCGAAATCGGAAGTATAGCGATAATCAGACAAAGGAATAACGTTGGTGATGCCTTCAGTAGTGCAGAAGCGTCCCTGGGCGAATGGCAGGTCTTTAGAGATTGCCAACACCACCGTATTGGGCTGGTTTGCAGCCAGCTGGTTGAACTTGCGTACGGAAGTAGCGCACACGCCGGTATCCATACTGGGGAAAATGTTCAGAATCAGATATTTGCCCTTCCCGTCTTTTAATGTATAATTGCTCAAATCTCCTTTTACCAATGTAAATTCCGGAGCTGAAGTTCCTGCTTTCACAAATTCTCCGGCTAGTGTTACCGGTGTTCCTTTAAATGCTGTTTTTGCCATAATTTTATTATATTTTAGTTCGATACTGTAATGATAACAAATTTAAATGGAAAAAAGTTCATTCTTTTTTATTTTCTTCCTTTATAAATTAGGAAACCTACTATTAAAACGCCGATAGCTATAAAGCAATATCCTAACTCGTGGCTGTATTCGGTGACGGTACTCAATAACTGCTCTTCGGGAACCACTGATTGCAGATAGTAACCGATGGCTGCCAGGATGGCATTCCAGATACCTGCTCCCAGCGTTGTGTACAGCAGGAAAGTGGATAATTTCATCTTGGCCAGACCGGCAGGAATGGAGATAAGCTGGCGGACGGCAGGAATAAGACGTCCGATAAAGGTGGAGAGTGCCCCGTGCTTGTCAAAGTAGTGTTCTGCGTTCTGAACCTTGGCTTCATCAATCAGGCACATGTGCCCGAAGCGGCTGTTCGCAAATTTATAAACCAGCGGACGGCCTACGAAATAGGCTATATAATAATTGATGATGGCTCCTATATTGGCTCCGATGGTCGCAAATATAACTACCAGAAATACATTCAGGTCACTGTTTCCTCCGGCAGCCTTATAGGCGGCGGGCGGCACTACCACTTCCGAGGGGAAAGGGATAAAAGAGCTTTCGATGGCCATTAATAACGTTATTGTCCAATAATTCAAGTGGTCCAGACACCACTGGATAAATGCAACTGATTCCATAAAATTATTATAAATATTTGTTTAAGTTTAGCTTGCCTTTGCTGATATCGTCCTTGATTACGCGTATCGCTTCGTTGAATAACTTGTCGGGCAACTGTGCGTTTTCATCAACTCCCAGAGCTGCATACGTATCAGGAAGTTCTTTATTGATTTTAGCCAGATAGTGTATGAACGGACCTGGTTTCTGTAAATAAAGATAGCCATAAATTAGAAAGAAATAAGTGCTATGGGCGTTTTGGGGAAATTCTTTGTTTATTTGCTCAAAATACCGGTTGGCATATTCAAAGAGATGTTCATCGAAGTATTTGGAGCCGATTTTGAACAAAATATCCATCCGTTCCTCTTTCGGGGTGAATTCCAGGGCGAGGTTGAATTGTTCCTCCGCCTTGTCGATATTGTTCTTTCTTTCCTCCTCGCTGATGTCCTTGCTGCCTGCCATTATCGTGAAAAACTGTCCGGCATAGATACGTGTTTCCGCATCGTTCCCGTTCTGCTTCAGCACTTGGTCCAGATACATATATCCCTCTTCAGGATGCCCCAGGGCTACATGACAGAGGGCTGCGATGCTATATATATCGGTTAGCTCGAATGCAGTAATCTCCTGTTTCTGTTTTAACAGCTTTTGTGTATACTTCATGGCGGTTTCGTAATCCTTCATCTCGAAGTGGAGACCGGCCAATGCCATATAAACGGGAGGTTTCTTCTCTGTCGCCTTTTCCAGACGGAGATAATAGTTGATAGATTCCTTGATATTTGCTGTCTGGCTGTAAAGGAATGCTTTCAAGGTCAATGTCTCTGTGTTGTTTTCATCAATGGCTAATGCGAAATCGAAAGCCTCGTGCGCATTTTCGTATTGCTCTTGTTGCAGATAGCATTTACCCAGTTCATTCCAATGCTGAACGGAATAGGGGAACTCGTTCAGGGTCATGTTCAGGTAAGGGATAGCCAAGTCCGGTTTGTTGAAAGTACTGTAATAATCGCACAGCACGTCGCGAAGACGTTGGTTGGTTTCCGGCAGGGTTTGCATGTCGAAATGGGCAAACAGGCAGTCGATCCACTTCTTGGCGTATTCTTTCTGGTTGACGTCAACGTAGTTCAGAATGATGTCCAGCAGCGTATCCAGTTCATACTCCTCGTCCATGGCCAGTTGTTGTAATATCTCATCGGCCTCTTCCATGTGTTCCTCCTCTATCAGCAGGTCGGCTTGCAAGAATCTGAATTCACGGTCGGCAGGGTTGTTGATGAGCTGCATCACCATTTGGGCTTCTTCTTTTTTTCCTAGCAGCATCAAGGAACGTGCCCGGAAAATCAGGGCGTCCGTGTTATCGGGGTGCAATTGGATTGCAAGGTCTATGGCCTTGTCAGCGTCTTTATGTCTTCCTTTTGAGGCGTAATATTCGGCGATATCGATCAGTTCATCAGCTTCAAAATAAGCGGGGGTATGGTTCTCCACCATACCCTCGTATTTTGCCAATGCTTCTTTAAATTCCGGGTCTTCAAAATAAGAAGACATGTCGTAGTTCATAAGCTTGTTTTTATTTATTAATTTTGCTCCAGGTATCTTTTAAAGATACGGTGCGGTTGAACACCAGATGTTCCGGTGTAGAGTCTTTGTCTACATTGAAATAACCGATGCGTTGGAACTGCAAGTAATCCAGCGGCTTGGCATCGGCCAGATATTTCTCTACATAGCAGTTGGTTAATACATTCAACGAATCGGGGTTGATCATTTCTTTCATGGCTTCCAGTGCGTCGCAGTTCTTTGCTTCGCGGATAGCGGCCATCTCATCACGCGGGTTCTCCACTTTCCACAGGCGGTCGTACAGGCGTACTTCGGCAGGCAGACAGTGTGCGCAGCTTACCCAGTGGATGGTACCTTTGATTTTGCGGTTGCTGCCCGGCATACCTGTTTTGCTGTCGGGATCGTATTCGCAGTATACCTCCACCACGTTGCCGTTGTCGTCTTTCTTGCAGCCTGTGCATTTCACGATGTATCCGCTTTTCAGACGCACTTCCTGTCCCGGAGTCATACGGAAATATTTCTTCGGGGCATCTTCCATGAAGTCGTCGCGTTCTATCCACAGTTCGCGGCTGAATTCGATGGTGTGTGTGCCTGCCGACGGATCTTCCGGGTTGTTGACAGCTTCCATTTCCTCCACCTGTCCTTCAGGATAGTTGGTAATGATCAGTTTCACCGGATTGATGACTGCCGATACACGGGTGGCACGGCTGTTCAAGTCTTCGCGGACAGCGCTTTCCAGCAGGGCGAAGTCATTCAGGGCATCGTAAGTGGTATAACCTATCTTGTCTACAAATTTGCGGATGGACTCGGGCGAGTAGCCGCGACGGCGGAAACCGCAGAGAGTCGGCATACGGGGGTCGTCCCAACCGTTTACTAGATGTTCTTTTACCAGAATCAGCAGGTTACGCTTGCTCATCAAGGTGTAGTTCAGGTTCAGTTTGTTGAACTCATACTGATGAGGACGGTTGTCGTCCAGATCTTTACCCTCTTTTACCCAGTCCACGAACAGGTCGTACAACGGACGGTGGGGTACGAACTCCAGGGTACACAGCGAATGGGTCACTCCTTCAAAATAGTCGCTCTGTCCGTGTGCGAAGTCATACATGGGGTATGCTTTCCAGGTTTCGCCTGTACGGTGGTGCGGAGTCTTTACCACACGATAAATAATAGGGTCGCGGAAGTGCATGTTGGGGCTTGCCATGTCTATTTTGGCACGGAGCACCATTTTGCCTTCTTCTATTTCACCGCTGTTCATTTTGTTGAACAGTTCCAGGCTTTCCTCGATGGGACGGTTGCGGTAAGGGCTCTCGGTTCCGGGTTGGGTGGGAGTGCCTTTTTGTGCCGCGATTTGTTCTGAGTTCTGTTCGTCTATATAAGCCTTTCCTTCCTTTATCAGATTGACGGCGAAATCCCATAATTGCTGGAAGTAGTCGGATGCATAATATTCGTTTCCCCACTGGAATCCGAGCCATTGGATGTCCTCCTTGATGGCTTCCACGTATTCCATATCTTCTTTGGTCGGGTTGGTGTCGTCAAAACGCAGGTTACATACGCCACCATAGCGTGCAGCTATCCCGAAATCCAGACAGATGGCTTTGGCATGACCGATGTGCAGGTAGCCGTTCGGCTCGGGCGGAAAGCGGGTTTGTACTTTCCCTCCGTTTTTACCTTCTCTCAGGTCGTTCTCAACTGCCTGTTCAATGAAGTTCAGACTTTTCTTCTCTGTAGCTTCTGTAGCGTTCATTTCAGTCATTGTGATATCAATTTTACACTTTTGCTGCAAAAGTACGCATTCTTTTTGGGATATCCTTTATTTCACAGGAATATATCCACCGTTTTTTATAATATTTTGCCCCTGGGGCGACAGGATATAGTCGATGAACGGGGTTACTTTTTCCTTATTGGCTACGTTGTAATAGTAGTAAAGAGGGCGTACTACGGGGTAAAGTTTCTTCTTTCCGTTTTCAAGGCTGGGCAGTACATAGTGCTTGCCGTCGTCGTAGGAAACGGCGATGGCTTTCACCCGGGGGGACAAGTAGGCCAGTCCCACATAGCCGATAGCGCCTTTGGTCTGGCTTACAGACTGGATCACGGCTCCGGTGGCGGGCATGGACAAGCTGCTGCTCATGTAGTTCTTGTTCTTCAGGGCGCTTTCTTTGAAAAATTCGTAAGTTCCCGAAGAGGTTTCGCGGGAATAGACAATAATTTTCATATCGGGTCCTCCCAGTTGCTTCCAATTGGTTATCTTGCCGCGGAATATGGCTTCCAGTTGCTGGCGTGTCAGTTGGCTGACAGGGTTGGACGGGTTTACAATGACGGCCAGGGCATCATACGCTATGATTACCTCCTCCACTTCCTGTTTGGCGGCTTTCAGTTTCATCTTTTCGCTGAATTTGATGGGACGGGAAGCCATAGCGATATCTGTTGTGTTGTCCATCAGGGCGGAAATCCCCACTCCGGTTCCTCCGCCGGTGACGGTTACCCGCCGGTCGGGATCATCTTTCATGAAAATCTCGGCTGTTTCCTGTGACACAGGCAACACCGTGTCACTGCCTTTTATGCGTTGTGCGGTAATATTCAGACTACAAGCCAATAGAATAAAAAGAAATAGAGCTTTTAATTGATTCATAAGTTCTTATATTAATTCGTGTGCAAAAGAAACGTTTTCTTGTGTCATTTGTTTTACTGGTGTGTTACGATTCTGTTACGGGCAATATTCGCCGGCAAGGGTGGATTGAATCCGTCCTTGCGGGAAAATGGCAATAAGATCAGGATTGTCTTTGCTTGTAACAAGTTTGTAATATAATTGTAGCAAATACTTCAAGCTTCTTTCATATCACCTTAATATAAAGAGGCTTTTTTTGCATCGGTTATTAAAATAGAAGACTAAAACTGTATGAAACGAGTTTGGGAAAAGATTGTAGAAGGAATATTGACTTGCAGCGGTTTTGTAACGAGCATTACTATTTTGCTGATTGTCGTATTCTTGTTTGCGGAAGCTTTGGGACTTTTTAATAAAAAAGTCATAGAAGAGGGATATGTGCTGGCGGTGAATAAAGCCAATCCGGTGCAGGAACTGAGTGCGGCACAAATAAAAGACGTTTTTGACGAAGAGATTACCAACTGGAAAGAGCTGGGAGGACCGGACGCGGAGGTTAAAGTTTTCCGGTTGGAGGATATCACCTCCTATTTCTCGGAGGAAGAGTTGGGAGCCGGGTACGAGAAAGCCCCCCGGTGCATCGGCGAGATCGTTGCCGGTAATCCAGGCATCATCGCTTTTGTTCCCTCCAAATTTATAGAGAAGGATTTTCCGGGCCACCTGCTGAAAGACGAGTCTATTTCTTTTGACGAGGTTTTTGCCGGAAAGGAATGGTTCCCTACGGCTACTCCCGCCCCTCAGTTCGGATTTCTTCCTTTGATTACGGGTACGCTTTGGGTGAGTTTCTTTGCCATCCTGTTCGCTTTGCCTTTCGGCTTGTCGGTGGCGGTGTATATGTCCGAGGTGGCCGACCATCGGACCCGTAGTTTTCTGAAGCCGGTTATTGAGCTGCTCAGTGGTATTCCGTCCGTGGTCTACGGTTTCTTTGGGTTGATAGTCATCGTACCGCTTATTCAGAAAGTCTTTAATCTGCCTGTGGGCGAGACCGGATTGGCCGGAAGTATTGTTTTGGCTATCATGGCACTCCCCACTATCATTACCGTAAGCGAGGATGCGATGCGGAATTGCCCCCGTGCCATGCGCGAAGCCAGTCTGGCATTGGGCGCTACCCGTTGGCAGACTATATATAAGGTGGTGATACCTTTCTCTGTTTCGGGAATCACTTCGGGCGTTGTCTTGGGCATCGGACGTGCCATAGGCGAGACGATGGCGGTGCTGATGGTTACAGGAAATGCGGCCGTGATACCCACCACTATTCTGGAACCGCTCCGTACCATTCCGGCGACTATTGCAGCAGAACTGGGAGAGGCACCTGCGGGCGGCGCGCACTATGAAGCCCTGTTCCTGTTGGGAGTAGTGTTGTTTTTCATCACGATGCTTATCAACTTTAGTGTAGAATATATTTCATCAAGAACAAATAAATAATGTACTGATTTGCCGGTGTGCTAATGATCATGCGGCACACAGCGTAGCCAATGGGTATATGGATAGATTGACAAATGATTAATTAAGTATTTAAGATATGAAGCAAGATGTTTTCCCTGTCGGGCAAGGGGTGCGTAAAAGACGTTCGCAATGGCTGGCATTCGGCATTTTCAAACTGTTGAGTTATAGCATTGTCCTCATTCTGTTCGCCATTCTCGGTTTTATTATATATAAAGGTATAGGAGTAATCAGCTGGGAGTTTCTGACCACGGCGCCCAGTGACGGCATGACGGGTGGCGGTATATGGCCGGCCATTGTAGGTACTTTTTATCTGATGGCGGGCAGTGCGCTGTTCGCTTTTCCGGTGGGAGTGATGAGTGGCATTTATATGAACGAGTATGCGCCGAAAGGCAAGCTGGTCCGCTTTATCCGGATGATGACCAATAACCTGAGCGGTATTCCGTCCATTGTGTTCGGTTTGTTTGGTATGGCACTGTTTGTGAAATACATGGGGTTCGGCGACAGCATCCTGGCCGGTTCTTTGACGTTGGGATTGCTTTGTGTACCTTTGGTGATACGCACCACCGAAGAAGCCTTGAAGGCGATTCCCGACAGCTTCCGTGAAGGGAGTCTGGCTTTGGGCGCGACCAAGCTGCAAACCATCTGGCATGTGATTCTGCCTATGGGGATGCCCAACATCATTACCGGACTGATTCTGGCTTTGGGACGTGTATCGGGTGAAACGGCGCCCATCTTGTTTACGTGTGCCGCTTACTTCCTGCCGCAACTGCCGCATAGCATTCTGGACCAATGCATGGCATTGCCTTATCACCTTTATGTGATTTCTACCAGCGGAACGGATATGGAGTCACAGCTTCCTTTGGCATACGGTACGGCGTTGGTACTGATCCTTATTATTTTAATTATAAACCTGTTGGCAAATGCACTCCGCCGGTATTTTTCCAACAAAGTAAAAACGAATTAATAATTTGTCGGTGTGCCGATGGGTTGCGCTGTGTACCGCACGGACATTGGTACATTAGCACATAGACAAATCAGCAAATTATTAAAACATTAAGAATATGAATAAGATAGATGCAAAACATGTAAATTTTTTCTATGGTGATTTTCAGGCACTGAAAGATATAAGCATGACGATTGAAGAGAAATCGGTGGTGGCTTTCATAGGCCCGTCCGGTTGTGGCAAGTCCACCTTCCTCCGTCTGTTCAACCGCATGAACGACCTCATTCCCGGCTCTCGTCTGGAGGGGGAGATTTTGATTGACGGGAGAAATATATACGACAAGTCCGTGCAGGTGGATGAGTTGCGCAAGAGCGTAGGGATGGTCTTTCAGCGTCCCAACCCGTTCCCGAAAAGTATTTTCGAGAATGTGGCTTACGGGCTTCGGGTAAATGGGGTGAAAGATAATGAGTTTATCCGCCACAGGGTGGAGGAAACCTTGAAAGGAGCCGCATTGTGGGATGAGGTGAAGAATAAGTTGAAAGAGTCTGCGTTTGCCCTGTCCGGTGGTCAGCAGCAGCGGTTGTGCATAGCCCGTGCCATGGCCGTATCTCCTTCGGTTCTGCTTATGGATGAACCGGCTTCGGCACTGGACCCTATCTCTACAGCCAAGGTAGAAGAGTTGATTCATGAGCTGAAGAAAGAATATACCATCGTTATTGTCACCCACAACATGCAGCAGGCCGCGCGTGTCAGTGACAAGACAGCCTTCTTCTATATGGGCAATATGGTGGAATATGATGATACGAAGAAGATATTTACGAATCCGGGCAAGGAAGCGACCCAGAATTATATTACAGGGCGTTTCGGGTAAAGCATTCATCACAGCGTTGCACAGATGGGAGATAAGATAAAACTGGAACTGATGTGCCACAACCCGATGCGGGCTTGCTTGCTTTTCAGATCTAATGGTACGGATTTGTCTTTTTATTCTTCTGTCCGGAAAATTAAAATCAGTGTGAATCTGCGCAATCTGCGGTGAAAGAAATAATGATAAACAAAACAAGAATTAAGAATATGGTGAAATTTATAGAATCAGAACTTGTATCACTGAAGAAGGAAGTGAACGAGATGTGGACATTGGTTTACAATCAGCTGGACAGGGCAGGAGAGGCTGTGCTGACCTTTAACCGTGACCAGGCACAGCAAGTCATTGTCCGTGAGAAAAGGGTGAATGCGTTCGAGTTGAAAATAGACAGTGATGTAGAGGACACTATCGCTCTATACAATCCGGTAGCCATTGACCTGCGTTTTGTGCTGGCCATGTTCAAGATAAACAGTGATTTGGAGCGTTTGGGAGATTTTGCCGAAGGCATAGCCCGTTTTGTGGTGAGAAGCGAGGAAACCGTGCTGGATAGTGAACTGCTCCACAGCCTGCGTATAGAAGAGATGCTGAAACAAGTGCTCGGTATGCTCGAAATGACCAAGAACGCGTTGAATGAAGAAAATCTGGAGTTAGCCCTCAATGTATTCAGTAAAGATAATTTGCTGGACGAAATCAATGCGGCTGCTCCTGCCGTCCTTACAAAATATCTGGAAACACACCCCGATAATTTCCTGACTTGCCTGGAACTCGGCACCGTTATCCGTAAGCTGGAACGTGCCGGAGACCATATAACCAATATCGCCGAAGAAATTGTTTTCTTCATCGATGCAAAGGTGCTGAAACATCGCGATAAGGTAGATGGACATTTCTTGGGAAAAGAAAAAACTCATTAAAATGCTGTTTTAGTCTATATTTTTGCTACCTTTGTATATATAATGAGGCCGATAAAGATCATTTTGAATAATAATCTGCCAAAAAAGACAGAAAAATCTAAAAACATGTTGTATGGCATAGTTTTTTATTTGGCTGGTTTAAAAAAAGGCTCGATATTTGCATCGTTATCCTGAAAACAATCTTTTTACCTTAAAAAAAAACTAATACCTATTGAAAACTTAAAAAGGGGGCTTTGTGAAAAGACCCCTTTTTTATTTGCTGCATAATGGTTCTTCCGGTGTTAAATTTCACCTATTTATTGGTCAATATGTAAGATTTCTGTATTTATTAGCTTATATTAGCAACTTTCTTTTAAGTTAATGCTTAACTTTGTTCCCTCATAAAAATAGCGGTGAAAAGAATGAAGACAAAATATATCAAGTCGTTTCTACTATTTTTGTTATTAGGATGCTGCATTTCGGTGTCAGCTCAAAATATACAAGGCGTTGTAACAGACTCATTGACGAATGAACCCATACCCTACTTGTCAGTCTTTTATGAAGGAAAAGGCGTAGGAAGTATTACCGATAATGATGGAAATTATAAGGTCGAAACCCGTAAAGGCTGGAATAAACTCACCTTTTCGGCGGTGGGATATGTAACAAAAGTGGTGAATATAATTCCCGGCGTCACCAAGAACCTGAATGTGAGGATGAGACCGGATGATATCATGCTGGACGAAGTGGTGGTGAAGCCCAAACGAGAGAAATACTCCCGTAAGAATAATCCGGCAGTGGAACTGATGAAGAAGGTGATCGCTCATAAAAAGAATAATAAGCTGAGCGAGAACGATTACTATCAGTACAATAAGTATCAGAAGATCACGATGTCACTGAATGATGTGACTCCCGAGATGCTGGAAAAAGGCATGTATAAAAAGATGCCTTTCCTGAAAGACCAGATCGAACTTTGCGAGGAAACCAATAAATTCATCCTTCCTATTTCGGTGGACGAGACCGCTTCGCAGAAAATTTACCGTAAACATCCCAAGAGTGAGAAGACCATTATCAAAGGAATGAGCTCTACGGGGGTGAACGAGCTGTTTGCAACGGGAGATATGCTGAGCACGGTGCTGAAGGATGTATTTACGGATGTGAATATTTACGACAATGATATCCGTCTGTTGCAGTATCCTTTCATCAGCCCTATTTCGTCCAGTGATGCCATCTCTTTTTATAAGTTTTACATTATGGACACCACATTCGTGGACAAGGACAAGTGTTTCCATCTCACCTTCGTTCCCAATAACTCGCAGGACTTCGGTTTTACGGGGCATCTTTACGTATTGGCCGACTCGTCTTATACGGTGAAGAAATGTACAATGAACCTGCCCAAGAAATCGGGGGTGAACTTTGTAGACAATATGGATATTATTCAGGAGTTCGAGCAATTGCCCAATGGGGAGTGGGTGTTGAAAACCGATGACATGATTGTGGAGATGACCTTGATGAAGATCATGCAAGGATTCCAGATACGAAGGACTACCCGTTACTCTGATTATGCCTTCGATGAGCTTCCGCAGCAACTTTTCAAGCGTAAGGGGGCCGAGATCAAAGAGGCGGACGCCATGATGCGCGGAGACGATTTCTGGAATCAATACCGGCCGGTTCCGCTTACGCAGACCGAGAGTTCTATGGATATGCTGGTAAAGCGTCTGGAGCAGATGCCGGGATTCAAATATGTGATTTTTGTATTGAAGGCGTTTATCGAGAACTTTGTGGAAACCGGGACCAAGGAGCATCCCAGCAAGGTAGATATCGGTCCGGTAAACACCATGATCTCCAATAACTATATCGACGGATTGCGTCTGCGTATGAGCGCGCAGACCACGGCCAACCTGAATCCGCATCTGTTCTTCAAGGGATATTACGCTTACGGATTCAAGGATCATCGTTCCAAGTATATGGGTGAGGTGGAATACTCTTTCAACAAGAAGGAATACCTGCCGCGCGAGTTCCCGAAGAACTCCATCACGTTCAGCTATCAGTATGATGTGATGTCTCCCACGGATAAGTTCCTGAAGACAGATAAAGACAACGTGTTCGTATCTTTCAAGACTTCTACGGTAGACCAGATGTCCTACGTGCGGAATATCGCCTTGAAGTATGAGAACGAGACACAGTTTGGCCTGAAGACCACGGTGGAAGTGAAACACAGCACAGACGAGCCTACCGGCGGCCTGGTCAATACAACCAATGATGTCCAGGAAACGTTGGTTCCTGAGATTCAGACCATGGAAGCCTCCCTGGCCTTCCGTTACGCTCCGGGTGAGACATTTGTCAATACCAAGCAACGCCGTATTCCGGTTTCTTTTGACGCTCCGGTATTTACGCTGTCGCACACGGCCGGTTTCAAGGGCGTGCTGGGCGGAGAGTATAACTATAACTTGACAGAGATCGGGCTGTACAAGCGTTTCTGGTTCTCGTCATGGGGTAAGATCGACATGTTCGTGAAAGGCGGTGCGCAGTGGAACAAAGTTCCGTTCCCGTTGCTGATCATGCCGGCGGCCAACTTGTCCTATATCCTGCAGCGCGAGACTTTCAACTTGATTAATAATATGGAGTTCCTGAACGACCGTTACGCCTCTCTGGATGTATCGTGGGATTTGAACGGTAAGATTTTCAACCGTATTCCTTTGCTGAAAAAACTGAAGTGGCGTGAGGCTATCGGCTTCAAGATGCTGTATGGTCATTTAACCGACAAGAACAATCCGATGAAGCATCCGGGTGACAGCGAGCTCTTCCTGTTCCCGACCCGTGACGGACGTCCTACCAGCTTTGTGATGGACCCGAAGACCCCGTACATGGAATGCTCTGTGGGTATTCACAATATTTTCAAGATATTGCACATAGACTATGTCCGCCGTCTGAATTATCTGGATCATCCCGATGCGAACAAATGGGGCGTGCGGTTTATGGTGATGATGACGTTCTGATGCAAGGAGAGAACTCCGATGGAGTGTGAAATGAAGAAACCGAGGTAAGAACTTGTATCGTTCAAATAAAAGGTTTATCTTTGTTCCAGTACCTAAAGTTGGTGAAAAGTATGTTATGCTTAGATGAATGTAAGGCAAAGTTAGTTAGTTTCAAACAATGTTTTGGGCATGAGTTTGGAATTAAATCAATTGGTATCTTCGGTTCGGTTGCACGTCAAGAGAACAGGGAAGATAGTGATTTGGATATTGTTGTAGATATTGATAATCCTACTTTATCCACTATGTACACTTTGAAGACTGTTTTGACGGAAATGTTTCATTGTGAAATTGATTTAGTGCGTTTCCGTTCCTCACTGTCTCCATTTTTGAAACAGAATATTGAAAAAGAAGCCATTTATGTATAAAGGAGGACGACTAACCATTTGCGACAGGTTAACCCAGATAAAAGAATCCATTTACTATATACAGCAATGGAGTAAAGAAATAAATTGTGCTGATGATTTTTTAGCCTCCATGGATAAAGTGATGGTGTTCAATGCATGTGTTATGCGCCTTCAAGTAATAGGTGAACAGGTAGGAAAGTTGTTGTTTTTACAACCATCACCGCTTTCTGAATATAAGGAAATTCCTTGGTTGGCTATTTATGATATGCGCAATCTTATTTCGCATGAATATAGTAATGTAGACGAGCAGATAGTATTTACTACTATAAAGAATGACCTTATAGAATTGGATAAGGTTATTACAGTCCTATTGAATAAATATTTGTAAAACTTGAATCTTTTATTGTGATTACGAAATATACCCATCTCTTATTTTCTTATCAAAAGTAAGTTTTCCTATTTTTTAAGCGCTTTTATTGTGTAATACACAATTATAGTGTATCTTTGTGCCCTCAAAAAGTTTCTAAATTCCTTTTATATAAAGGGTAAAGAACCTTTTTTGAGGGTATAAACATGTCTATAAAAAGCAGACAGAAAAGACGTCTTCGGACGAAAGAAACAACAAATAAAAGATTTCAGAAATACAAAATGAAATCTGTGTAAAATACTATTTATCAGCCAGTTATAAACACTGTGCTGATATGGTCTTCCAGTATCGGTCAGCGTGGATTTCTGACGATAAACCTCATGAAAAAGCTATCCCATCAGTTTGATAAACCGAAGCGTTCTGTGGCATCTCCCGAAGCGTTGGAGGCTTTGCGGAATAACAATGCCGTGCGTTGGTATGTGTTGTCGCTTCCCGACTGTCATCGGGGAGGAGTGCGCGGTTTGCAACGGGAACAGGACCGCCGCATACAGGCAGGCGAGCCCTCATTCGGCTTTTTTGCTCCTTCCTATCAGGAAGTGAGGCGTATAGACGGCAAATTCGTCAATACCCAGCGTCCCTTACTCTTCAACTATGTATTTGTCCGTGCCTCCGAGCGTGATGTTTTCCAACTGATGCAACGTTTTCCTGTACTCAGTTTCCTGCCTCGGGTGAGGGAACGGAAGCGGGAGTATTTTCCCTACCTTTCCGATGCCGCAATGGAGAATTTGCAGTGGGTGGCCCGTTCTTATTCCAATACACTTCCTGTTTATATACCCCAGCCGGATGGTTTGCGCAAGGGCGACCGGATACGCATTACCGAGGGACGGTTTAAGGGGGTGGAGGCGACTGTTGTCATTCAGCCGGGAGCCGGTCGAAAGGATGTGATGGTATGTGTGGAGAACTGGATGTGGGTTCCGCTGCTGCGTGTGATGCCGGGTGAGTATGAGGTAATTGCCCTGAATGATGAGGACAAGCATGTATATACCCGTCTGGACAATGACTGTATGTTGAATGGTTTGCACAGTGCTCTTCAGCGTTATCACAGTGCGGAGGGGGTGAGTGAGGAAGATCGTTCCCTGGCTGCCAGGGCGTTGAAAGAATATGGCAATCTCCGGATGGATACGGATGTGATGCGTTGCAAGCTTTATGCCATTTTGCTGCCGGCTTATACTATATTGGGTATGGAAGAAGAGGCGGCAAAGCTGGTTGGCGTTATGCAGACTATGCTTCCTCTCGTCAAGGCGGAGCAGTCGCGTGCACTTGCTGTGGTTACACTTTATGGTTGTACGGATAGCAGTATCTATTATCATTTGGCGCACGAGGCGGTTGATCCGTGGAAGAAAGAGGAAAAGCCGAAAAAGAGTAAGCAGCAGCTGATCAACCGGTTGGATGATTATGATCGGTGGTTGAGGCATTGAATATTACTGAGCAGAACAAGGATCTTAGGTTGACAGGAGAGGTTATGAAGCTTGTCCTAGAAGATTTTATAGCTTAAAGACAAAGCTTGAGAGAAAGATGTCTAATTTAAAGCAGGTTTGCGAAAAGAACTGTTGAAAAAAGCAAATTATGCAAGTTTTTGGAACGTCAGTTAAAATCGATGCAGAAGAAATTAGAATATGCTAACTTGCAGCTCTTCGGGGATAGACGGTGGAAGTTAAAGCCGAAAATGACTGATGGTGGGCGTGAGAAAGTGGATTCTGATTGAAAAAAAGAGAAAGATGATTATGATGGTATCGATGATGCTTTTTGTACGGACTCAGTTAATAATCAATCTCAAGAAGTAAAAGAGCCTTCTAAGAAAGAACGTGATTTATCCGATTGTCCTGATGAGCATAAAACGATGGGTGTGGTTGGAGATCCGGTTGAACATCTTTCTGATTTAACAAAGGTTCTGATTCTGGAAAAAATATTTGCTTTTTGGGATGATGGAGAACTATCGATAGATAACAATCTTGCCGAGCAAACTATTTGAAAGCTTATTACTCAACGAAATAATTTCTTTCATTATGGTAGTGAAGTTAGAGTTGAAACGGCTGCCATATATTATAGTGTGATTGGTACGGTAAAGCTTCATGGTGGCTCTATCTGGAACTTCATCGGAACTTTTTTCAAAAATATCTTTAACGGATGTAGGGATGATGCTAATATGATTCCTGACAAAATCACTTCGGCTACAAGCCAATGTTGAATTCAAAACTAATAAATTAACAAAACTCGGATTGGGGCACTGAAAATTGCCCTTTCAAAGGGGGATGCCCTAAATTGAGTGCTTGTGCAAGGTCTGTTGCTCCATCTGTCCGGTATACGGGTCTACAAATATATGTTAAATTTAAAACTAGTTAATTAACGAAGTTCTGTTTAGGGCACACTTATGTATCCTTTCAAACGAATACCATAAATTGAGTGCTTACCGCTGTTATTCAGTGGTTACGCTCATTAGTTGTTTACTTTAATCTATGAGTATAAAAAGAAATTTTGCTTACAGTGGTTTCTTGACTATGGCAGGCTATGTTTTCCCTTTGATAACATATCCATACGTATCTAGAGTCTTAGGTGTTACAAATATTGGGAAATGTAATTTCATAGATAATATTATTCAATGTTTTGTATTGATTTCAATGTTAGGAATAGCAACGGTTGGCATTAGGGAGATTGCAAAAAATAAAGAAGACAAGGTAGCTTTAAGCAAAGTGTTTACAGGGCTTTTTATAATAAATAGTTTTACTACATTATTAGCCCTTTGTTTTCTATTTATTTCTATTCCTGCTTTCATTCAGTGCAAATATATATGATTTCCCTTTCAATTTAAAAGTATATGATGCTATATTCGTAAAGATTGTAATATAATGCTCTCGTATTCTTGCGGGGGAATAATAAAAATGATTGTTTTATTCGCTTATTACTACCTTTTTGAAATATAAAAGCTGCTTCATTGTTTTCAGAATGAAGCAGCTTGTCTATAATAACTTTCTAAATGTATTGTAAGCTGATGCTTTTACTGTAATATTTCTTGCAGTTCTACGGGGACGTTGGTAGTGATGAAATCCACACCGTGGTCAATCAACCACTTCATGTCTTTGGCATCGTTTACGGTCCAAGCATTTACTTTCATGCCCAAGTCGTGGGACTCTTTAATCCATTCGGGATGTCTTTTGAATACGCTGAAGTGATAGTCGGGTCCGGCGCATCCCCATTCTTTCAGTTCTTTGGGAGAGAGGTCGCCTTCCAGATAATATACCGGAGTTCCTTTGGGGGTAAGACGGATAAATTCTTTGGTGGCGTGTCGCGAGAAAGCGATGTATTCCATGCGGTTCTCCAATCCCATGTCTTTCACCATCTTCACGATACTTTCTACGGCACGTGTTTCCTGTTCGGGTGTCTTGTGGGATTTCAGTTCCAGAATAAGGCGCGTTTTCAGTTGTCCGGCT
>ENA-OPJV01000116-OPJV01000116.1-human-gut-metagenome-genome-assembly--contig:-NODE-116-length-34173-cov-3.752916_pt1 | contig 34173 bp, 29 predicted proteins | sample MGYA00241772_ERZ501669 | MGnify/ENA primary metagenome ERZ501669 (study PRJEB25962, sample SAMEA2042290) | human gut metagenome | biome: human gut; feature: human-associated habitat; material: faeces...
CTACTGTTCGGCTCAAAGAGGACGGACGGTATGAGCTTATCAGCGGACACAGGCGAAGAAAGGCGTGTGAGCTTGCAGGGCTTGAAACGCTGAAATGCGAAGTCAAGGATTTAAGCCGTGACGAAGCCATTATTATAATGGTGGAAAGCAATTTGCAGAGGTCAACCATTCTGCCGAGTGAGAAAGCCTTTGCCTACAAAATGCGGCTTGAAGCTATGAAGCGACAAGCAGGCAGACCAACAAAAGATAATTATTCCCCAATGGGTAATAATTTAGAGTTTGCTACTTCGAGTGATGAACTTGCCGAAAAAGTCGGAGAAAGTAAAAATCAAATCTTCCGATTTATCCGCTTGACCGAGCTTGTTCCCGAAATTCTGCAAATGGTAGATGAAAGGCAGATTGCTTTTCGTCCTGCCGTTGAAATCTCTTATCTTTCCGAGGAACAGCAGTACACTCTGCTTGAAGCTATGGAGTACAGCGACGCAACCCCGTCACTTGCACAGGCTATCAAAATGAAAAAGTTTATGCAGGACGGAAAACTGACTAACGAGGTTATCCAATCAATTATGGAGGAAGAAAAGCCAAACCAAAAGGAAAAGCCCGCTTTCCGTGATGAAAGGATAACCAAGCTCATTCCGAAATCCGTACCCAGAGGACAGGAGTCGGACTTTGTTGTTAAGGCGTTGGAGTTTTACAACCGACACCTGCAACGACAGCGAAGCCAAGAGAGATAGCTGCACACCAAGGGCGAGGTATGCCCGTTTGCGGTGGATAGCCGTTTTTTCGGTTTCCCCCTCTCCACACCTCTCCCCCTAAATTACTACCAAGACTATCCGAGAAAAGAATATCTGCAAATCTCACTTTCAGCAGAGTTTTCTACCTTTGAGAGCTTCGCTGATTTTCCGTATAATGAAGCTGCAAAGGAGGTCGATTTTTATGAGAAGAAAGATATTTGCGGTATTGCTTGTTTTGACAACGCTGCTTTGCGGTTGTTCCAGAAATGCAATAGAGAGCCAGACGGACAGTACGGAAAGCACAGCCGAGATTACGGCAGAAACGCTTGAGAGTGAAAGCAGCCTTTTTTCCTCGGAAAGTAACCAGACGGAAGCTCCCAAAGAAAGCACGGCTTTGGAAACGGAAAAAGCTCAGCCGACAATGCCCGAAACTCTGCCCGATGTTCCAGAACAGACGGTATCACAGGTGCAGACAGCTCCGTCCGCTACCGAAAGCCCTGCGGAGGAAACAAGAAAGCCTGTTGCACCCGAAAAGCCGCAGGAAATACCGAAGCCTGCCGAAACCGAGCCACAGCCCGCTCCCGAAGCTCCAGAGGAAACAAAACCGAAGTCAGCCTATGACTTTGAGTTCGATATGGAAGCGATAAAGGCAGACTGCATTGACATCGGCAAAGGTATGGGGCTTCACTTGGATACTTCGCTCACTCCGAGCAATGCTACTTGGTGGAATCCTGTTACGGCATCTCAAAGCAATCAAGGCACAAAGCTGAAGCAAGACCTTGAAAGCTATATCAAATTCCACACAGTCGAAAATCTCGGCTCTTACGGAATTGATGAAATCACGGATTTCAATATCTATTACGAAGCAAGAGGAAACGGCGTCTATTCCGTATATTTTCTCTTTGCTTAACAAATCAAACACGGGCTTTTCCCTCTGTTTCAAAGCAGAGGGATTTTTTTATGCCCAAAATCAAGAAAGGACGGTTTAACAGCCTATGAAAACTATGTTTAAGAAAAACGGCAAGCGTGTGTTGTCGGCGGCTCTTTGCTTGCTGATGGCAGTAATGTCCTTGCCGTTGTCCGCTTTTGCGTGGACGAGTGAGGAAGGCAGGAGTTGTACTTCCTCTTTTGGCGATTACTATGTCGGCTTGGACGGCGAATACTACCGCAGTCAAGCTACAATGCACACCCTTGTGTATAACGATGACGGCAGCACCTATGTGAAATCATACAGTTCGGGTAACGCCAAGCGAAAATATTTGATGACCGATAACAGCGGAACGCACCAAGTTTACTGCGTGGAGTCTGGTATTGATTTCAATACGGGCAACACCTACACCTCTAAAAGCGGTCAGAACAGCTCCTATTTCAAAAACTTGCCTACCGACGCACAGTTCGGCGTTATGATGGCTTTGATGTACGGCTGGCACGAGGGTAAATCTTCTCCCGTAGCAGGAACAAACGCCGACGATTACGCTTATGCAACGCAGTCGATTATCTGGGAATATCAGCAGCAGCTCCGCACAAGCCCGTCCGACCTGCACAGCGCAAACGGCATTCCTGCGGATATGTACTATTCCTCTATCAAGGGCAGACCTGCCGAGAAATGCTATAACTGGATTTTGTCGCAGATGGCAGACCATTATACCATTCCGAGCTTTGCGGCAAGAAACCAGAGCAAGGCAAACACCTATACGCTGAAATACAATCCCGATACCCAGAAATACAGCTTGACGATTGAGGACACCAACAATACGCTCTCCAATATCAAGTTTTCTGCAAGCGGTATTTCCGTATCCCGAAGCGGTAACAAATACACCTTTACGAGCGACAAAATGATTACCTCTCCCGTAACGGTATCCGCACAGAAGCAGGTTAATCTCAATACCGACGATATGCTCATCTGGGGCTGCGTAGGCAAACAGACTATGATTTCTGGTGCTTCCGACCCTGTATATTTCTATTTCAAAATCGACACCGAAACCTACGGCACAGGTCATATTAAAAAGACTTCCGAGGACGGTGTTGTTTCTGGCATTAAGTTCAATATCTCTGGCAACGGAGTGAATAAAACCGTAACGACCAAAGCGGACGGCACGGTGGATATTCAGCTTATGCCGGGCATTTACACCGTCGCAGAACAGTCGATTGACCGCTATGAGCCGCAGAGCGTTCAGCGAGTAACAATCGTAAGCGGTCATACCTCTACCGTGACCTTTAATAACACCTTGAAGCGTGGCGACTTGGAGATTATCAAAAATTCCGAGGACAATCTGGTGGAGGGCGTAAAGTTCCACCTTTACGGCACATCTTTAAGCGGTCTGCCTGTTGACGAATATGCCGTGACCGACGCAAAGGGCGTGGCAAAATTCTCGAATGTTCTTATCAGCGGAGATACGCCGTATGTCGTAGAGGAAATTGACACCGCAGTACGCTATGTTGTTCCTGCTTCCCAGACAGCACCGATTGAATGGGAAAAGGTAACGAGCCGTACTTTTGTCAATGTACTCAAAAAGTTCAATGTGACCGTGACAAAATCCGATGTGGAAACGGGAACGGAACAGGGCGACGCTTCTCTTGCAGGTGCGGTTTACGTTATTTACAAGGGCGAAGAACTCATTGACACCTATACGACGGACGGAAACGGACAGTTTACAAGCAAGTATTATATCTGCGGCGACGATTGGACGGTAAGAGAGCTTACACCGTCCGAGGGCTACTTGCTCGACCCGACCATTCACAAAGTCGGTGCAGAGCCAGAGCTTTATACCGTGGAATATAACTCTACCGCCAACGATGTAACCGAGCAGGTTATTAAGGGAAATATCGCTATTATCAAACACACCGATGACGGCAAAACACAGATTGAAACTCCCGAAGTCGGAGCGACCTTTGAGGTCTATCTGAAATCGGCAGGCAGCTTTGAAAACGCAAAGGAAACCGAGCGTGATGTTTTAACCTGCGACGAAAACGGCTTTGCACAGACAAAGGATATGCCTTACGGCATTTACACCGTCCACCAGACCTCTGGTTGGGAGGGGCGTGAGCTGATGAAAGACTTTGATGTGTTCATCAGTGCAGACGGTCAAACCTACCGTTATCTTATCAACAACGCCAACTTTGAAAGTTATATCAAGATTGTCAAGAAAGATGCGGAAACAGGCAATACCATTCCGTATGCAGGTGCAGGCTTCCAGATTTACGACCCGAACGGAAACCTCGTTACAATGACTTTCACCTATCCCGAAGTAACGACCATTGACACCTTCTACACCACAGAGGACGGCTATCTCATTACGCCGCAGACTTTGGAATATGGCACGGGATATTCACTCGTAGAGGTACAAGCACCATATGGGTATGTATTGAACTCCGAGCCTGTCTATTTTGATGTGGCACAGGATAACTCCACCGAGGAAAGCGGTATTACCGTGATTGAAGTGGTACGCTCCAATATGGCACAGAAAGGCACGATTACTGTTTCCAAATCTGGCGAGGTGTTCAGTTCCGTATCCGAGAATAACGGTCTGTATCAGCCGATTTTTGCAGTAAGCGGTCTTGAGGGTGCAGTTTATGAGATTACCGCCGCCGAAGATATTTACACTCTGGACGGAACGCTCCGAGCTTCCAAAGGCGAGGTCGTGGATACCGTTACCACAGGTGCAGACGGTACGGCAAAATCAAAGGAATTGTACCTCGGAAAATATGAGGTCAAGGAAATCACAGCTCCGTTTGGAATGGTGCTGAATGATGAAATCCACTCTGTCGAGCTTGTTTATGCAGGTCAGAATGTGGCTGTTACCAAAACGGCAACGAGCTTCTATAACGAAAGACAGCGTGTAGAAATCGACCTCACAAAGAGCCTTGAAACAGACGAAGCATACGGTATCGGTAAGAACGGCGAAATCTTTGATGTAACCTTTGGCTTGTATGCCCAAAAGGATATTACAGCCGCAGACGGCACGGTAATCCCTGCCGACGGATTGATTGAGATTATTTCCTTTGACGAGAACGGCTATGGCAAGGTGGCAACCGATTTACCGTTTGGCAGCTACTATGTCAGAGAAATCTCCACGAACTCCGCATATATCATAAGCGACCAGAAATACCCTGTAACCTTTGAATATCAAGGACAGGACACCGCAACCGTCCATATCACAGCAAATGACGGCGAAGCCATTGAGAACAACATCATTTACGGCTCTGTCAGCGGTAAGAAATCAGATGAGGATGGCAAGGCGTTAGGCGGTGCGGTCATCGGTATCTTTAAGGCAGGCACAGAGGAATTTACAAAAGAAAACGCTATCCAGACTACCACATCAAAAGATGACGGTAGTTTTTCTTTTGCCAAAGTGCCGTATGGAACTTGGATAATCCGTGAAATCGAAAGTCCGAAAGGCTTTGTACTCTCCGAAGAAGAAATCGCCGTAACAATCGGCAAGGTGGACGAGGTTGTGGAAATCGAGCTTGTCAACTACTTCATTCAGGGCAACATCGAGCTGACAAAGGTGGATAAGGATTATCCAGACAACAAGCTCTCTGGTGCTGTCTTTGAGGTATTTGCCGATACCAACAAAAACGGCGAGTTTGATAAGGACGATGAGCTGCTTGGTGAAATGGCGGAGCTTGACGGTGGTGTTTACCAGATGAAAGAACTCCGTTACGGCAAATATTTCGTCCGTGAGAAAACTGCACCGACAGGCTTTGTCCTTGATGAAAAGGTCTATACCGTATCCATTGAGGAGGACGGTAAGACCTATGTGGTGGAAAATGAAGCAGGCAAAGGCTTTGTGAACGCCGCACAGACTGGCTCTCTTAAAATCGTCAAGACATCTTCTGATGGCAAGTTGGAGGGCTTCTCTTTCAGAGTCACAGGTACGGATTATGACAAGACCTTTAAGACCGACAAAAACGGCGAAATCTTCATTGAAAATTTGAGGATTGGCGAATACACCGTATCCGAAGTAAACGACAAGGCTTCCGCAGGATATATCCTGCCTGCCGACAAACAGGCGACGGTCAAGGTCGGTGCGACCACGATTGTCCAGATGCACAACGAGTTCAGGGATACCCCGAAAACGGGCGACGACTTCAATCCTGCCCTCTGGGTAAGCCTTGCGGTCATTTCCCTTGCAGGTGCGGGAGTGCTTGGCTTTATCGGCTTTAAGAACAGAAAGAAAAAGGAGGATTAAGGAATGGACGCTAAAACGATTGTTGCCATAGTGCTTGTGGCGTTTATCATCGGTGCGATGATATGGCTCAATATCCGAAACAGGAAGAAGAAGTAACCCGATTTTGCAGGAACGGGGCGGCTTGCCACAACGAGCCGCCCTTTTCCTATTTATATGGAGGTGTACGATGAGAAATCTCAAAACCATTGAGGGCAAAGTGAAAGCCATTCTTGAAAAAGACGAGGAAGCCAGAAACGACGATATGCTGTTGTATCTAAAGGTGTGCAATACCTGTTTGAAAGACACAGGTGCAATGCCCTTTGCGGAGGTAATGTCGCAGTACCGTTATCTTGGGCTTCCGAGCATTGAGAGCGTGGGCAGGACAAGACGAAAGCTGCAGGCAAAATTCCCAGAGCTTGTAGGGAGCGTCCGTGTGCAGAAGCTCCGTGCCGCAGGCGAAAAGGCTTATCGGAAGTATGCCAAAGAATGAGAGGTGCTTATGAACGAAGAAAAACGCATAAACGGCGGTTATGAAATTATCGAGAGCTGTACTATCGGGAGTAACGAGCTTGTCATTGGTCATAACCCAAAAGCTCCTAATCCGTATGTCTGTTGGTATTGTAAAAACGGCAAGGAATATTTCTGGGGCTATTACTGCAATGAGCTGTCCTCTGCCAGAGAAAAGCTGAATGAACGGTATAAAACCGAGTGTAATATGCCGTACAATCAGCCCCAGAAAAAGCAAAGGCAGCGTGATGACCGTGAGCGATAAAAAGAAAATATATGACTGTACGACCTGTCCTTATCCCCGATACAAGGACGGGGCTATTATTTTCTGCGATGTCTGTATCAAAAAGATTTTAGACGAGCAGAACGAGAAAAAACGAAGAAAGGAGCAGCCCGATGGAGAATGAAGAAAAGCGTATGCTTGGCGATTATGAGGTCAAGCAGAGTATTCATATCGGCAAAAAAGAGGTTGTTTTCGGCGTAAACGAAGCAGACAAATTTCCCTTTATGGTCTGTTACTGCACCTATGACAACCCTCTGTCAGCAGCGTGGCCGACAGAGGGCATCGGTACAGACGATTATCTGGAAGCAATGCAGATATTTACTGACCGTGTGCAGGCACAGATTGAGGTTGTCAAAGATGAACAATCCAGATTTGATTTTGATATGACCCCGTTTACCAAAGATGATTGTATTCCTGATAACCGAAATGAGAGCATTGTTGGCAAGGTGGTGGTTATCAATGCAGAGCTTAACCGCTATGAGTATCAGCACTCCGCCTATCAGCTTGTATTGGTGGACGGCGGACACGGTGCAATTGGCGGCAGAGGTCAGGCGGTGTTTGGTACTTGCCTTGCAGACGGTAAACGAGCCAGATGGGAAAGGTACGATGTGCTTGGTGTTATCAAGCCAGAGAAAATGCCAGATTGGGCAAAGGAAGCCGTTGCCGAAATCAAGAAACAGGAAAAGGCAAAGAAACCGCACAGTAAGGAGGAACGCTGATATGGAGATACGGGCGATTGCACCGAATGAATGGAAATACACCTATTCCCAGAGTATGCAGCTTGAGGGGCAGACGGGCAATATCGGTCATCTCCGTGGCGACTTCGGCTCTGGCGGTTATGGATTTTATACCACTTGGAACGACCACAGACCGCAATGGAAAACAGACGAATTTAAGACCGAGCTGGACGATGTTATCAACGCTCTGCGTTCTCCCGAATATGGGCTGTTACAAAACCGTCCTGCTATGAGCGAGTATGCAAGGCGTTTCCCCAATAGTGCCTTTAGGGGAAACTATTGTACCGAGTACGGTTTCCGAGTGGATACCGAAAAACACGCCTATCTGCTCCGCTGCAATCTCACAAAGGGCGACTATAACTTTTACTGCTATTGCTATGTCAAGGAATGGCTTGATAAGCATATCAGCAATGCGGAAAAAGGTATCCGTTTTATCAGCTCCGATTATAAGGAGCTGTTTCGTATTCCAGACGGCGGCAAAATTCGTGTTACCTCTGCTTGGGGCGAAAAGTCGGAACACACCTGCCGTTATATCGACGAGTATCATACCGAAGTCGGCAATAACCTCTATCATATCTGCGAGTTTGCCGAGCGTATGGAGAAAAACGGTGCGACCTATGAGCCGATACCTGCCGAGCCGCAGGCGGTCAAAGCACCTAAGCATAAGAATTTAGAACGATAAGGAGGATTAAGAAAATGGCTGTAAATCAAAAAGCAATTAAGGTCTTGAACAAGATTTTTGAAGCAGGCTTTACCGATGAAAAAGAGATTTCCGCTATGACAATGGACGATATTCTCTCTATGCAGGGTATCACGGTTGCCGACATCGGGCTTATCAACGACCTGCAAAAGAGTATCAAGGCAAATAAGGTCATTTCTTTTCTGGGCGGTGGTGCAGAATGAGTACCGAGCTTATAAACCGCATAACCGTGAAAAAGGACGGCGTATATATTTCCTCTCACAGCTCCAATGATACAGCACCTTTTCATTCGTGGCGTTGTAAAGGATTGTCGGAAATCTATGCCGCCGAGGGGCAGAAAGGTCTTGACCGTGAAATTGTCTGTATGCTCTATGAATATGCACAGCTTCGTGGCTCACACAAAAGCCTTGACCGATACCGCTATGCAATAGACAGCTTGCAGGCACAGAAAATCTACAAGAAATACAGCGATATGATTGATGAACGCTATGAGAGCTTGGACGAAGCCGATAAGAAAACCGTTTGGTATAAGCTCACCGAAAAGGCAAAGGAATACCGAGCGTATGAGTCTGAAATGCGTAAAAAGATGTATTGCGAAATTGCCGAGAGGTGCGAGGAATACGACAAGAAACAAAAAAGCCGAGATTTAGAACGATAAGGAGGTGTACGAAAATATGGCTGCGAAGTATCAGCTAATTACAGAACTGTATCAGCGTACAGGTGCTGCGGTTTCAAGGAATCCGCAGGCGTGGCAGAGCTTTCTATCCTCTGCCTGCCGAAATTATAAGTGCCGCTTTGACGAGCAGCTCTTGATTTTCGCTCAACGCCCCGACGCTACCGCTGTAACCACGCTTGAAACTTGGAACAGACAGTTTAAGCGTTGGGTAAATAAGGACAGCCGTGGAATAGCGGTGTTTGATACGAAAGGTCGAAGGAATACTCTCAAATATTACTTTGATGTTTCCGATACCCACGAGGGATATTATAACAGCCGCCCTGTTCCGATATGGCAGATGAATGAGCGATATGAACAGGCGGTCATAGAACGGCTCTCCGATAGGTTTGGAAATTTAGAGAGTGGCGATTTGGGCGAAGCTCTTATGCAGACCGCTAAAAACGCCGTTGAGGACAATCTGCCCGATTATCTGGCACAGCTTAAAGAGTGTACGAAGGACAGCTTTTTAGAGGAGCTTGACGACTTCAATGTTGAGGTTATCTATAAGCGGCTTGCGGTGAACAGCGTAGCTTTTATGCTGATGAGCCGTTGCGGTCTGGATACAGGAGAGTATTTTGAAATCGAAGATTTTTCGGACATTATCAATTTTAATACCCCTGCCACGATAAACGCTATCGGACTTGCCGCAAGCGATATTTCCGAAATGGCACTTAGAGAGATTTCCCAGACCGTCCGAAATGTGCAAATATCGGAGCGAAGCCAGAATCGCACATTTGCACAGCCTGCCCCAAAGCAGTATGATGTGGGCAGAAAACAACCCGAAAGGAGCAATGATAATGAGCGAAATCACTTACACGAAACAGGGGGATTACCTTATTCCCGACCTAACATTACCGACAGAGCCAGAACTTCAGCTTGGCAGATACGCTATGATGCACAGGAATTATCTGGAGCAGAACAAGCGAGTGACTTATCTCAATCTGCTGACATCGGGGAAACTCTCCGAACATCTTTACCAGACCGAACAGACCGCACTCCAGAGATTGGAGCTTCTGACGAAGCAGCTCTCCGAGGAACAGGGCGTGACGGAGGAGCTGAAAGAGAAAGCACCGATGCAGTGGGTCGGAATGATGAACAATATTCGCAGTCAAGCGGAGGAGGTCATTTTGACCGAACTGATTTACAAGTAAGCATTGCCAACGAAGATGAGGTCAGAGCCAATCTCCCCACAGTGGATGAACAGATTGAAATGATGGTTGAAGCAGAGGAAGAAAAGTCCTCTGCTTTTTCTGTTTCACAGGAGGATATTGACTCTGTTCTGGTAAGAGGAAGCAATATTCAAGACAGTAAATACCGCATTTACCGTCAGTTTTGGAAGCAAGAGGACAGCAAGAAAAATATCGAATTTCTCAAAAAGGAATACGGTATCGGCGGCGGTACGCATTTCTATCCAGACGGAACACAGGGCGGAGCTTGGTTTAGCGGAAAAGGTATTGCCATTGAAAAGCACGGCTCATATACCGAACCCGATGTAATTCTCTCTTGGTCAAAGGTTGAGAAACGCCTGCGTGAGCTGATAGTCAAGAATAAATGCTATCTCAATCCGAAAGAGGAAGAACATTATCCCGACTATCTGGAAAAGGTCGAAGCTCCGCAATATGAGATTGATACCCAGAGAAAAATACAGAGGCAGAATTTTATCAACGCAAAGCGTGACCTGCCCCCTGCCGACAAACGGGATACCCTTGCGTCAAGGCTTTCTGACTTTATCAGAGATTTGGACGGTTATGAGAAAGCCTTGCTTTCCAATGTAGAACGCACAGACCTATCCGATGTGACTGCCGAACAGATGGAACAGCATTTATCCGCCCCTGCCACCGTTCAGCAGCTCATTGACTTTTTGAAATTGGTACAGGGCAAGACAAGCGATGTTTACAGCCGCAGCAATGCGTGGCGTTTCGGGCAGGAGCTTTTAGAGCTGCACCCTCTGCACTACCTCTATCAAGAGGGCGATGTGGTGTATATCGGTGCGGACAAGTATGAGGTAGTGACCATTTCCGAGGACAGCGTTTCTCTGCAAAATGTAGAGTTCCCGCTGTTCGGCAAAGAGTTCAGCCGTGACGACCTTGAAGAAAAGCTAAAGGAAAATGCTGCAAACGACCATTTAAAAGTAGTCGTTACCGAGAAGCAGAAAACAGAAACACTTTCCGAGAAAAAGCCAGACAGCTTGACATTCTCTATCGGCTTTTCGGAACACCCTGCCTTTTATGATAAGGAGTTCAATGACCGTTTTACCAATTTGAGCTTTGCTCTTGGGAATAAGCTGCTTGGCGTTCTGGACGAAAAACAGCACCGTGAGCGTGAAGGCGATAAAAATATCGGTTGGTATCACAAGACCGATTTTGAGATTTCCGCTGTTTTTGACAGTGAGGACTTCCACTATGACGGGCGGTTTGACATTGGCGACGGCGAGGGCGATTTGATTGCCCATATCAAAAATTACTATGATTACTGCCTATCCCCGAACTGCCCCTTTATCCCAGAGTGGAAAAAGCAAGGCGAGGACTACTACCGAGAGAAGATGGAGAGCTTGCGTTTCGGGCGTGAGCAGTTCATTCCCTATCTGGAGCAGCACACCGAGCTGACGAAAGAGGACGAAACGCTCCTTGCCGAGATAATGGCTACCGAAAGCGAATGGTTTAGAGTTCCCGAAGAAGCGGAGCAATCCGAAGATAAGCCACGCTTTACCGTGGAGCAGACCTCAGACGCATTTGACGAGCCGTTTATTATTCGTGATAACAATGTTGTTTCCGATACACAGGACGGCAGATATTACGATATTGACGGTATCTACCAGACTTTTAACAGCGAGGAAGAAGCACAGGCGGTTGCGGATACGCTTAATAGTGCGGAAGCTCCTGCCCCTGCTATGGAGCAGACAGACGACCTCATCGGCAAGGAAATCACGCTTGATAACCGCCGCTATGTCATCGAAAGTGTTGGAAAAATCAGCGGCGATGTTTCGATGCGTGACATCACATTCCAGAACGAAGCAGGCTTCCCGATTAACCGTGTGGAGAAGCTGCCCCGTGTCCGTGAATGGCTTAAAGCACAGGAGCAGGCAGAGTCACTTCCCGAAAAAGAAAAAGTTCCTGCCGTTACCTCTGACCGCAGCAACTACCGTATTACCGAGGATACTTTAGGTATTGGCGGAGCAAAGGAAAAGTTTAAGGCAAATATGGCGGCAGTCAATCTCTTACACGACCTTGAAATCGAAAACCGTCTTGCCACACCCGAAGAACAAAAAATACTTGCAGGATATGTGGGTTGGGGCGGTCTGTCTATGGCGTTTGATGAGAACAATGCGGCGTGGGCAAATGAATTTAAGGAGCTGTATGTGACCCTCTCCCCAGAGGAATACCGTGCCGCAAAGGAATCCACGCTGACCGCCTTTTATACGCCGCCTGTTGTTATCAAGGCAATGTTTGAAGCACTTGACCGTCTGGGCTTTACCGAGGGCAACATCTTGGAGCCGTCCTGTGGTACAGGCAATTTCTTCGGTCTGCTTCCCGACAGTATGGCAAAATCAAAGCTCCACGGTATAGAAATCGACTCATTGACAGGCAGGATTGCAAAGCAGCTCTACCAGAAAGCGAATATCGCCATTGAGGGCTTTGAGAAAACAAAGCTCCCAGATGACCACTTCGATGTGGTGCTTGGCAATGTGCCGTTTGGCGATTTTAAGGTAAACGACAGCCGATACAACGCCCAAAAATTCCTCATACACGATTTCTTTTTTGCAAAGGCATTGGATAAAGTCCGTGCCGGCGGCGTGGTGATGTTCATTACCTCTAAGGGTACGATGGATAAAGCAAGCCCAGAGGTGCGGAAATATATCGCCCAGAGAGCAGAGCTGTTAGGAGCAATCCGTCTGCCCGACAACACCTTCAGAGCAAACGCAGGCACAGAGGTCACAAGTGATATTCTCATTTTGCAGAAGCGTGACCGAGTAATCGACATCGAGCCAGATTGGGTACACCTTGATACGGACGAAAACGGCGTTACGATGAACAGCTATTTTGTTAAACACCCAGAGATGGTTATGGGCGATATGGTAATGGAAAGCACACGCTTCGGGAAGATGGACGCTGCCTGCAAAGCGAAAAAGGATATTCCCCTTGCCGAGCTGCTCCACGAAGCCGTGCAGAACATCAACGGCGAAATTCCAAAATATGAGATTGACGAAATCTCCGACGGGCAGGACGAGGCTATCCCTGCCGACCCAAGTGTTAAAAACTTCTCCTACACTCTGGTAAACGGCAAGGTGTATTTCCGTGAAAACAATGTGATGACCCCTGCCAATCTCTCAATGACCGCCGAGAGCCGTGTGAAAGGCTTGGTGGAAATAAGGGATTGTGTGCGGAAGCTCATAGCATACCAGACCGAGGATTATCCAGAGGAACTCATACGCACCGAGCAGGAAAACCTTAACCGTCTGTACGACGCCTACACCGCAAAGTACGGTCTTATCAACAGCCGAGGGAACTATCTGGCGTTTGCTTCGGACGAGAGCTACTTCCTTTTATGCTCTCTGGAGGTGCTTGACGACGAGGGCAATTTCAAACGGAAAGCGGATATGTTCTCCAAGAGGACTATCAAGCCCCACCGTGCCGTGACTTCCGTGGAAACGGCAAGCGAAGCCCTTGCAATCTCCATCGGAGAAAAAGCACGTGTGGATTTGCCGTTTATGGCGAAGCTGACAGGCAAGGAACAGGCGGAGCTAATCCGTGATTTACAGGGCGTTATCTTTAAAATACCCCAATCCGAGCCTGCAAAATATGTGACCGCAGACGAATACCTGTCTGGCAATGTCCGCAATAAACTTGTGATTGCAGAAACGGCGGCAAAGACAGACCCAGAGCTTATAATCAACGCCGAAGCACTCAAAAAGGTTATTCCAAAGGATTTGAGTGCGGGCGAAATCTCCGTGCGGCTTGGTGCTACTTGGATACCGCAGGAGGATATTCAACGGTTTGTTATAGAGCTGCTGACCCCATCGAGCTATGCGGCAGGCAGAATCAAGGTACGCTATACGGCGATAAACGGCGACTGGTTTATTGAGAATAAGAGTTCCGATTACGGAAATGTCAAGGCGGACAGCACCTACGGTACAAAGAGGGCTTCCGCCTATCGTATTATCGAGGACACGCTGAATCTGCGTGATGTGCGTATCTTTGACTATGTTTACGACGAAAACGGCAACAAAAAGGCAGTATTCAACCACAAGGAAACTACGGCGGCACAGGCAAAGCAGGAAGTTATCAAGCAGGCGTTTCAGGATTGGATTTGGAAAGACCCCGAACGCAGAAACCGCCTTGCCCGTTCTTACAATGACACTTTTAACTCTGTCCGCCCCCGTGAGTATGACGGAAGCCATATCACTTTCGGCGGCATCAGTCCAGAAATCACGCTCCGACCCCACCAAGTCAATGCGATTGCCCATATCCTTTACGGCGGCAACACGCTCCTTGCACACAAGGTCGGTGCAGGAAAAACCTTTGAAATGGTCGCCGCCGCACAGGAGAGCAAGCGGCTCGGACTCTGCCAGAAATCTATGTTTGTTGTACCAAATCACCTTGTCGGTCAGTGGGCTTCCGAGTATCTGCGATTGTATCCGAGTGCCAATATTTTAGTGGCACGAAAGCAGGACTTTGAAACCGCCAACCGTAAAAAGTTCTGCGGCAGGATTGCCACAGGCGATTACGATGCGGTCATCATCGGGCATAGTCAGTTTGAAAAAATACCGATGAGCCTTGAACGGCAGTACAATATGCTCCAAGAACAGCTCGACGATATTGAGCGTGGTATTGACGATATTCAAAAATCCCACGGCGAACAGTTCACGGTCAAGCAGTTAATGAAAACCCGAAAGTCTATCCAAGCGAAGCTCGACAGGCTCAACGACACCAAGCGTAAGGACAGCGTGATTGACTTTGAGGAATTGGGCGTTGACCGCCTGTTCATTGACGAGAGCCATTTTTATAAAAACTTGTACCTCTACACCAAGATGAGAAATGTCGGCGGTATTGCCCAGACCGAAGCACAGAAAAGCTCCGACTTATTTATGAAATGTCGCTATCTGGACGAAATCACAGGCAACCGAGGTACGATATTTGCAACGGGGACGCCTGTTTCAAACTCAATGGTGGAGCTGTATTCTGTTCAAAGGTACTTGCAGTACGACACGCTGATGCAGAACGGCTTGCAGCATTTTGACAGTTGGGCTTCGACTTTTGGAGAAACGGTCACGGCTCTGGAGCTTGCTCCAGAGGGTACGAACTACCGAGCCAAGACGAGGTTTGCCAAGTTCTACAACCTACCAGAGCTTATGCAGATGTTCCGTGAGGTTGCGGATATTCAAACTTCCGATATGCTAAAGCTCCCCGTGCCAAAGGTCAACTACCACAATATCAAGACCAAGCCGAGCGAGATACAGACCGAAATGGTAGCTAATCTTGCGAAGCGAGCCGAGAAAGTCCGTGCAAGGCTTGTCGAGCCGAACATCGACAATATGCTCAAAATCACGAATGACGGACGTAAACTTGCTCTCGACCAGAGAATGATTGACCCGATGCTGCCAGATGACCCAGACAGCAAGGTTAATGCCTGCGTGGATAATGTCTATCGTATATGGGAGGAACACGCCGACACGAAAGCAACGCAGCTTGTGTTCTGCGACCTCTCCACCCCGAAAGGCGACGGCAGTTTTAACATCTATGATGATATTCGGGGTAAGCTCACCGAGAGAGGTATCCCTGCCGAACAGGTACGCTTTATCCACGAAGCTACCACCGACGCACAGAAAAAGGAGCTGTTCGCAAAGGTGCGAAGCGGCGAAGTCCGTGTGCTACTCGGCTCTACCCCGAAAATGGGAGCAGGCACAAATGTCCAAGACAGGCTTATTGCCATCCACAATTTAGATTGTCCGTGGCGACCCTCTGACCTTGAACAAAGGCAGGGGCGTATCGAAAGACAGGGCAATCTATTCCCAGAGGTGGAGGTTTACCGCTATGTTACCGAGCAGACTTTTGATGCCTATCTCTATCAGTTGGTGGAGAGCAAACAGAAATTTATCAGCCAGATAATGACGAGCAAAAGCCCTGTCCGTTCTGCCGAAGATGTGGACGAGGTTGCTTTGTCCTTTGCGGAGGTCAAAATGCTTGCCACAGGCGACGAGCGTTTCAAAGAAAAAATGGATTTGGATATACAGGTATCGAAGCTCCGAGTGTTAAAACAGAGCTATCTTTCCGAGCATTACGACCTTGAGGACAGGATTTTACAGCAGTTCCCGAAGCTGATTAAGGAGTATGAGGAACGCATTGCAGGCTATGAAGCGGATACCGTCCTTGCCGAACAGCATAAGTCGCAGGGCGAGGATAAGTTCTGTCCAATGACCTTGCAGGGCGTGACCTACACCGAAAAAGCGGACGCAGGACAAATGCTTCTTGCACTCTGCAAAGAAAATCCGCTGTCAAAGCCTACCGAAATTGGCAGTTACCGTGGCTTCAAGTTAGAGGTTTATTACGACCCTGTTAATTCAAACTATTGCTTAAATCTCTGCGGAAAGAGCAGGCACAAGGTTGAGTTAGGCTCGGACGCTCTCGGTAATCTGACCCGAATTGAGAATGAGTTGTCAAGACTTCCTGCTATGCTTACAGCCGCAAAGACCAGAAAGGAGGAAAGCGTCACACAGCTTGAAAATGCAAAGGTCGAAGTCAAGAAACCTTTTGCATTTGAGGAGGAGCTGAAAGAGAAAACCGACAGGCTGAACGCCCTCAACATCGAGCTGAATCTGGACGAAAAAGACCCCTCTGCCATTGATACCGAGCCAGAACAGGGCGACGAGCCGCCCGAAAGAAAGAATAAAGATTTGGAACGGTAACGGCATTTGCACATTTGTATTGTGGAAATCTGGGCATTATAATAGGTGTAGATTAGCAAACAGCGGAGGTGGTAAAGGTGTCTGGCGAGTTCAGATTTGAAACATTTGTAGATGTCCACAGCAATATTTTTAATGAGTATCTCAGCTCTGTCATAGCGAAGCTCCCGAAAGAAAACGAGGAATACCGTGCCGTACAAGTCAAAATCAAGAAATTGTATGAAAAATATCCAAAGGTGTTCGGCGTGTTTGATATGGAGAAATCTGCGGAGCTGACCGAGGAAGAATGTGCGGCTCTCATTGAGGTAATGGAGCTGAAAAACAAGCTCACAGACTTGGAAATGCAGTCCGTCTATTTTCGTGGTTGCTATGATAGTGTAGGGTATCTCAAAAAAGCAGGAATTTTATAACGGACTGACCGAAGAAAAAGGCGGCGTTGGCGTGAAGCTGATGCCGTCTTTTACATAGCCGAGAGGTGGAAAATAATATGTCTTTGTGGTATAATTGGTGACACGAAAAAATCTAAATTAAAAGAAATGAGGTAATAAAATAGATGAGCTTTAAAGAATGGTTTGATACAAATTGGTATTCAAACTGCTTTACTATGATAACCGTTGTGTTATCGGGAATAGTATCATTGATAATTTCAGCAGTTTATTATCATAAAGGCAATAGGAACAACTTAAAAATGTCAGTTATCTATCCAATAGTTAGATTGCTAAAAGACGGATATACTCGGCAAAATTACAATTCATTATGCGAGATTTCCAAGGAGTATAGTACACGATATATGAGCAAGAATGAAGCAAAAAAATTGATGTTGCTTTTGGTTGCTTATAAAGAGGTCAGCACTTATAGTGATATTTATGTCAAAGCTGCTATATTATTTTCATATTTTGAGTACAAGCTGAAGAAAAATCAAATAGAAGTCAAGCCCGTTCCTATGGAATATGATGGAGAAATTGTTTATTATGATTATCCCCCAGACCTGCATTATTTGTCCAATGATTTAGAAAGGGCATTAAAAAAATTCGACCCCGATTGCGAGCCAGATGAATGCAAAGATGCAATAATTTCTCTTTATTCGCATTACTGCAAGGAATACTATTCTTCAAAGGAAATCGAATATTTTGATGATTATACACTTCAAGAGGTATTAGAAAAATCAAAAATTCGTGAAGAATGGGATAATAAATTCGATGCTGTTAAAAATGCAAAAGAGCAGTTTTTGACTTTGAAAATAGCTAAGGAAATTACAACTGAATAAGGTTATATACTGTTTTACATAGCCGAGAGATTTTCATTTAACGGAAAATCCCTCGGCTTTTTCCATTTTAAGGAGGTGATTTTACCCATTGAGAAGCAACAGACCCTATGTTCAGCTTGACCCTGCCGTGATTGAGCAGGCACGGCAAATGGACTTGCTGACTTATTTGCAGCACTATGAGCCGAGTAATCTAAGGCGTGTGGCAGGCAATGTTTACTGTACCAGAGAACACGACAGCTTGAAGATTTCCAACGGCAAATGGTATTGGTGGTCGAGAGGTTTTGGCGGTGTTTCCGCCCTTGATTATCTTATCAAAGTCAAGGAATATTCCTTTGTGGAAGCCGTGCAAACTCTCACAGGCGAGGTCAGTCATTGGATACCGCCGCCCCCTGCTCCGAAGAAAGATGAGCCGAAAGAGCTGCTTCTGCCGAAGAAAAACAGGAACTGCGACCGAGTGGTACAGTACCTTTTCGGGCGTGGCATTGACTATCAGCTCATACAGGACTGCGTTGCGGACGGTACGGTTTTTGAGAGTGCCGAGTACCACAACGCTGTTTTTGTGGGCAGGGACGAAAGCGGAACACCAAAATATGCCGCCTGCCGCAGCACTCTCGGCAGCTCCTTTAAGGGCGATGCTTCGGGCAGCGACAAGCGGTATTCGTTCCGACTTCTGGCAAGAGAGCTGACAGACACGGTGCATTTGTTTGAAGCCGCCATTGATTTATTGTCCTATGCCACCTACCTCAAATGCGAGGGCAAGGACTACCGAAAAGAAAACCTGCTCTCTTTGTCGGGCGTGTATCAACCCAAGAAAGAGATACAGGACAGCAAAGTGCCGATTGCTCTGACCACATTTTTGAAGGTCAATCCGCATATCAAGACCATCATTTTGCATTTGGACAATGACAAAACAGGTCGGCTCTGTACCGCTGCATTGAAAGAACTGCTCAAAAAAGACTATGAAATCGTTGATGACCCTCCGCCTGTCGGTAAGGACTTCAACGATTTTTTGTTGTCCTATTTAGGTCTGGAACAGCGAAAGCCGAGCCGTGAAAGGAGTGATGTCCGTTGATTGTCTGCTGATTTTTCGCCCCGTAAGCCAACAAACCAAATCAATTTTAAGAACGAAAGTGAGGAATTTACCCAATGAAAAAGTATGATGTTACCCTGCGAGGACACTACGAAAAGACCATTTCCGTCTATGCGGACAGCCCCGAAGAAGCCAAGAAAAAGACTGAAATCGTCCTCTTTGATACCGACCTTATCGGCTTTTCCGATGATGATTTTGTCTGCGGCGAAGCCGACATTACCGAGTCTTTGACGGACGGTTGCGAGGACAATGAGGACGAGGACGGCGGTCTTTCGTATGAGGATTGTTCGGAATGTCCGTACTTCTGCCCCGTATGCGGAGAATGTGTCTACGAGGACGAGTGCGAAGATTAAGTCTTACCAAGCACTGAATTTGGTTATCCAGACTGCCGTCTGGAAACAAATTCGCTTGTTAGGGGCTGCCCCTAATACCCCAATTTAAAGAGAGGAGTTTTTAAGAATGAGCGAGCTTTTGTTTTTCATTATCGGCACAGCACTCGGCAGTCTGACAGGCGTTGTGCTGATGTGCCTTTTACAGATAAACAGGCTCTCCAAGAGAGAGGAAGTGGAAAATGCGAAAACGAAATGTGCAGGTACTGTTCCGCTTGAATGAGGAAGAAGCAGAGTATCTCCAGACCCTTGTAAAACGTTCTGGGCGTTCCAAAGAAGCGTTGCTCCGTGCAATGGTCAAAGGGTATCGGCTCTGTGAGAAGCCAGACCCAGAGTTCTACCAGATAATGCGGGAGCTGTCTGCCATCGGCAACCGTATCAATCAGCTTGCAGTTAAGGCAAACGCCCTTGACTTTGTGGATACGCCTATGCTCCGTGAGGAAACGGAAAAGTGGCGGCAGTTCCAGATAGATGTCCGCAAAAAATATCTGCTTCCGAAAGGAAAATCAGACTAATGGCGGTCTGCGAGATATGGGATGTGCGTGGCAGGCTCGACCACCCCATCGACTATGCCGAGAATCCAGAAAAGACAGCCAACCCGAAATACACCGAAGCGGACTTGCAGGCTCTCGGAGATGTGATGAAATACGCTACCAATAAGGATAAGACCGAGAAGCAATTTTTTGTCACGGGCGTAAACTGCGACACCGCAACCGCCAGAGATGAAATGCTGATTGCCAAAGCACAGTGGAACGATGAAAGTGAAATTGTCTGCTACCACGGTTTCCAGAGCTTTAAGTCTGGGGAGCTTACGCCAGAACAGGCTCACGAGGTCGGTGTGAAACTTGCCGAGAAAATGTGGGGCGACAGATTTCAAGTGATTGTTGCCACCCACCTTAACACGGATTGCCTGCATAATCACTTTGTCGTAAACTCCGTTTCCTTTGCGGACGGAAAGCACTACCACGACAACAAAGCAAATCTGCGTCTGCTCCGTCAGCGTTCCGATGAGCTTTGCCGTGAATATTCTCTGTCCGTGATAGAACACCCAAGCGGCAGAAAGAAACCATACGCCCTTTATCAAGCGGAGAAGCAAGGACTACCCACCAGAGATAATGTGGCACGGCAGGCGGTTGATGAAGCTATCTCAAAATCATTTACGCTCAAAGACTTTGACCGTCTTATGGCGGAGATGGGCTACAAATGCAGCTTTGACCCTAACCGCAAATATTGGACGATTATCGGCAGAGGTTGGAAACGCCCCAAGAGGTTATACAAGCTCGGAGAGGATTACACCAACGAGAGAATTATGGAGCGTATTCGTGAAAACTCCTATGCCGTAAAGTTCGCCCGATTTACCGAGCCGCAAAAGCAGATAAAGGTCTATCGGCTCAAAGGCTCTTTGTCTGGAGCGAGAAAAATCGGGGGCTTGCGTGGACTGTATCTCCATTACTGCTATAAGCTCGGTATCCTGCCCAAAGGCAGAAAACAGAATTATGCGAAGCTCCATTATCTTCTCAAGGACGACCTTATGAAAATGGACGCTATCACAAAAGAAGCAAGGCTGCTTTGCCGCTGTCACATAGACACCGCAGAGCAGCTTTTGTCATATCAAGGCTCTTTGGAAACGGAAAGAGATGAGCTGACCGAACAGCGTAAGGGGCTTTATTCCCAATCCCGTAAATTAGACGGAAAAGAAAAAGAAGCGGTCAAGGCTCAAATCTCCGATATTTCAAAAAGGCTTGGCGAAATACGAAAGGAGGTCAGACTTTGCGAGGGTATCGCCGCCCGTAGCGACACTCTCAGAGAAAAATTACAGGCAGTACGGGCAGATGAACAGGAAACCAAACGAAAGGAGCTGATGAAGAATGAATACAGGCGGCGATGCGGCGGAACAAATCGTGAGAATGAGTTTAGAGGGATTTGAGGTTGCCGCAAAACTGACGGGAGCAGGTGCGAAAAATATCGCCGTGCTACTATACACCATTCTCAAAGAAGAACAGAAAACCAAAGGTAAAGCAAGGCTGACGAGTATGCTCCGTTCTGGCAAGGAGCTGAAAGTCTTTACCATTAAGAACGAGGACTTGAAACGTTTTACGCAGGAAGCGAAAAAATACGGCGTTCTCTACTGCGTTCTGGCAGACCGTAAAAACAAAGACCCGAAAGCCGAGGTGGATGTGATTGCCCGTGCCGAGGACGCATCGAAAATCAGCCGTATTGTGGAACGCTTCAACCTTGCTTCGGTGGATACTGCTTCCATTGTGACGGAGGTTGAGAAAGCCAAAGACGAAAAAACCGATATGCCAGAGCCAGACATCGGCGTACAGGAAAAGGCAGAGAAAGATAAACTGCTTGACGCTCTGATGGGCAAGCCAACGCAAAAGGAGGAAAACGCTCCAGAAAACCCCTCGGTGGCAAAGACAGAAAAATCCCCTCCGTCCGAGCCTTTCTCCGAGAAGCCAAGCAAGTCCGCAGAGGGGGCTACTATGACTGACAAGAAACCGTCCGTCAAAGAGGAACTGCGGAAAATCAAGGAGAGCCGCAAAGAGCAGGAAGCCGACGCCCCTGTTGCCCAGGACAAAAGCAGAGCTTCTGACAGGGCAAAAGGTAAGGTCGGCAAGACAGAGCATAAGCAGCCACCGAAAAGAAAGACCCCGAAAAAATCGAAAGGAGCAAGATAAATGAGTATTTATGATGTGTTCAGCGGCGGGAATAAGCCGTATGACAAAGCAGAGTGGGCGGCACAGAAACAGGCGGAACGAAAGGAAGCCTATGAGCTGATTGACAACACCTGTTCGGAAATGGCGGTAAACGGCGACAGCTTCCGTCAGTATCTTGATGTGCAGGGGCGTTTTGACCGCTACTCCGTTGCCAATGCCGTTCTGGTATCGGCACAAATGCCCGAAGCGACACAGCTCAAAGATTACGGCAAGTGGAAACAGAGCCGTGTCTATGTGAACAAGGACGCACAGAAAATCACTATCCTTGAGCCGAGCAAAGAGTATCTTCGTGATGACGGCACAAAGGCGGTATCGTATAACGCCAAAGTGGTATATGACATTTCCGAAACCTCGGCAAAGGACAGACAGGAAGCCGCAGAGCCTAAATCAATGCGTGAGCTTGTGTCCGCAATGATTGATGCAAGCCCCGTTCCGTTTCAGCCTGTTGATGACCTTGAGCTTCCTGCCTTTTATGACAGCGAACAGCAGACAATCTTTATCCGCACGGGCTTGAATGAAGAACAGCTTTTCGTCAGTATGTCAAAGGAGGTTGCTGCGGCGGTCTATGATTTCAAGCACAACGAGAGCCGCAATGCTTCCGAGTTCAAAGCCTACTGCGTGGCGTATATGATAAGCTCCCGCTACGGCGTTGACACCAGAGGCTTTAATTTCTCCAGACTTCCGAAAGAGCTTGCGGAAACGGATACACAGGCTTTCAAGGGAGAACTTGGCTCTATGCGTGATGTTCTGGGTGAAATCCAGAGCGAAATGTATAAGAGTATGGAGAAAAACAAGCCTGCCAAAAGCAAGGAACAGGAACGATAAACGGAGGTACAGCCTATGAGAGAAGAACGATACCATATCGCACTTGATAAGTACGATAAAAATATCGTTATCAATGCGCTTAACACCCTGCGTACACGGCAGTTACAGGAGGAACGCCCCACCGAGCCTGTTGACGAGCTGATAAGCAAGGTGGCACACGCTCCGACAAAAAAGGTTAAGGTCGTGCATTGCAGGTGCAATGAGGAACGATGACCAGAAAACGAGCTTAATCCTTTCTGCCTGCGGCATACTTCCTGTCGTATGGCTTGCCCTGCTGACAGCACCCTATGTCAGCGGCGGTCTTGTAGAGATTATCCGAGGTCTGCCTGTGGCGATGGGCAATCCGTTTGAAATAATGGTATGTGAGGACAGCGTAAAGACTGTCCTCATTTTTTTACTTGCCTACGCTATGGGCATCGGCGTTTATTTCTCTACACGCAGGAATTACCGCAGGCGTGAGGAACACGGCTCTGCGAAATGGGGCAACGCAGGTGCTTTGAATAAGAAGTACCGAGATAAAGACCCGTCAGCCAATAAGCTCTTGACCCAGAATGTCCGTATCGGGTTGGACGGGAAAAAGCACCGCAGGAATCTGAATATTTTAGTCTGCGGCGGCTCTGGTGCGGGAAAAACGAGGTTTTTTTGCAAGCCAAATGCTATGCAGTGCAACACATCTTTTGTAATACTCGACCCAAAGGGCGGTGCGAAACGTTCCTACTTGAAAAGAGTAGGCACAGCACTTCATTAAATCAATATTTAATGTGTGTTGGAGAACTAAACACACGAATAGTCGAATGACGGGGTAACGCCCTGAAAGGCTACTTTAATACTCCGACTGGCAGAAACTTGAGTAAACAAGGCTCTGTCAGAAGCTCGGTGAAGTCGGCAGACAGACACCGTAACAGATAATGCTGACGAAAGATTCCCAGAGGTGGGCGTTGTGTCCTATATGCCGGAAGTCTATAAAATATCTATGGTTAGAATGTAGATGAGAGGTCTACTGACGAATCCTTGAATGTACAGGTCTATATCGGGGCTGGATAGAAATGTCCAGTGACACAAACAGTGTCGCTACTGTGGGTGAGTAAGACTCCGCATTTATGAAAATCCATATAACGTTAAAGGCGTTATCAAGGTAGCAGGCTTATAGAGGAAACCTAAGGATATATGTACAGATAGTGTGTTTGGAACGTTGAAAGCTGACAACATGGAGATTTTACTGTCTGTGAAGTGTTCACATCAGAAAGTTATTGTGAGATTAGCAATGATATAAGGTGTGTTAATGTCAGTGAGAGTGGTGGCACAGTACCTATGAAACCGTGATAACAAGCGGTGGAGGGATAGCCACTAGTCATATGAAGAATAGAATTACTAAGAAAAATGGTATGGGTTCGAGTAAGACTAAGAGATGTACTTGCTCCTGCAAACAAGGAGGGTACAGACCATGCTAAAGAAAAACAAGCTCCGCTATAACGAGTATTATGATATGCAACATATTTATGACGAGTTATACGCACAGAGCAAGAACGGTAATAACTTTTATAAGTTACTTGAAATTATTGGTTCGGAACAAAATATTTGTTTAGCTTACCGTAATCTGAAATCAAACAGTGGCAGTAAAACGGCTGGAACGGATGGAATGACGATAGACGATATAAAACAACTCAGCAATGCTGAGATTGTTGCTACCGTTCGGGAAAGCCTTAGCAACTACCGCCCCAAATCAGTCAGACGTGTTTTCATTCCAAAAGCTGGGAGCGATAAAATGCGTCCATTGGGGATTCCGTGTATCTGGGACAGGCTGGTACAACAATGTATCCTGCAAGTCCTAGAGCCGATATGCGAACCAAAGTTCCATAATCATTCCTATGGATTCCGTGCGAATCGAAGTGCCCACCATGCAGTCAGCAGAGTAACGACACTGATAAATTTATCAAAATATCATTACTGTGTTGACGTAGACATTAAAGGATTTTTCGATAATGTCAATCATGGAAAACTATTAAAACAAATCTGGACACTTGGTATTCGGGATAAAAGATTGATTTGCATTATCAGCAAAATGCTGAAAGCCGAAATTGACGGCGAGGGTGTCCCAGAAAAAGGAACGCCACAAGGCGGTCTGTTAAGTCCACTGCTCTCCCTCATAGTCCTTAATGAATTAGACTGGTGGGTAAGCAGTCAGTGGGAAACATTCCAGCCGAAGAACCGCAGTAAAAATGGGTGGCTTCAATACGCAAAGAAATATACCAAACTGAAAAGCGGTTTTATTGTACGTTACGCTGATGATTTTAAAATCATGTGTTCAACCTATGGAGAAGCACAAAGATTTTACCACAGTACCGTAGATTTTCTTAATAAAAGGCTGAAATTAGAAATCAGTCCAGAGAAATCAAAGGTAGTAAATCTGAAGAAAAATTCATCAGATTTTCTGGGGTTCAAAATCAAAGTCATTCCAAAAGGAAGAACGAAACACGGTTATGTTGCCAAAACAGATATGAACCAAAAAGCATTAAAGAAAGCGAAAACAAATCTAAAGTTAAAGGTAAAAGATATAGCCAGACATACGACTGGCTTCAATATCAGCAGATATAATCTGACAGTTATCGGTATGCAGAATTACTACTGCATAGCAACTAACGTATATAACAACCTGACAGAAGTAAGTTACGCTCTCTTACCGACCATACGAATCCGTTTAAGGAACATTGCAAAATCAGTTCCATTTGAAAGTACAAGTTCAGAATTTCAGAGCAGGACAAAAGGAATCAGACCAAAAACAAAAATAGTGATGATTGCGGATAATCCGCTATTGCCGATTCAAGGAGTACAACACAAAAATCCTATGAATTTCTCGCAAGATATTTGTAATTTTACAAAGCAAGGGAGAAACAAGGTGCATGAGGACGTTGTAGTTGTAACAAAAGAAGAAATCCGAGCGTTGTTGGAAAATGAAAACCCTGCCGATAGCGTAGAGTTTAACGACAATCGTATTTCGGCATATATCGCACAACAAGGCAACTGCTATGTAATGAATCGTCGAGGAACTCCGTCCACTCTGATATGTATTCACAAATCAGACAAAGGAGATAACCTTGATAGATATTCTAATCTGGCATTTGTGGAAATTCCCATTGCAAAGGCAATCCTAACAGAATCAGCAGACGAAGCAAAATCACTGTTAAAAGGTTATGTTCTTAATAGTCAGCAGAAGAAAAAACTGAACAGAATACGGACGAATTACGGATACCAGACAATAACTGGGAAATAACTTATAAATCTATTTGGATATGATGGAACGCCGTATGAAGCGAAAGTTTCATGTACGGTGTGAAGCGGGGGAAAACTTGGAGATAACATCAAAAAGTTACCTATCGCTATAAATCCTGCGGGATACGGGACATCTTCTTGAGAAGAAAGGTTACGAAGTGCGTGTGCTTGATTTGATTTCAATGGAGAAAAGCCATTGTTACAATCCTTTTGTTTATTTGCAGAATGACAATGATGTGCAGAAGCTCGTAACCAATCTTTTCAAGAGTACCACTCCGAAAGGTTCACAGAGCAATGACCCGTTTTGGGATACGGCAGCGTCAATGCTTCTGCTTGCACTTGTATTTTATCTGCATTATGAAGCACCGCCGGAAGAACAGAATTTTGCAATGGTAATGGAAATGCTCAGAGCCGGGGCGATTGAGGACGAGGACGACCCAAGTCCTTCTCCGCTTGATAATCTGTTTTCGGATTTGATGATAGATAATCCTGACCACATTGCTTTGAAGTATTACCACTCTTATCATTCCGGTTCTTCCAAAACATTAAAATCCATACAGATAACCCTTGCAGCAAGGCTTGAAAAGTTTAACTTGGAAAGTCTTGCTGCTCTTACTTCTGCCGATGAACTGGATTTGCAGTCACTCGGAGAGAAAAAGGTGGCACTGTTTGCACTGATACCGGATAACGACTCTAGTTTCAACTTCTTGGTATCCATTCTTTACACACAGCTCTTTCAGCAGTTGTTTTATGCAGCCGACCATATTCACGGCGGTTGTCTGCCGATGCCTGTTCATTTTATGATGGACGAATTTGCCAATGTTTCACTGCCGGACGACTTCGACAAGATACTGTCGGTTATGCGTTCCCGTGGGGTATCGGTAAGCATCATCTTACAGAACTTGGCACAGCTTAAAGCCTTGTTTGAAAAACAGTGGGAGAGCATTGTGGGTAACTGCGATGAATTTCTTTACCTTGGTGGAAATGAGCAGTCAACCCATAAATATGTGTCGGAGCTGTTGGGCAAGGAAACCATTGATACCAACACGTTCGGAAAGAGTACCGGAAGAAGCGGTAATTATTCCACCAACTATCAGATTAGCGGCAGAGAGTTACTTACCCCTGATGAGGTGCGTATGCTCGATAATCAGTACGCTATTTTATTTATCCGTGGGGAAAGACCCATTATGGATTTCAAATATGACATTATGAAACACCCGAATGTGGCACTTACCACAGACGGAAAGGCAAGTCCTTATAAGCACGGAGAAGTCACAAAAGATATTGCTTCGATTGCCATTTGGGACATTGACCCTGCAACACTTCCTGAAAAGGAAATGGAAGAAACGAACTGGGAACTTCTTTCCGATGAGGAGATGGAAGCTCTGTTCATAAACAATCAAACAAATTAAATTTTGGAGGTATTCAACTATGACTATTTTTAAGAAAAAAGCAACTGACATTCAGGAAACAAAGAAACTGCCTATGACCGGAAAGGTTAAGAAAGGCTTCCGTGCTTACTGCACAATGGTCATTATCGGTGCGTTGGCACTTGGAATGACAACGACTGCATTTGCAGCGAATGACCCGCTTACCGTAGTCAATAATCTGTCCGATTTTATCTTCGGACTTATCCGTGCCATCGGTATGATTTTGCTTGGCTTTGGTATCGTGCAGGTCGGTCTTTCACTCAAATCTCACGACCCTTCTCAGAGAGCCAATGGCTTCCTGACTCTTGCGGGTGGTGTCATTATCACTTTTGCGAAAGAAATCCTTACTCTTATCACAGGCTAAGATAAGAGTTACACAGTTATCGAGGGGTGTGCCAAGTTAAGGTACACCCCTTAATTGTAAGGAGGTGCTTTGAATGAGTGATAACTGGGTAGTTCAAAATCTTGAAAATGCCCTTGAAACTTGGAATGAAAAACTGTCGGAAATATGGACACTCATCACAACTACACCGCAGAACTTTAAGGGCGGGAATATCTGGAAGGTTATCGTTGACATCAATGGTGCGGTTCAGGCTATCGGGCTTGCCTTACTTGTATTGTTTTTTGTGATAGGTATGGTAAAGACCTGCGGAAGTTTTACAGATGTGAAGAAACCGGAACACGCACTGAAACTCTTTGTTCGTTTTGCACTGGCGAAAGGTGTTATCACATACGGAATGGAGCTTATGCTTGCACTATTTAATATCGTGCAAGGGACGATTTCAACCATTATGAATGCTGCCGGATTTGGAACTCCGGAACAGACGACCTTGCCCGCAGAGATGGTAACGACCATAGAGGATTGCGGATTTTTCGAGAGTATTCCCTTGTGGGCGGTAACGCTTATCGGAGGATTATTTATCACGGTGCTGTCGTTCATTCTGATAATGACGGTGTACGGAAGATTTTTCAAGTTGTATATGTACACAGCACTTGCACCGATACCGCTTTCCACATTTGCAGGAGAACCGACACAGAATGTCGGCAAGAGTTTTATCAAGAGCTATTGTGCCGTTCTGCTTGAGGGAGCAGTCATCGTACTTGCTTGTATTATTTTCTCCGTATTTGCTTCATCGCCGCCAGTGGTGAATCCTGACGCAGCAGCAGTTACGCAAGTGTGGGCATATATTGGGGAACTGGTATTTAATATGCTTGTTCTTGTCGGTGCAGTGAAAATGTCTGACCGTATTATCCGAGAGATGATGGGACTTTAAGGAGAGATTTTGAGATGAACCAAAGAGATTGTAAGAAATGTGTTTACTATGGCGGTAAACGAAAAGGCAAAGTCTTTTGCCTGAATGATAAATGCGTGAGGGGGAAAGACCGAAACCGCAGGAAAGGAAACAGATATGGAAGTAAAAATTAACCGAGAAATCAGAAATTATACAGAGTCAATGTTTTTTGGACTGTCGCTCAGACAGTTCATTTTTTCTGTTCTCGCTTGTGGCGTTGCGGTAGGACTGTATTTCTTGCTCAGACCGTATGTTGGCACGGAAACCGTATCGTGGGTGTGCATTTTGGGTGCTGCCCCGTTTGCGGCACTTGGCTTTGTGAAGTACAACGGTATGACCGCAGAAAAAGCAATTTATGCGTGGATAAAGTCGGAGTTTTTAATGCCGAAGAAGTTGGTATTTCACTCCACCAATGTGTATTACGAACTGATGAAGCCAAGCATTGAACAGAAGCAAAAGGAGGTATTGAAGTCAAATGATTAAGACTCTTACGAACCTGTTTAAGCAGGATAAAGAAAAATTTGTTGTACCGAAAGGGGTGCAGGACGTGATTCCCGTGGCAGCTATCTTTGATGATGGCATTTTCAAAGTGGGAAAGGATAAATATTCAAAGACTTATCGCTTTACAGATATTAACTATGCAGTGGCGAGCCGTGAGGATAAGGAAGCGATGTTCCTTGAATATTCCGAACTTCTGAACTCTCTTGACAGTGGTGCAACGACAAAAATCACAATCAATAATCGTCGGCTCAACAGACTGGATTTTGAGCAGACAATCCTTATTCCGACAACCGGAGATAATCTGGACGAGTATCGAGAGGAATATAACAAAATGCTTCTTGATAAGGCAACGGGTGCAAACTCCATTGTTCAGGATAAGTATATTACCATTTCCATCAACAAAAAGAGTGTGGAGGACGCAAGAACTTATTTTGCCCGTGTCGGTGCAGATTTGATTGCTCACTTCGGCAGGCTTGGAAGTAAGTGTGTGGAACTGGAAACAGACGAAAGACTTCGTATTTTCCACGACTTCTATCGTGTGGGAGAAGAAAGCTCTTTCCACTTTGATATTAAGGAAACAAGAAAAAAGGGACACGATTTTAAGGATTATATCTGCCCCGACACAATGGAATTTGAAAAGGACTATTTCAAGATGGGAAACCGTTATGGAAGAGTCCTTTTTCTTCGTGAATATGCGTCCTATATCAAAGACAGTATGGTGGCGGAACTTACGGATATGAACAGGAATCTGATGATGTCCATTGATATTGTTCCCGTTCCAACTGATGAAGCAGTAAAGGAAGCAGAGAACCGTCTGCTTGGTGTGGAAACCAATATCACAAACTGGCAGCGTAGGCAGAATGCCAATAACAACTTCTCTGCAACTGTTCCGTATGATATGGAGCAGCAGAAGAAAGAAATGAAAGAGTTCCTCGATGACCTTACGACCCGTGACCAGAGAATGATGTTCGCTGTTATCACAATGGTTATTACAGCAGACAGTAAGGAACAGCTTGAGAATGATACGGAAGCGTTGCTTACCACAGCAAGAAAACATCTTTGCCAGTTTGCAACACTGAGATTTCAGCAGGTAGATGGACTCAACACGGTAATGCCGTTTGGAACAAGAAAGATTGATGCGTTCAGAACACTTACAACAGAGAGCCTTTCGGTATTTATCCCATTCAGGGTGCAGGATATTTTCCACGAGAACGGTATCTATTACGGTCAGAATGTTATCAGCAAAAATATGATTATCGCAGACCGTAAGCAGCTTTTGAATGGTAACTCCTTTATTCTCGGTGTATCTGGTGGCGGTAAGTCATTTGCGGCAAAGGGAGAAATCATCAATCAGGTGCTTTCTTCAGATGCGGATATTATCATCATCGACCCTGAACGAGAGTATTCACAGCTTGTCAATGCGATGGGTGGAGAAGTAATCAATATATCTGCTACTTCCGACAATCACATCAATGCAATGGATATGAATAAGGATTACGGCGACGGTGCAAACCCTGTCATTTTGAAATCCGAGTTTATTATGTCCCTTTGTGAACAGCTTATCGGAGGAACAAATCTCGGAGCGAAGCAGAAGTCTATCATTGACCGTTGCACGGCAAGCGTGTATCGCAGTTATCAGCAGAATGACTATCAGGGACATATACCGACCTTGCAGGATTTCAGGGCAGAACTTTTGCAGCAGGACGAACCGGAAGCAAAGGAACTGGCACTTGCCATTGAACTTTTCACACACGGTTCTCTGAATACCTTTGCAAAGCAGACGAATGTGGATACCAATAATCGCCTTATCTGCTATGACATTCTTGATTTGGGTAAACAGCTTATGCCGATTGGTATGCTTGTTGTCCTTGACTCTATCCTGAACCGTATCACACAGAACCGTGCAAAGGGTAAGAACACCTTTATCTTCATTGATGAGATTTATCTTCTGTTCCAGCACGAATACTCTGCAAACTTCCTCTTTACCTTGTGGAAGCGTGTGAGAAAATACGGTGCATACGCAAGTGGAATCACTCAGAATGTCGATGACCTTTTGCAGAGCCACACAGCGAGAACAATGCTTGCAAACTCAGAGTTCATCATTATGCTGAATCAGGCTTCCACAGACAGGCTTGAGCTTGCAAAACTTCTGAATATTTCTGACCTCCAGATGTCCTATATCACGAATGTGGAAGCAGGACACGGACTTATCAAGGTGGGAAGTTCGCTTGTACCGTTTGCAAACAAATTCCCTAAGAACACGAAACTTTATAAACTGATGACAACCAAACCAGGCGAAGCATAAGGAGGGATTTACAATGTCTAAGATTCAATTTCGCAATGCTGCACACAGAGATTTTGTATTGGAAAATCTGGATAAGTGCAAAGTCAACGACTGCTATCACAGAGCATTTTTCTATGTGATGGGTATTTCAGAAGAAACAAGAATGAACATCGGAAAGATGTTTGATTTTAAGAGGGATTGCATTATACCGGAAGGTATGCACGGCGGTTGGCAGACAAGTGGCACAGTCAAGGTCTGCCACCTTGCCTTTAATCTCTGGAATGGATTTACGGAAGAAGGCAGGGAAAATCTCTATACACCGGAGGAACTGTTCTGTTGCGGATATGCTCCGTATTTTATGGAGGGTATCAAGTTGAGGTATCCGGAGTATTGCAGAGATTTGACTCCACCTAAGAGAAACGATATGGAAAGGTAAGAGAAAATGAGCAGAAAAATCTATATTATTATTGCGATGGTGTTTACGGTAGTGTTGTCTGTAAGCACCTTCTTTATTATCCGTAATCATATTGACTCTGCCAAGCAGAATGAAGTCTATGATAACCTTGCGGAGATTGTGGAGGACGAGCCGCCAAAGGAAAATGAGGGCGTGACGTTTTCGGAAGATAAGGACTATCTTGCGGAATATCTTGAACTCTATCGGCAGAATGAGGATATGGTGGGTTGGATAAAGGTTGAGGATACCAATATCAACTATCCGGTCGTGCAGTCTGTAAATGAGCCGAACTTCTACCTGAAGCACAAGTTTGATAAGACCTATTCCGCTTATGGCTGTCCATATGTGCAGGAAAATTGTGATGTGCAGAAACCTTCAGACAACATCATTATTTACGGACACCACATGAATGACGGTTCTATGTTTACGGGACTGATGAAGTACAGAAATAAAAGCTTTTGGGAAGAACATAAGGATATTACTTTTGATACACTGACGGACAGACACCAGTATGAAGTGATTGCAGTCTTTAAGACGGTTGTTTATACAAACAGCTCCGATAGCTTTAAGTATTATGAGTTTACGGACACAGAAAATGCGACAGAGTTTGATGCGTATGTTGCTAAGTGCAAGGAACTTTCTCTGTATGATACCGGAGTATCGGCAGAGTATGGCGACAAGCTGATTTCTCTTTCTACTTGTGAATATTCAAGAAACAATGGCAGGCTTGTTGTTGTCGCTAAGAGAGTGGATTAAACCCCACTCTCTATTATTTTTCGAGAAAGGAGGAAACCGATGGCTGATATAAAAACAAGAGATACAAGCAAAGGTACAATCAAGACCATAAATAAGGCAGCAGTTGCCACGGAGCGAATGAAGAAAGCCTATGTGATGACGAAAGATAAGGCAGAACATTCCACCAACGCTTCGGAAAATTCCGCAGAGGAATATGCTTCCGATAAAATCGAAGCGGCAACGGATAGGACTGTTCACGAAACGGCATACCGTGCGGATAAAGTCGGCAGATGGGGTGTGCGTGAAACAAGACAGAATTATCAGAAAGCCAAAACGGGAATTGAGAATTTCAAGACCAAGCGTGCAGAGAAGCAGCTTCAAAAACAATCGGTCAATCCTGTCGGAAAACAGAGCATCCGAACTCTGGAGCGTACGGAGAAAACAATTAAACAGTCTGCAAGGTCGGCAGGAAATACGACAGTCAAGACCGTATCGAAAGGTGCAACCAATACTGTTCAAAGGTCGGTTAAGACTGCTGAACAAACGGCAAAGACTTCTATTAAGACCACAAAAGAAGCTGCCGTTATAGCACAGAAAACAGCAAAAACAACAGCCAAAGCAACACAGAAAGCGGCTCGGACGGCAAAGAAAGCGGCGAAAGCCACAGCAGATACCGTCAAAGCCACAGCGAAAGCTACTGTTGCGACAGTCAAAGCGATTATTGCAGGGACAAAAGCACTTGTAGCAGCAATCGCAGCAGGCGGTTGGATAGCGGTGCTGATTATTATGATTGTCGTATTGTTTGGTGCTGCCGTAGCAATGTTTGGAGGAGAAAGTGACAGTAATTCCTATACTCCGGTAAGTGCAGAGGTAGAAGCCTATGAACCTATCATACAGAAGTATGCCAAGGAGTACGTCATTCCTGAGTATGTAGACCTTATCAAGGCGGTTATGATGCAGGAAAGCGGCGGCAGAGGACTTGACCCTATGCAGGCAGCAGAAGGAAGTTTCAATACGAAGTATCCGCACGAACCTAATGGAATTAAAGACCCTGAATATTCTATCCAGTGTGGTGTTCAGGAATTGAAAGCGGCTCTTACCTCGGCAGAGGTGGAAAGTCCGATTGATATGGAGCATATCAAACTTGCCTTGCAAGGCTACAACTTCGG
>ENA-OPJV01000128-OPJV01000128.1-human-gut-metagenome-genome-assembly--contig:-NODE-128-length-31983-cov-1.603671_pt1 | contig 31983 bp, 20 predicted proteins | sample MGYA00241772_ERZ501669 | MGnify/ENA primary metagenome ERZ501669 (study PRJEB25962, sample SAMEA2042290) | human gut metagenome | biome: human gut; feature: human-associated habitat; material: faeces...
AGGGTGTCGCCGTTGCGTCTCTGTGCTGTCCCAGTCCGTTTCCCCAACCGTCTCATAATCATTAGTTGGGGCTCCACCCTTTGATGTTCAGTCGCTTACGGAATGCTACTAGTCAAATCTGACTGGCAGCATTTTGCTGTTTCCTGTTTTTCACACGTTTACTGATCACGCCTTAATTAACTTTGTATCCACGTTTACATACACGTTTCCTTACGTGCAGCCTCTCTGTCTTACTATCAACTCTATAGGCTATGTACGCTTGCCGATGTATATAAATTGCATGCAAATTATTCACCCATAAATAATTAATGCTATGTTGAAAATCTCTAAGGACGGAGTCTCCGTCATAGCTGTGCTTGACAGGCGCAGAGCAAAGAAATCAGGTGTGTTCCCAGTCAAGATTGAGGTTGTTTACAACCGTATCCAAAAGTACTACCCAACAGGAGTCGATCTCCCTGCCTCAGAGTGGAAACGGATATCCTACTCTAAGCGCATGCCCGATTGCCACGCTGACATCATCACGAAATTCAATCAGATAAGCGCTGAAGTTGAAGCTTTACTTGAGAAAGGTGCGTTTTCATTTGAGACTTTGGAGGCCAGATTAGGTTAACCCGTTGACAAGACGTTAAACGCGGCGCTCGAGTCAATGATGGACAAATTTCAAGCTGAGGGGAGGATAAACTCCTACTATCGCTGCCGTACGACTCTGAAAAATGTAGAACGGTTCGCCGGTAAGGAAATCTTGTTCAGTAAGTTGTCTGTTTCATGGTTTAACGCTTTCGAGAGTTTCCTCAAGAAGGAGAACAAGGCGATGACCACAATCTGCATCTACATGAAAACCCTCCGTTGTGTTATGAACGATGCCGCGGCCGCTGGCTTGGTCAAGGAATCAATGTTTCCGTTCGGCCGTGGCAAGTACATAATTCCCAAAGGCAGTTCCAGAAGCCTCGCCCTCTCGTACGATCATATTCGTAAAATAGTCGCCTACAAAGGCACCGCGTCCAGGGAGCGCTACCGCGACCTATGGCTCTTCTCCTACCTTTGCAACGGCATCAATTTCCGCGACATGCTATTCCTTAAATATAAGAATATAATAGACGGTGAGATCTGTTTCCTTCGCTCCAAGACTGCTCGTGCCTATGGCGGATCAAAGATTATCCGTGCCGTGATCACTCCTGAGATGATGGACATTCTCCGCCGCTGGGGCAATCCATACGACGGCAATCCCGAAACCCTCCTGTTTGACTATGCCGAAGGTGCCACTGACATGCTTTCCATCTCCAACACCGTCCGTAAAGTCATCAGCATGTGCAACAACGCCTTGAAGAAAATAGCCGAGGAGTTGGGAATACCACCGTTCACAACCTATTCAGCCAGACACAGTTTCGCCACAGTTCTCCTTCGTCAGGGCGTGGATCTCACATTTATCTCGGAATCTCTCGGCCACTCCAGTCTCTTGGTCACCGAGCACTATCTTGGCGGTTCAGACCGTCTGGACAGAATGCGCAACGCCCGTCTCCTGACCAATTTCTGATGAATATGCTCCACCCGGCCACCGAGCCTGTCGAAGCGCCTGGCCCCGTCGAAGCGTCCGGCAGAGGGCGGCAACAACAAGGACACCTCCGGCATGCAAACCGTATGTCAGTCCATAATCCTACGGATTGAATATGTCCGTTCCAGTGGTCTGAGTCAGTGTTTCCCGAGAGAAAACGGGCGTCACTGAGTAATTATTAGAATAACACTAGTTCATCTGGGATGCCACAAAGCGGCATCCCTTTTTGCGTCATGATGCCAAGTAAAAAACAAAAACCCTCCGCACTCCATACCTCTTGTACGAAGAGTAGTCAATAGGCAGATTACCTTTTCTGACTAAAGGAACACCCCTTCTTGCCGCTGAGCCTGCCCTGTCCTGGCCGCGAGCCTGTCGAAGCGACTCCTTAAGCATAATTGCCGTAACGTCATTGAAGAATTATGATGCTTGTCTCGTAAGCTTCAAAATGATGCGTCCCGATTTGACCGAAATTGAATTTTACTGGTTCGGGGAGAATATTGTATATTTTTGTAAAGCCCTCGATTTGTTCTGGTTCCTCCATTCTCCTGTCATCCTTTGCCGACAGATAACACACCTTTGTTTGGAAACCATCAATGAAGTTGGCGATGGAGTTGGATTTATACAATTGGTTCAATGTGTCGGAAAGCTGTTTTTTCCCGGCTCTTCTTTTATTGGAGATATTTTCGCGGGATAGCTCCTGCACTATGAAGTACACCTTTTCGTCAGACATGTCATATACGAGAAAATCTGCTACTTTTACTCCATCTTTCAGTCTGCTTTTATGTGCGTTCCCATGACCGTCATCAGATGTGAATCGGTGAAGATATTCATCATAGCAGATGAAACGTAGGCAATACGTGACAGTATTGTCCTTCCCGTTTATATAATGAACGGCACCTTCATTGAATGTCTTGATGAAATGTGTGTCGTCATCTCTGGCATCAACAACACTGAACAGATGTTCGTTTGTGTCATTGTACTGTGGTGTTCCCTCGTCTTCTGTGCATAGAGGAGCCTCGTATCTCTGTATCTGATTGATAACACCGGATATCTCTTGCCTTAATAATTGCTCCATCTCTATTCTGTCCCGATTTCTGAATACATGTCTCTGATTGGATCGGACATTGAATGTGTGTCGAAGATTATTCGCCCGTATTTGTCTTTTGTTTTTAATGAGCCAATGTTGCCATCATATACCTCATAAACATCGATCTCCTCAGGGCGTAGGCACGGACCATTTTCTGGCTTTCGGTTGATCAAAACATTCATGTAGTTGACAATGTATGGGCTGTGAGTGGCCATCATCAGCGATATATTATAAGGATGAGTTTGGGCATAGCACCGACTGACAATGAAGTCAATCAATGAGCACTGACTTTCCGGATAGAGACTTAATTCTGGCTCTTCAATAAACAGGTGGACGTTCTTGGCGCTGATCTCACCGATGTTTTTTGCGGTGCTGAAATCCTTGAGCCTGTCATTATCCTGCAAGTATCCGAACAACGACGAGTTCATTGACTTTTGGGCGTCGAACTTCCTTGCGTAATATTCAACGATAAGGCTTAGAGGGGAAACTGTCTGCATTCCAGAGGATGCGTTGCGCAGAAGAATAGGATTGGCTGCTCCGTTTGTGTTTTTGATCAAGTATTTGTCGCCTTTGTTGCCTTTTTCGATTTTTAACTCGACATTCAGATATTCAAGTGGCAGTTGCCTTATCTCGTCAGCTGCCAGCAGAAAGTTTTCCAATGTGTCTTGCAGGTAATAGTTGGCGTTCTTTTTTTCGACCTTGTTCTCCAGAAAGTCAGGGATGATTGACCGTTTGTCGGAGATATAACATATCTTTTCCAAACTTAGATTCGTTTCTGGAATGTCAGCCTGGGCGTTTAACCTTCCATTATTATATTCTATCTCATAGTCTCCCCTGCGATATAGGATTTCTGTCCGGGGGGTTAGATATTCGTTTATCTGAGATGTCTTTAATAAGGTGCGCATCTGGATTCCAATACCGGTCTTTTTGATGTTCGCTTGTTTAACGTACGATCTTAGTACGACACGCTTGTATATCCAACGGCACAGGGATAGCACTTTCATGATGGTGCTCTTGCCGCTTCCTGATTCTCCGATCAGTATTGTGAGAGAGGGTATATTGTTGATCTCAATCTCTTCTATAGGGCCGAAATTACGGATTCTAAGATACTCGCTCATGTCTTTTTACTTTTGTCCGCACTGTTTGATGTCGCTTATCGCGGTTTTCGCAAAAATAGTGATTATTATTAGAATATAAAAACTTCCCGTGAATCAGCATGTAAAACGTATGTCGGTGACTTTCCGGCTGTCATTGAATATCCCTCTGTAAGTGTTTGGAAAGTGGTTCAACCTCCGAAATGAGGTGTTACTCCCAGTAATAAATATGTTTACAAGCCCCCAACGAGGGGTACTCCATAACACAACGACAAATATATGGGTTTAATTTTTCATAAACAAGATTTTTCATAAAGAAATTGCCGGAAAACTGGAAAAAAAGCATTTGTCACTGGGAGTGATAATGACGATGGATTAGATGTCCAATGAGACTAAGGAAGAGCGAGGGGTGCTCTTGTATTTTAATTGATGATAGCTATAAACATTTAAGTTCAATCTATACATTTTTATTTTTTTTGTTATGAACAAAAAGTTGATCAATTCTTTCCTGCTTGGAGCCACATTGGTTCTCTCAGCGGGTGCTTTCGTGTCCTGTCAGGACTATGGAAGCGACATCAACGACCTTACCGATCGCGTGAGTGCAGTCGAGAAGGTGTCTAAGGAATTGCAGGCCCTCATTCAGAAGGGGTCTGTGATCACTAATGTGGAGTCTAGCGCGAAAGGTGTCAAAGTGACATTGAGCAGTGGCGAGACATTCGAGATTACCAACGGTACCAATGGAGCCGATGGTAAGGATGGTAAAGACGGCGCCGCCGGTAAGGATGGCAAGCCGGGAAGCGTGGTGACAATCGGTTCGGATGGTTACTGGTACATTGATGGTGTCAAGACCGAGTACAAGGCCCAGGGTGAGAAGGGCGAAAAAGGTGACCAAGGTGAGACCGGCCCCCAGGGACCTCAAGGCCCGAAAGGCGAGGATGGCAAGGATGCCACTGGCATCTACTACTATCCTGGCACAGAAGGCGCTGAGAAGGGTTTCTGGGTAAAGGTTACCGTTGTCGGAGACAATGAGACAAAGGAAGTGACCACCTTGAGGTGGGCTCCAAAGGAGGAAGACCGCATTGGAGTTGTTTGGACTGACGGCCAGCTTAAGCTGACTAACGTCAAGGGTTATGATGGTACTCTTACGATTGACCTTAATACCTACCTTAAGGCTCTTGTCTTTAAGCCGGAGATGGTGCTTGACGGTCAGAACGCGATGGAGTACATCTATATTCCTTACCAGCCTGTGACTGTGGGCGGCAAGGCGGAAAATGTAAAGCACGCTCATATGCGTCACACCGCTAACGGTTGGAAGGATGTCGAGAACACCTACACTGTAGGTGCTACGACAAGCCATAGTGGGGTCGCCTACCTTAACCCTACCTATGACAAGCTTTACAGCCTTGACCCTTCAAATGCGATTGTGTCTGAATACACACAGAAAAACCTTGGGACAGTGTCTCAGGATCCTGATTTCGTGAAGACAAGAGCCGCAAGCGTTCCTAACTACGCTTCAAATCCTGCCGCGGCTGCCCCTAAGGCTACATTCCTTGACGTGAAGGATGGTATTATGCACGTCGGCATCACAATGAAAGGTCAGTTGGTAAAGACTCAGGAAGAGGCCAACCCTTATCAGGCGTTCTCCTTCTACAATCACAAAGCTGACAAGAGCAAGATCACTGATCTCGCCGTCACAGCTCCTTTGGGAGAGGGCAAGGAGACAATCACCTCTACCTGGGCTTCTGTCTATGCTTCTCAGATGGTGTTCGAGAGCCTTTCATACACAGACTTCGCAAAGCAGTACACTTATGTTGACCCAGAGCACAATTACACCTCTTGGTCTTATGTGAACGGCAAGTTCGTTCAGAAGATCAACGAAAAGGGTAGGCTTCTTGGTGAAGGCACTGATGCTCACAAGACTCCTGTAGAGGGTGGTATGCATCTTTATCATAGTGTACACGGCGCCGCGCAGATGGTAGCGACTCTTGAGCTTGCGTACGACAGCGAGACCGGTCTCAACCTTAACAAGCTTGTTGACGCTGACGTTATCTACAACTCTTGCCGCTCTTGGAACGATAACAACATCAAGACCCGCACCGAGGCTCAGCTTAAGGAGCTTGGAATGAAGTTCAATTTTGTTCAGGTTCCGTTCGCTGTAGGTGAGAATGGCACCGAGCAGACCCAGAACCATAGCATTCTCGACAAGAGGGCTGATGGTACTTACATCGTTGCCTGTGGCGTCAAGTCCAACAGTGACACCAATCCTGTGGCTTGCGAGCCGGATCCAAGCAAGGTGGGTAAGAACGCTCCGAAGTCTATCGTCGGCAGGACTCCGCTCATCCGAGTTGAACTTAAGGACACTGTCAACAACAAGATCGTCGAGGAAGGTTACATCAAGTTCATCATCGTTGAGCCTGAGAGACCTATCATCACAAAGACATTCGATCTTGGTTACTTCTACTACAAGTGCACCGATCAGTTCCAGACCGCTACCTGGCACGCCATCGAGCAGAAGGTTCTTGACGAGGGTGTTGATATGGGCAAGGAGACATTCAACCTGCTCTATGAGGCTGTGAAACTTCCTGGAGATTCTGACGACCCTAACGATCCAGAGAATGTGTTCGCTCAGTGGGAGCCGACCGGAAAGACGGACATCTATGGCCAGCCTACGTTCAAACTTACCACCAAGCCTGTCGGTAAGATCTATGAACTTAAGGATCCGGATCACGAGACTACAAATGTAATCAGAATTGACCTGACCCGCAATGACTTCGTTAACTGTGTTACCGATAAGACTTACCCTGTCGTAGAGGAACTCAGGTACATCAAGTTCATCCCGAGAAAGGGTCTGGGCAACACCAACTTCAACCGTGAGCCTGTATATCTCCCTGTAAAGGTTACCTTCGCTTATCCTAAGGCTGTGATGGCCAACAAGATTCCTAAGTACTGGTACGCTGACAACAGCTTCAACCCTGCCAACGATGTTCTTGCGAAGGATCAGCTTAGAAACATCCACGGTAATGTCGAGGCTCCAGGCAACGAGGTTGACATCAAGGAGGCGAACTGCGACTTCAATGTTTACCTTGACGAGCGCTTCGCAAAGACCACCATCGGACATTCATTTGGCAATGACTGGTCATCTGATTTCGTATTCGGTGTAAATGACAACGCTCCTACTATCTCAATACAGCCTGATGCATTCACTCCATCAATGGCTTGGAACGTTCCTGCTAACTTCCCGTCATTTAAGCAAAGTGAGCTTCGTTATGTCTATTACTTCACCCTTGCCAACAATGGTAAGAGCGTCAAGGGCGCGAGCGGTAAGACATATAAGCTTTCTGTCGCCAACACAGTTGCCAACACCAAGATCGCCAAGGATGAAGCAGCAGTCGTTTCTCTCTACACTGACAATGTCAAGTACGAGTACAAGAACACTGTCCTTAAGGCTGGCAACGAGGAGATCGCAAGGATTGAGTACTTGCGTAAAGGTACTGAGTTCGGCGAGGAAGCCTCACGTGATTACGAGGCAAGACTCGTAATCTCAAACGAGTCTGAGGCTGCGAAGGATCTGATCAACCTCCCTGAAGGCAAGAAGTCTTTGTCTATCAATGATGCGGAATCAGTAGCGAAGTTCTTCAAGGAGACATTTGATGTCAACCTCGGCGTGGCTGTATTCAATAAGTGCGGTGCTTATATGCCGCTGAAGGACAACACCTTCAATGTTGAGCTCCTGAAGCCGGTTTATGTTGAGCCTAAGGGTCCTGCTGTATTCACTGACGCTGTTGATAACGGAACAACGATTTCCCTCTTCGACCTTGTCGAGTTCTATGATTGGAGGTCTATCGGTACCGCAAGCGACTATGTCTTCAGAACTCATAGGACGACTGACCTCTACAAGTACTACAATGTGGATCTCATCACTGTTAATCCAGAAGAAATCAAGACTGACCTTTCCGGTGAGTTCAAGTCTCTGAAGGAGTACAGCAATGGCGTTGAGTTCCAGGTTCTTGACGGAACAATGACCCGTATTGACAATGGTCACGTTGTCCCTGCCGGCCATACATCCAAGCCTAAGAATGATGCTTATAGCTACGATTTCCTGAGGTATAAGAACAATACCGCCACCGTTGTCAGCTTCAAGGTTCAGATCCCTGTCAGAATCCACCACAAGTGGAGCCAGAAAGACCTTGTTGTTTGGGTTGAAGGTACTGTTAACAGGACTGAAGGCAATTAGTTCATAATTGATTAATCTATCGATTTCCCCGGTTTGCGAAAACGAGCCGGGGATTTTTTCTTCAATGAACTTGACCATCATATTAATAATACACTGAAGTGCTGATGATGAGAAAGATAGTTTTGATTTGTTTGTTTGTGATCCTCGGTGTGTCCGGAATATCCACCTCGACAGCTGCCGCGCATCCTGAAGACCGGCAGGATATTCATTCAAGAGATTTCCGCCCGGAGTGGTTTGTCCAGGTTCTTGGTGGAGCGGCATATTCGTTGGGAGAGGCTGACTTTGTACGCCTTCTTTCACCCGCGGCTCAAGCCTCGGCCGGATGCCGCTTCAGCCGCTTGTTTGGCGCAAGGGTCGCTTTCAGTGGTTGGCAGGCCAGGAACCGGTACAACTATCCTCGTTTCGACTACTCCTGGAACTATGCGCGGTCCAGTGCGGAGATTGTCTTGGATGTCACGTCTGTGCTCGCCGGCTGGCGTGAGGGTCGCCTTGTCAGCCTGAATCTCTTTGCCGGAGGTGGGGCAGCGGTCGGCTTCAGGAACTTGGATGCCAACCGTGCCCGCAGGAACAATCCGGATTTCCAAGGTTTGGAAAAATTATGGACAGGGACTAAGTTTTTCTGGGCGGGGAGGGGAGGCCTTGAGCTTGACCTGCGTCTTGCCCGCAGTCTGTCCATTTGCCTGGAGGCGGACGCTGGAATATTCCCGGATGACTTCAATTCAAAGGTTGGTAAGGATGACGGCTTCGACTGGCAGTTTAATTGTCTTGTCGGATTGAAATTCGCCCTTGGAAGATGAAAGGCGGAAATTCTGGGCCTTCGTTCAAGTCCAACTGATGGAGAATATGCTGATTTTTCAGGCTCGTCTCATAAGAAATGTTAAATATTATATGGATACTATGTCAATTAATCTACAATGAATACGATGAAGAAATATTTCAAGGTGTGCGCTATGCTTGCCGCCGCGGCGCTTCTCGCACTGTCATCGCTGATGTCGTGCTCGGACTATCAGGATGAGATCAACAATCTCGGAAAACTATACGAGGAACACGAGCAACGCCTCAAGAAACTGGAGGATCTGACCGAAAATTTCGGTAAACAGCTCCAGAGTCTGGCCTCTTTGGTCAATGCTCTGGAAGGAGGAGACAATATCAAGTCTGTCGTGCCGATTGAGAATGGTTACACAATTTATTTCAACAAACAGGAACCGATAACAATCACCAATGGCAAAGATGGCCGGAATGGACTTGACGGAATGACTCCGGACATCTCGATCAGGCTGGATTCTGACGGATGCTACTATTGGACGCTGAATGGCGAGTGGCTTTTGTCCGGAGGACAGAAAGTCCGTGCCAACGGGAAGGATGGAGCAAAAGGCGAAGACGGTGAGAAAGGCGACAAAGGTGATAAAGGAGACAAAGGTGATTCCGGCAGTGCGAGCGGGGCTCCGATGCTTCGCATCAATTCCTCCACGAATGAATGGGAGGTCTCCGCGGACGGCGGCAAGACTTGGACTACCACGGGAACCAAAGCGACAGGGCCGCAAGGAGAGAAGGGAGATAAAGGCGATACGGGAGACAAAGGAGATAAGGGTGACAAGGGCGATAAAGGTGATAAGGGCGACAAGGGCGATGCCGGTAGTTCCGGTGGCTCCGGCTTGTTCTCCGGCGTTAAACTCTCTGAGGACGGAAAGACCTTGATACTCACGATGTCAGATGGCACGGTCTATAATGTTCCTATTGCCGTGAATGAACCGAAACCGGAAGAGAAATACGTCTGGGTGGGAGGTAACTTGGTTGACTCCAACAATGCGTCCAGTGTCGGAGGCGCTTGGCTGAAGAAGGGAAAGGTCTCGTATGACTTTGAGTCGAAAGTCCTTACGCTTCAAGGGGCGGAGATCGAGACCTCGCTTGACAACGTCGGCATCAAATCAGAGGTGAGCGGCTTGACAGTCAATGTCATCGGAACCTGCTCGATCAAATCCTCATCGTCTGCCATCAACGCTCTTGCTGACATAAGGATAACCGGCAGTGGGACTCTTAATCTGGTGGGGACGATCGGGATAATGTTGCAGCCGTCATCATCGGTCACAATCTCGGATGCTGATGTCAGAGTGAAAGGCAAATGGGGAATCACCAGTCCTCAGGGAGGTGATGGCTACCTGAAGGTCGAAGGAACGAAGACATATCTTGCAGTGGAAGGCACTTCCGGCTCTATTGCCGAGATTGAAGGTCTGGGGCTGGACGGATGTAAGATCACGGTGCCCGGGAATGCTGTCTTTGACGCTTATTATGGTTCTGTCGTTGTGGATGGAGAGGTCGTGAAGTCGCTTGTGGAGATCAAGAGTGTGTATGATCTTTCCATTGGTGGCGAGAAGGTTTCCGCTGACAATGCCGCCAGTGTCACAGGATCGTGGCTGAAAGGTGGCAGTGTCTCCTACGATGTGGCTTCCAACATCCTTACTCTGACCAATGCCGAGATTGTCTCCTCCTCGACGGGAATCGTGTCTTCCATTGAGAATCTCAAAATCCGCGTGAGCGGGAAATGTGACATCAGCTCGACCGGCTCCGCGATAGAGTCAGCCGGTTCTTTGAATATCTTTGGAGCGGGAACCCTGAACCTGAACAGTGATTCCGGCAGTGGAGTGGCTCTCGCCGAGAATGGAGCCAGACTAACAATCAGCGGCTGCAAGGTGAACGCGGTCGGCGTCAGAGGTCTGTCTGGCCTCGCCGACGGCCTGTCTTATCTCTCGGTGACCGGTGCGGACACGGAAGTCACGGCCTCTGGTGCGCTGGGGGCGGTGGTGAATTTTGACGCATTGACTCTTGACGGCTGCGTCATCTCCGTTCCGGAGGGTGCGAAGTTCGATGCCGCCAACCGTGGAGTAGTCCAGAACGGCGGCATTGTCACATCGAAGGTCGTGATAGGAAAAGAGTCCACATACGATCTTTGGATAGGCGGTGTAAGGGTAACCGCAGAGAATTCCGCCAACATAACCGGAGCCTGGCACGGAGGTGGTTCGGTTTCCTACAGCGCGGCCAGCAACCTGCTGACATTGAACAATGCGACAATCAGGCTAACCGATGAGTCCACAATCGGGTTGGATTCTCGTATTGATGGACTGAAGATTCACGTCAGCGGCACGTGCTCCGTGGTCTCAAGGGCTCCGGCGATGTCCGTGTCCGGATCTGTCACGATAATCGGTGGCGGTGTGCTGAATCTGGAAAGTGAGGGATGCGGTTTGTCCTTGACCGCCAAGAACTCAAGGTTTAATGTCGCCAAGGCTACAGTCAATGCCAAAGGTAAGTGGGGTATTGTCGGCGGAAAGGCCTACAATGCTTATCTGGAGCTATCCGATGTCGATGGAGTCCTGTCGGCGGAAGGCTCCGAAGGTTCAATAGTGGACATCGCAGGAATATCTCTGCCAGATGGCTGTGCCATCACGTCTCCAGAAGGGGTGGTTTTCGATGCCGCTAAGAAAACGGTGGTGGCGAGCTCTGGTGAGATTGTCAAGGAGAGAGTGAGGATCGGCAAAAAGTAAAAGCCGGAATCTCTTGCAAGTCAAGCCATTTCATCTTGATCCGTTTAACGGTCGGATGAAGTGGCTTTATCCGTTATCCCTCCTTCTGTGACCACGCCTCTTACCCTAAGGATTGTTTGGTAGGAACTAGAGGAAACGGACACAGAGATGGATTTGTCAAAGTTCCCTGTCCCTATACGATTGGAAAATAACACCTTGATCTCGCCGCTCTCTCCCGGTTTTATTGGCTTTTCCGACCACTCCACCTGCGTGCAGGCGCAAGATACGATCACTTTTTGTATGACAATAGCCGCATTGGAGTTGTTCCTATACTTGAATATGCAGGTTTGTGGTCCGTCGCTTTCGGAAATCATGCCGAAGTCGTGCACCTTGTTCTCGAACGTCAGCGTTTTTGCCACCACCACACTTTGACCTTGCGCTGTCGCGGTGGGATTGATTCCAACCGGCCGCGTTTGTGCCGCCAGCAGCAGAACTCCAGACAGAAGATATTCAATAACAGTTGTTGCTCTCATCTTTTAAGGTTATTTGCCCGGTCTCTTTCCGGCTATAGCTTCCTTTGATCGCCGCTGAGACTGCCGATGCGGTTGTGTCATTGGGGCACAGAAACTGACGTTCCACCGCCAAATACGTATGCAAAACGTATGTCGGCGGCAAAACCCTACCTATTAATATGTCTGTTCGGAATGCCTGCACAAGTGCATCTGGAAGAAAAAGCGGTGTCACTCGTAGTAATAAATGAATTCCACCCTCTTTTTTCTCATTTTCTGACTAAAAAATCTTGCTTATGAAAAATTAAACTCATATATTTGTCGTTGTGTTATTATGTGCCTACGAATGGGCGCCTAAAAACATATTTATTACTACGAGTAACATGTTTAACTTTTTTATTAACTAATTATCCTTTATGAAACAATTTTTCAGATTGGTTTCGATGTTGGCCATTGCTGGGCTGACATTTGCGTACACCAGCTGTACTGATTATTCAGAGGATATCGACAAGACCAACAATCGCGTCGATAATCTGGAGACCAAGTTGGCTGATGTAGAGAAACAGGTAGCGTCTAACAAGACCGCTATTGAGGATCTTCAGAAGGCTAAGGCTGAGGCTGAGGCAGCCATCAAGGCCCTTCAGGAGACCGTTGCCACACTTGAGACTAAGGAGGATCACAAGAAGGACATTGATGCTCTTCAGTCTACTATCGATGGCCTTAAGAAAGACGTCCAGGCTATTGACACCAGAGTCAAGGCAATCGAGGACAAACTTCCTTCTTACGCCACTCTTGAGTATGTTAACGCCACATTTGCTACCAAGAAAGAGATGGCTGCCGCTAACGAGGAGATCGGTAAACTCGACGCTCGCCTTAAGATCGCTGAAGGTCAGCTTAAGACTCTCTCTGACAAGTATGATTCAGACCTTAAGATCTCTGAGATCATCACCAAGATCGACACCGCTCAGAAGGCTGCCGAGGCTGCCCAGAAGACCGCTTCCGAGGCTCTTGGTAAGGTTGACGCTCTTGTAGAGGCTCTTGGTGTCTATGCTACCAAGGGTGCTCTTGAGGCTAAGATCACGGCTCTTGAGAAGGCTGACAAAGATGCCGCCGCCGAGATTGAGAATCTTAAGAAGACAAAACTTAACATCTCTGACTTTGACAAGTACTTCGATGAGGCTATCGAGAAGGCTTGCAAGGAAGGCGGTGAGGTTTACGAGACCGTTTACAAGCCACTTGAGCAGAAGATCTCTGATGTTGACGCAAGGCTCACTACTGTAGCCAACGCTCTCAACGCCAGAATCAGCAAGCTTTGGGGTGTGTTCAACACTGAACTGAGAAGCCTTGTCTTCGTTCCTGGTCTTTATGTTGATGGTATCGAGGCTGTTGAGTATTGCTATGGTGACTTTGGTGCCGTTAAGTTTGTAGAGAATGAGTATGAGGGTACAACTGACGCTCAGAAGCCATTCGTTCTTGGTGGCGCTTGGGACTATGCGAATGAGAAGGCTGTTCGCGTGAACCCGGCTGTGCCTGTAGAGTATGAGATGAACCCTTCAAGCGCTGTTGTCACCGCTGACAACGCTCTTAAGGTTGTCGTTAGGGAGGCTGAGTCTGTTTCAACCAGATCCGCTGCCGATCTCTATGAGGCTACTCTGGCAGAGACCAAGAATGGCAACCTGTTTGTCAACCTTACATCAAACAAGGTCGCAGACGAGAGCAAGCCGGATATGAATAAGAAGGAAAATATCACCATTTTCGCCCTTCAGGCCAATGTGAAGATTTCCGCTGGTGAGGACACAACTGTAACTTCAGATTATGCCCGCATCTATGAGTCCAGATTGACGATTGAAGCTATCTCTTATAATAGTGTAGATTATGGAACAAAGGCGAATGCTTGCGAATATGGGCTTCCAACAAACCATCTGTTCACTACCGCTCCTGATGCTGTCGCAAACAAAGCTGAACTGAAAGTTGATTACAAAGGTTCTCTTGATATTAAGAAACTTCTTGAGACCCACTACTTTATCTACTCTATCACCTCAAAGAATACTCACGAGGATCACGTTTATGAGACTGACTATCCTGAGAATGACTACGGCCTTTCTTATAAGTTCTCTCTCGTAGATTACTATGTTGATGGTGATGAGGCTTCTGAGAGCAGCTTCGCTGCTATTGATGAGAACACCGGTGTCATCACTCCTGGTGTTAATGGTGAGGTTACCCCTTCTGCCATCGACAGGCAGCCATTGGTTCGTGTGACTGTTGTTACCAAGGCTGGCGATGTTGTCGCTGTTGGTTACATCAAGGTTCAGATCGCTCCTAAGGATTACATCAAGTCTGACGGATTTAACTGGACTGTTGCCGCTAACGATTGCGAGAACTCTACTGTTGAGACCAAGGCTGACGAAATGACCAAGATCTATGTCACTGTTGACGCTGACGAGGTTGCCTTCGACAAGGTTTACGCTCTCCAGACAGAGGAGTCTAAGGCTGTTCAGTACAGCTTCGCTGACACCAAGTTCACAGAGGCTGCCGAGGCGATCGGTGTTGTTACCGAAAAGGTATCCAACGATGGAGTATCTACTCTTGAGTGGGTTCTCACTCCTGCCGACAAGTCCGCCATCTACAAGAAGGAAGGCCATACCGCTACAATTTGGGTAAGATACGTCTTCATCAGACACAATGGCGAGGAAGTTGAGGATGAGTTCGAGGGTGTTTACGTTCCTCTTAAGGTTACCGTCACCAAGAACGCTGCCGGTACTGTTGGTGTCAAGCTTGCCAACTATTGGTTCGACAATCAGACCAAGGCTATCCTTAACGTTAAAGTTCCTAATATGGAACCAGGTAAGCCAGTTCCTTCTACTTGGGTAACTCCTATCAATCAGGTATGGGAAGGCAACAATCCTAAATTCACTGTAGCTGGTAAGACTGTAACAAATCCTGTTTACAAGTATTACTTCGCTCCTGTTCAGCCTAAGGTAGGAAATGTTCAGTTGACAGTTGACTCTAAGGAGGTAGTTGATCTCTATGATGGCAAAGTCATAATTACTGATAATGCTCAGCTTTCTGTGAATGAGGTTGCGCTTTCAGCTGATTATGAGGCAGGTGTTTACACTAACACTGAACTTAAGGCTAATGGTGTTGTAATCGCTACGATTAATCAGGAGACCGGTGAGGTTACTTATGAGAACAACGAGACAGCTAAGGCACTTCTTAACTACTCTCCATCTGTTCCTAAGTCAGCGGCTGAACTCTATGCTAACATAGGCGTTGTTCTTAAGGCTGCTGATGGCGATTGCAACCTCGTAGCTGCTGTCGCCGGTGGCGTTAACCCTTACTACTTCCTCAGACCTCTGAATATGCCTGAGATCACTGGCAAGGTATATCGTGACGGTGTTGATGCCTACAAGCCGGAGGCTAACCTCAGCATCTTCGATGTATTCGAGTTCAAGGATTGGAGAGGTGATAATGGTCAGTTCGTAACTCCTGACTACAGCAATCTCTGGTACTTCAAGTATTACAATGTCAATAACTTCAAGGTTGATGAGGCTGGTATCACAACGACCCTTAACGGTGGTGTTCTCGGTGAGACCCTCCTTTCTTCCAAGACTAATGACATTCATATTTGGCATTGCACTGGTGATATTACCAACCCAACGAGGGTTCCTGCTGCGACAGGTCTTGACATCACCTACAGCTCAGAGACAATGCCTAACTGGGGTGAACCTCAGTACAACGGTCTGAAGAAGAAGTTCGGTTACCTCCGTTATGTAAACAACGGTAACAATGTTGACTCTGCCTTTATGCTCCGTATCCCTGTACAGGTTACTTACGAGTGGGGTGTTATCTCTACCTATGTTGACGTGACTGTTGAGCCTACTCTCTAGTAAGATCTTAACATAGAATAATTAGGTGCGCATCGTTCTGCGGTGCGCACCTTTTTAATGACTTACGTATGATGAAAATCGAATCATTCGCTTGTTATTCCGTCGCCTTGATCTTGGCGCTTTCCCTTTTGGCTTCCTGCTCAGGTAAGAAACCGAAGGCAGAGCCTACTCGTCAGGAGATTTTCCTGTCCGAACTTACGGCCGCTGACACAACCGAGGTACTTACAAGAGCCCAATCGGTGATTGACAAGATAATCGCCGGTGATGTAAACGGCGCTCTTGATGGTTTGGGGCAGGTCGAGAATGACACCTTGTTCCAGATTAGCTCAGAGAAGATTGTCTCCGCGTCCAACCAGTTCAAGAAGATGAATCTAAGGCAGGCTAAGCTTGAGAGCTACACCTTCACGGATCCAGATCACAATGTCGTCAAGTTCCGTGTCTCCTTCGGCCATTCCGAGGATGAGTCCAAGCTCCTTTCCACCGCCTTCGCCATCAATGCCCTCAAAATCGAAGGCAACTGGTACCTCACTTTGATGCAGTAATTTCATCTCTTAAAAACAACCTCTGTAGCCGTATTATGGCTCGGAAGCATAATGAATATGACCGGAAAGCCCACTGTCGCCTCCCGGTCATTTTTCGTAATCTTAGCGAATCGCTCTGCTCCATTCTTATTGAATATCTCTCTATCTGGGCCGAGATCTCTGCTATGAGATTGATGGCTTTTGAGGAGACTGTAAAAGGTGGTGTGTACATTTATCCCCGTGTTATTCCGTCATTTATTCCGTCATTTATTCCGTCGTTTATTCCGTCTAAACTGCCGGACGTTGTGGAGACTCTATTCCGTCACGGTGCCTTTGATCCGAAGGAGTATCGGTCGCTTCCCGGTTGAGGTATAGACAGACACGCCTTTGTCAAAGTGATGCGGCGTGCCTTCGTTATTATATTTCACCTTGATCTCGCCTTCCTCTCCAGGCTTGATCGGTTTTCTTGGCCATTCGACCTTGGTGCAGTTGCAGAAGACTTTCACGTCGTAGATCAGTATGGTCGTGTCAGTCTGGTTCTTGTACTTGAACGAGCATTCCTGGACCCCGTCTTCGTTCGTTATCTCGCCGAAGTCGTGCACTGTCCTCTCAAACGTCAGTGACCTGCTCTTTTTCTCACCTTGGGTTTGCGCCAAGCAGTTGCCAGACACCCCCATCGTCATAATGATGGCGGCAACGCTCGCCAGCCCTCTTCTCATAACCGCTAAAAACCTATTCCCTGTATTCATATTCAATTCGAACTCTTTCTTATTCTTTATTGATGGTTCCCGCCTTCCTGCCACTTTGGGGAAGTCCTCTCCACCATATCTTTTAATATAATATAGGTATAATTGTTCCCTCCGCTCGCTGAGCCTGCCTATTCCGAATGCTGTTCCTTACCTTACGGTCGCTGAGCTTGCCGAAGCGTCCGCCCCAATTATATCTCCAACCCCAAAGATAATGAATATTTGCGTCAATCCCGTATGCCAGTGTTGCCATTATCAATTATGACTGCATTATTTTACACAGAAAAAGAACTACTACTTCTTTTTCTGTGCAAATATCAGTATATTTGTAAAAAGAATAATTATGTTTAGTCTCCCGTTGAAGCGGTTTGCCGGTATTCCAATAACCAGTGCGGATATTAGGTCGTCTTTCCCTGATCTATCCTCGCCGGAGAAGAAAGTCCTTTCTATGGAAAAGTCGGGCGAACTTATACGGTTGAAAAGAAATTTGTACATTGTCAATCCGGACTTGTTTGACCGCGGTACAGATCCCAGGCTCTGCGCCAACCATATTTATGGTCCGTCTTATGTCTCCCTTCAGTGGGCGCTTCGCTATTTCGGGATGATTCCGGAACAGGTTTTTGTTATGACAAGTGTGACAACAAAACGCTCACACTCGTTCCAGACTCCGATAGGTACCTTCAGTTATGTGCAGGTTCCGGCAGTGTATTTCCCGATAGGTGTCGAGAGTATGGATGCTGATGGTGTGAGTTTCTTGATGGCTGGTAGGGAGAAGGCTCTTTGTGATACGATCCTTTATGACAATTATGTGCCACAACGTTCAGTCAAGGCTTTGACAGTGTACCTTGAGGATGATTTGCGCATAGATATGGAACTGTTGCGTGATTTTAATGTTGAGGTGATCGAGGAATGTGCCAGGGTGGGACGTAAGACACGGATTTTGTCTAACCTTATTAAAATAATAAATAGTTTATGACGATATTTGAATCAATGCTGGCCGCATATCAAGGCGGCAATTCCATAGCTACACCAAACGCAGAGCAAGAGGTCTGTCAGAAAATCGTTCTTGCCGGACTGCATAGAGGAGGGTTCTTTGACCACGCGGCTTTCTATGGAGGTACTTGTCTAAGGCTTTTCCACGGTCTGCCAAGATTCTCCGAAGATATGGACTTTTCTCTTACGGAAAAGAGAGATGATGTTCATCTTGAGAATTATTTCCAAGCGATAAAGGAGGAATTCAAACTTACTGGCTTTGATGTAGAGATCACGAAAAAAGAGAAGAAATCGTTTGGCAGGGTTGAATCTGCTTTCTTAAAAGAGAACACAGAGACTTACGACATCAGATTCCGGACGAAAAGAATGATTAAGGTCAAAATAGAGCTTGATACCGATCCACCGCTTCTTTTTGACACCGAACCGAAACTCCTGCTGAAGCCTCATTCTTTTATGACTCGTTGCTTTGTACTTCCTGACCTATATGCCGGTAAAATGCACGCGTTGGTTTATCGTGCGTGGCAGCGTCGCGTCAAAGGGAGAGACTGGTTTGACTTTGAGTGGTATGTCAGGAACGATGTCTCGCTTGACTTCAGGCATCTTCAAGAAAGAATCAAAGAGTTCAGCGGTGAGGATGTAAGCCGCGAAGGCTTTATTGAACGGCTGCGTCATAGGCTTGCCACAGCGGACATTGAGAATGTCAAGCAGGACGTGTTCCCTTACATCGCTCAAAGCCAGAGACGGGAACTTGATATTTGGTCCAATGAGTATTTCCTGAATCTTGCCGATAGGATCAAATTCCTGTGATCCTTCTCTGGTCGTTCAGACCTTCCCAGTCGCTAGGCCTGCCGCTTTGGGCTGCCTATGACCTCTCCGGTCGCTGAGTTTGTCGAAGCGGCCCGCACGATCGCGTATCCGAGCCAAAAGATGATGAATATTTTCGTCAATCCAGTATGCAAAACGTATGTCAGGAGGCTTGGCTGATTTCTGAATATGTTCGTTCGAGATGCCTGTAAGAGAGTTCCCGGAAGAAAAAGCGGTGTCACTCGTAGTAATAAATATGTTTTGAGCCCCCACCGAGGGGACAACCCATAACACAACGACAAATATATGGGTTTAATTTTTCATAAGCAAGATTTTTCTGTCAGAAAATGCAAAAAAGATGGCTAAAAAACATTTGTTCCTACGAGGAACAATTATACGTTTTATTTATTTATCAATTTGTTTTTTAGCTATGAACAAAAAGTTTAAGAACTTGTTTCTTGCGGGGGCTATCGTATTAGGCCTCGCGGGAGTAGCCGTATCTTGTACGGACTACGATGGCGACATTAACGACTTGACGGAACGTGTGAAGAAGCTGGAGAGCACTGTCAGTGATCTCCAGACTGCGATCAACAACGGTGCCGTCATCACGGATGTGACGCCTATCACTAACGGAGTCAAGGTGACTCTGAGCAATGGTAAGTCTTTCGACGTTACCAATGGCAAGGATGGCCAGAACGGTAAGGATGGCGTTAATGGTAAGGACGGTTCTGTTGTTACCATCGGTGCCAATGGCAACTGGTTCATTGACGGTATGGACACCGGATTCGCCTCAAAGGGTGACAAGGGTGACAAGGGTGACAAGGGTGATCCTGGTAAGGACGGCAACGACGGCGCACCTGGCGCTCCTGGTAAGGACGGCGTTGACGGCAAGGATGCCCTTCAGATCTGGTATCAGCCTTGCACCGACAAGAGTGACGCCAACTACGGCAAGTGGGTTAAGTACACCTATGATCCTGCCTCCAAGGAGACAACTTCTGAGGTCACGAACATCGATGTGTTCCCTGAGGGAACCATAACGGCTGTTTATGACGAGGAGAGCGGCAAGATTACCTTCCACAATGTCGAGGGAGCGAAGGATGGCGTGGTTGAGATCAGTCTTCTTACAACCGTCAAGAGCCTTGCTCTTATTCCAGAGGCTCTGATGGAGGGTCTTGGCTACATCGAGTTCCCTTATGGTATCGTCATTCCGGACGAAGAGAATGATACCATTGCCTTCTACTCTTCTGGCGTAGCCAATGTGACTTACAGGCTCAATCCTGAGAACGCTGATGTTAACGCAAATGAATGGGCTTTCATCAACAGAAAGGTAAAGACCATCCAAATGAGAAGCGCTTCTGACAAGAAGGATCTTGTCTCTATCGTAAGCGAGAATCAGAAGCCTGTCGTTAAGGGTGGAGAGGCTACTTTCTCTATCAAACTCAATGATTTTAACCACTCCCCTATTCATACATGGTTTGGACCTGGTGCTGATAATGATCCAGAGGATCTCAAGAACGACATCATCGCTCTTCAGACCTACGCTAATGGTGAGACCATCACTTCCGACTATGCCTATGTAGGCATCGCTGGCCTCTATGCTCATTATGGTCTTATCCATAAGGATTTCACAAAAAATGATGTTAGCCCGATTGACAAGACAATTAGACCGTATCGCTCTGAGCCTATCGCAATCAACAATCCTGCTGACGATGAACTCTACGCTCCAGAACTTCCTACTCCGGAGCTTCTCTACACTGAGACTCTTGATCTTAAAGACTACGTAACGCTTCTTGCTGATGGTTATAATGTTGAAGACGCACTTGCTGAAGAGATCGGTGTTGATGTTGACTACAAGTTTGAGCTCGTTAACGAGAAGGGTGAGGTCAACAAGCCTTTCCTCGGAGAAGATAAACGTACTGATCAGAATCAGTTCGTTGTTATCGAAGGCAGCAAGATCAGGGTTAACGATAAGTTCCTTAATGAGTCAACCCGTCCTGCTGTCAACAGAACCCCTCAGGTAAAGGTTACCGCCACCACCAAGCTCGGTGACAAGGAGTACACTCTTGCTACTTGCTACATAATGATCAGAATCGTCGAGGAGAAGGTTGAACCTGAAGTTCCTGTTGTTTACTACAAGACCTTCACAGATCACTTCGTTAAGTTCTGTGGCGATAATGTCATCAAGTTCACTACTCCTATGACTGCATGCCCTGACTACACTGATGACAAGCTTGAAGTTACTTGGAAAGAGGTTAACCAGACTGTCCTTGGTGGATTGGGTCTCTCTTACGAGGCATTCCTTCAGGATTACGACACGGACAACCTCTATGTCCTCGACATCAAGAAGAGTGCTGATGGTCAGCTTGACACCACTTACGTTCCTGTAAAGCAGTACGTATTCCCTGAAGGCATCACATTCTTTGTTGAGGCTCCGGAAGAGTGGAATACTTCTACTAACGTAATCTCTCTCTTGGTTGATAAGAACGCTAAGATCCCTTCAGATAAGACAACGATCGAGTTCGCTTATAAGGCTAAGAAGAACAGCAAGAAGACCCCTAATGTTGGCTTCAAGTTCGCTTACGAGATCTCTGCGAAGACTCCTACGACGCACGAGCATGAGTTCGTAACTCCTCTCAAGCTTATCCTCAACCCTGATTACCTCCTTGGTAAGATGAATGTGCCTGTAGAAGCTAAGCCTGTTTCCAAGTACATCCCGTCAACTGAGAACTACGATGTTTACGCTGGCGTTCGTGTCAAGGGTAAGGCTGATGCCAACAAGAACTTCACTTACTCTTCATCTCTCATCGAGCACTTCGAGGAGTACGGTAAGAACATCAACATCGCTGACGATGCCACAATCTCCTTCGAGATTATGAACAGCACGGCTGATTGGAAGGTTAACTATCCAAAGGATGCTTACAAGTTCATCACCAAAGATGGAAACGTTGATAAGGTAGTCTTCACAGCTGCTGAGTTCAAGGCTATCATCGCAGCTCCTGCGACATCACCTGACATCAAGTTCATGAACAACATTCTTACCGAGGACACCGCTGTTCTCGTGAAGGTTACTGAGACATGTACTACCGAAGCTGATGTGATCACTCCTGCCAAGGAGAAGGTTGGTTACTACTATGTAGTCTTCCAGACTCCTTTCAAGGTCATCACAACTAATAAGGACATTGAACTTGGTACATTCAAGAATGAGAAGGACGTGACCTATATCCCAACCGATGTCAAGGTTGTCGAGAAGGAGAACGAGGCTAAAGTTATCTTCACCTTCGATCCGGCTACAGGTACGATGATCGCTTCTGATTATGCAAAGACTCAGTATGGCCTCAATGACCTCCAGGGCTCTGTCGAATTCAAGGCTGGTAATGCTCTTACCTATCCTTACAAGGACAACTCTAAGGAGTCATTCGGTGGATGTCTCACGTATGGCGAGAATGTAACAACCAAGGGTCTCTTCGTTGCTTGGGAGAATCTCGGTACTGACCTTCTTGTTGACAAGTACGCTGACTATAACCTTGTTGTCAAGATTGGTGATCTCTACACTCTTGACCTTAAGGGTAAGGTAACCGTTCTTTCTACAGCTAACACCAAGGCTAAATGGCCGGGCGGTATCGCTGACAAGAACAAGTAGTTTACTACTCTTGACGAGTATTAATCTATAATATTTCTTAAGAGGGAAGATAGTTTTCTGTCTTCCCTCTTTTGAATATCTCTCGACTTTGTTACAATGTTATTTCGTCTTATGAGATTATATGGATTAATGATGTTGTCGCTTGCTTTTGCGGCAATCTCCTGCCAGAAGGAGCCTTCTGCTCCGGCACCTGATGTTCCAGGGCAAGAAAAGACTTCCAGATTGCTAAAGGCTTATCTTTCGGTTGAGACCAAGGCGGCCATTACCGACAATTTCGGCTCTGTAAGTTGGAATCCCTCCGACAGCATCAGCATTTTCGATTCTGATTCCGGTTCGGGTGGTAATAAGTTTGTCACTGAGAAGGGGGGAACTACTGCTGTGTTTGCCGGACAGGCTTCTGAGCCGGCCGGTGGCTATTACTATGGAGTTTATCCTTACAGTAGCTCGACATCTTTCGCATCTAATGTTGTCAGTGCATCCCTGCCCGCTGTGCAGCAGGCTGTGTCCGGCTCTTTTGACCCGGCTGCGTTCCTTATGGTAGGGCGATCCGCGTCCACTGATCAAATGGGCTTCTATGATGCCTTGGGCGGCATCCGTTTTACGGTTTCAGAATCGGGGTATGACAAGGTCATATTCAGAGGCAATGCCAATGAAGCGGTAGCAGGATCGGTCTCAATTTCTTTCGGAGAAGATGGTATTCCGCTCTGTCATGCAGCCTCTTCGGAAACATCCACACAGATTTCTCTTGAAGGGGAGTTCAATGCGGGAAAGTTCTATTATCTCTCCATTATCCCTCAGTCTTTCAAGAAAGGATTCACTCTGACTTTCTATAAAGGTGGTACGGAGGTAAGCCGCTCTGTCTGCGAATCTTTCGTAAGGGTGCAGAGGTATTATTTCGCCACGGTCCGCGATGCCGATATTCCATCGTCGATTTCGAATATTCTTGATGGTGAGCCGCTGGACGCTAAAGGAACAGCTAACTGTTACATTGTACGCGAGGCTGGTTCGTACAAACTTCCTCTAGTGCGTGGAAATTCCCCTACATCAGTCGGCGCCGTGGATCATGCCGGTGTGGTTTGGGAGACCGACAACTCGGCTAACGCTGTCGCTAAGGGAACTCTGATTAATTCCTCTGTCCGTGTCAAGAACGGTTGCCTGTACTTCAAGACCGCCGAACAGTTCAAGCCTGGTAACGCCCTTGTGGCCGCATACGACTCCAATGACAGGATACTCTGGTCCTGGCATATCTGGATGTGTGATTTCGACGCGGATCAGACAGCACAGCGCTATCAAGGAGCATCTGTGGATATGATGGACAGAAATGTTGGCGCGCTGTCCTCATCTTATGAGGGAGTGGCCTCTTACGGCCTTTTCTATCAATGGGGACGCAAGGATCCTTTCATGGGGGCGGCGTCCATAGATGGCACACCTATGGCTTCCACGTGTCAGTTCGAACAGTTGGCTTCCAACGCTGACTGTACGGTTGACTTTGCTGTCGCCAATCCGACTACTTTCATCACTTGCGATCTCAGCACCGGAAACGATTGGCTGTATGCAGGGCGTCAGAATGAACTTTGGACAGATGTGAAGACCATCTATGACCCTTGTCCGGCCGGATGGCGTGTGCCTAAAGGTGGCCCGGATGGGGTTTGGAACCAAGTGAGCGAGGGCTCGTACTCTGCGGACACATCTAATCACGGTGTGCGTTTCACCCTGTCTTCCGGAGGTGTAGCCTGGTACCCTTGCACGGGCTATCTTAAAAGAGGTAATGCGACTATCGCGCTTGCAGGCTTGTTTGCCGATTATTGGACGACAACTACCGCCTCGCAGACTACGACAACTTTTGAGATTCATGTCAAAAATACTGCGGCGGAGTCCGAGATTAACCTGTATTGCAACAACAAATCACGTGGCGATGGCCATGCAGTAAGGTGCCAGAGGCAGTAGAAGTTAGAGAAAAATTGAATCATGATGAAAAAGTATATTCTTTTACTCATTTCGGCCCTGTGCCTTTTTTACGCCTGTCAGGAGGAGTTGATCGGGGTAAGCTCGGTCGCCGTTGACAAGGAGCGTCAAGATCTCTCCATCGGGGCTTCGTTTGTGTTGAAAGCGATCATCTCACCATCGAATGCGGACAATCAGAAGATTATCTGGACGGTTGAGAATAGCTCGGTTGTTGACTATGTTGACAATCAGGACGGTAGCGCCACCATCAAGGGACTTAAGGTCGGGACTTCCAAGGTCACGGCAAGGACTGATGACGGAGGATTCATGTCTTCGTGCAATGTGACTGTCGGAGTCGGGGTCGAGAAGATCGAGCTCGACAAGTCTGAACTGTCTCTGAAAAAAGGAGAGTCCGCTTCCCTTAAGGCCACCATATTCCCTGAAAACGCTTCGGACAAGTCCCTCAAATGGGGCTCCTCTGACGTTTCTGTCGCCACTGTTGACGCGTATGGCAATGTCAAGGCGGAGGGCAATGGAGAGGCGACGGTTTTTGTCTCCTCGTCAGACGGCGGTTTCACGGCCTACTGCAATGTCAAGGTAGGTACTTCTGTCACAGGCATCAGCCTTGACCCACGTGAATTCACTCTTGAGACAATCGGAAGCAGTTTCACGATCAAGCCGGTGATTTCTCCTGAGGATGCATCGGATTTAGGGGTTGTTTGGGAAAGCGCGGACACGAAGGTCGTGTCGGTTGCCTCGGATGGTACCGTGACCGCGATCGGTCCCGGTACGACGACTGTGACCGCCACAACCAACGGCGGCTCATTCACTTCAAACTGTGTTGTGAGTGTCAAGAGTCCTGCGCAGCATGTCTCGCTCGACAAGACGAGTCTGAAACTTCTCGAAGGAGAGAGCGGCAAACTCACGGCGACGGTGTACCCGTTGAACTCGACGCAGAAGACCCTTACGTGGGTGTCCGATCATCCTGATGTCGCATCGGTTGACAACGAAGGTAATGTGACCGCCCGCAAGGCTGGCGCGGCGACAGTCACGGCCAAGGTGGCCGAGAAGGTGACAGCTGTCTGCAAGGTTACTGTCATCAGCCGTGTCACCGGGATTTCCATGAGTGAGACGACTGTCGAATTAAAACCTGGTGAAAAACACCAACTGGAAGCGACGGTCCTTCCTCAGAACGCCTCGAATGCCGAGGTCACGTGGTACTCGGACAAAGAATCGGTCGCTATAGTCTCGCAATTGGGACTTGTGTCTGCCGTGAGTACGGGAGAGGCTACGATCCACGTCGTTACCTCTGACGGAGGTAAGATGGCGACCTGTCTTGTAAAGGTCGGGACACCGGTCAAGGGAATCACCCTGTCGATCTCCTCCAAAACCCTTTATGTCGGAGACCCTTCATTGGACATCAGCGCGACCTTGACTCCTGCCAATGCCACAGACAAGTCTCTCGAATGGTCAAGTTCGGATCCTGAGGTGGCGTCAATTGCCACTGGCGCGGCGTTGCATGCGGTCATCAAGCCACTGAAGCCAGGGAAAACCACTATTACAGCCACTACTAAAGACGGCGGGTTCAAAGCCGATTGTGAAGTGACTGTCAAGCGTCACGTCTCCGGAGTCTCTCTCAGCAAGTCTTCTCTGAATCTGTACGTTGGTGAGACGGAATCTCTTGCCGCGACAGTTGCCCCAGAGGACGCCTCTGACAAGACTGTCTCTTGGTCATCGGGCAATTCCGCTGTGGCGTCCGTGTCAAAAGACGGAAAGGTGACCGCTAACAAGGCTGGCAAGGCGACCATCACCGTCACAACCATGGACGGTGGATTTACGGCCACCTGCGAGGTAGTGGTCAAATGTCACGTTTCCGGGGTCGCTGTCAGCAAGCCGGAATTGACTATGCACGTTGGCGGTACAGAGTTGCTTACGGCTGTGATTAGTCCGGCTGACGCCACTGACAAGTCGGTGACTTGGTCGTCAGACCATCCGGAAATCGCTTCTGTGGGTGAGAAAGACGGAAAGGTGACCGCAAAGAAAACCGGAAAGGCGGTTATCACTGTCAAGACCGCTGACGGTGGACATCAGGCTTCCTGCAATGTGACTGTCCTTGAACCGGTCGTTTATGCCACTTCCCTTACTTTGACATCTCAGACATCGTCTCTGAACATAGGAGAGTCCACTGCGTTGACTCTTAAGATGCTTCCTGCCAATGCGGATGAAACGCTTGTGTGGGAGTCTGACAACGAGTCCGTGGCGAAGGTTGTGAACGGTGATGTCACCGCTGTGGGAGTCGGAGTGGCTAAGATCAAGGTCAAGGGCAAGAATGTCACGTCGAACGAGGTGACAATCACCGTCATCGATAAGTATGCGGTCACCGGCGTGAAACTGAACGAGAAGTCGCTGACTCTCGAAGTTGGTAAGAGTGGAAAGCTCATAGCCACCGTTCTGCCTGAGGATGCGAGGGACAAGACCGTAACCTGGAGTTCGGACAAGGAATCTGTCGCGACTGTCAATGAGGGGGTTGTCACCGCGGTTTCTCCAGGCACTGCCACAATCAAGGTGGCGGCGGGAGCCGGAGCGTTCACGGCAACTTGTTCGGTCACGGTAACCGAGCGTCTGATACCTATCGAAAAGATCTCCTATTCAGAGGAAAATAAGGACATTAACTTGAAAATGGGAGAATCCTACACCATCAGGGTTAAGGTCTCTCCGGATAATGCGACAGAACCGCTGAAGATCTCTCCTGCGATCAACTGTCCTGTGACTTGCGATGCTGTCAAGGATAAGGGAACGCCATTTTGGAATGTTAAGGTCAAGGCGATCTACAAGGAAGGAAGAGGATCCTTGGCCATTGATTCGAAGAGTTATTCCACCCAATGCTTTGTCAAGGTGACAAAGGTTCCTGTCAGTGGCATAACCCTCGACATGTCGGAAACGTCGATGAGAGTCGGACAGACCCTCACGTTGACTCCTAAGGTGTCACCTTCGGATGCCTCCATCAAGGATGTTATCTGGGATTCGTCCGACAAGACTGTCGCTTATGTCTCGCAGTCCGGCATCGTGACGGCAAAGAGCGGCGGCAAGGTGACCATAACCGCAAAATCCAAAGACAACAGCAGCGTCGTCGCGAAGTGTGTGATCCTTGTCAGGTCGGACAACGTCGGTGCCGGCGGCTCGGAGGGTGTTGGCTTTATTGAATGGTAACGGTAATTGACGTAGGCGGGCAATCACTCCTATATATTATTAAAGTAAGTGGTTGCCTGCCTATAAAAGTTGAATGAAAAGAAAATGTCTGAATAATGAGAAAAGTATTGTTCGTCGTTTCGGCCTTCGCGGCTATATTCATAACATCCTGCTCGTCAGAGGTCAAGGATGTGGCAAAGAAAATCAAGGATCCTGTTTTCCGCGCCTATTGCGTTTCGTCGATGGATCTTGACGGAGACAGGAAGTTGTCATTGTCTGAAGCGGATTCCGTCAAGTCGATCGATGTCTCGGGTCTCGAAATCAAGTCACTGGCAGGCCTTGAATATTTCAGGAACCTGAAGTCGCTTGACTTCTCCGGCACCCGTGTGGAGTCCTTTGCCTTCCAACTCCCCGCCCTTGAGATGTTCAAGTGTGCGAATAACGAGAACCTCGCCGCTCTTGATCTTACGGGCTGTCCTTCCCTGTCTTTTGTCTATGCGTCGCACACCGGCGTAAAGTCGGTGGCTCTCGGCACCCAGACCGGTTTGTACAGGCTTTGGATTGACAACACCCCGGTCCCGGCGTTGGATATCACAGCCTGCCCGAAACTGAACAACGTCAATGTGCAGTCCTGCCCGAACCTGAAGGAGCTGACCTTCTCCCCGGAGGTGAACCAGAATATCCTCTATCTCGCGAAGGACGCCGCCCTTGTCGTAAGATAGTGGTATGAAAAGGTTAAGCTCTTCTTTTCGGAAATAGGCGCTTCGCGTTATTTTATAAGTCTTGAGACCTTAATTCCGGCCAACGGCACTATCGTGTGTCGGCCTGCTTTTTTCGTGCTTGTACGTTTTTGAACTGGCGCATCCACGAAAATGCCGATTAAAATGCCACGAAAATGCCGATTAAAATGCCACGAAAATGCCGATTGGTTTGCTCTTTATCATTAAATTTCATACCTTTGGCAAATAATTGGATCTGTTATGGAATATCTCAGTAGAATTGCTGATGGCATACTGCAAGACAACCTTGAGGCCTCGGGTGCGGTGCTTGTCGAAGGACCAAAATGGTGTGGAAAGACTACAACGTGCAGTCAAAAGGCGAATAGTTCCATTAGTTTGCAGGATGTTGATATGAGAGATGAATATCTGGCGACGGCGGCTTCCAAGCCATCGCTTCTTCTGAAGGGGGACACTCCGCGCCTTATTGACGAATGGCAGGACGCACCTGTGATCTGGGATGCCGTCCGTACTATATGTGATAAGAGAGGGGGTGTCCCCGGACAGTTCATCCTTACCGGTTCCAATAGGGTGAAAAAAGAGGAGACCAGACATTCTGGAACAGGCCGGATCGCAAAAATGAAGATGCTCCCTATGAGTTTGTGGGAGTCAAGGGAGTCAACGGGACTGGTGTCGGTCAAGGAACTATTCAGTAATCCTGAATATGATATTGACGGGAAGACTTCTAAGTTGTCGGTGGAGGATTTGATTCTCGCGGCTTGTCGTGGTGGTTGGCCAGCGTCACTTATTTCAGTCAAAAATAAGGTTCGGCTGCTTGTGGCCAAGAATTACCTGAAGAGTGTGTGTTCAGAGGACATCTCAAGAATAGACGGGGTTCAGCGTGACGAGAAGACCGCGGCGATGATAATGCGTTCATACGCCCGCAATATTTCTACGGTTGCCAAAAAGACATCTATGCTCTCGGATGTCACTTCTTCCGGAGAGGTCAGTTGCTCTTCGGACACTTTTGATGATTATGTCAAGGCGTTGGAAAAGTTGTTTGTCATTCAGGATATCGGTGCCTGGTGTCCTGCGATAAGGAGTAAGTCAAACATCAGGAGCACCCCTAAAAGATCCTTCTGTGATCCTTCTGTCGCGGTCGCCGCCTTAGGATTATCTCCGGATATCCTGATGACACAGCTGAAAACGTTCGGTTTTTTGTTCGAGCAAATGTGTGTGCGTGACCTTCGTGCCTACACGATGGATCAGGATAGTCACATTTCCTACTATCGGGACAGGTACGGCCTTGAGGCGGACATCGTACTGCATCTGTCGGACGGACGCTATGCCTTGATTGAATGCAAGCTTGGCAGCCGCGAGATCGAGGAAGGGGCCGCGCATCTGCTTGAACTCAAACAACTGATAAAAAAGCATAACGAATCAGAGAGGCAAAACCCGCTGAGGGAACCGGATCTGCTTGTGATCATAACAGGTGGCCAAATGGCCTACACAAGACCGGACGGAGTCAAGATAATACCTCTGGGATGCTTGAAAGATTGAACGTTGAAGTGATGTGTGTCCAAAAAAAACATTCACGTTTATTCGTTATATTTTATAGTCAATTTTGCAGATTGGAAAAATTGTCGTAATTTAGCGTCGATAAATGTGCAATTTATATTCAACAATATTATGAAACGTATTTTTGCGATTCTTGCAAGCGCAGCGCTTGTGGCTTCTCTGTCCGTAGCGAACGCACAGAAGAAGGACTTTGACCCTTATTGGTTTATGCAGCTTCAGGGTGGTGCGGCTCACACAATCGGTGAGACCTCATTCTCTGACCTTATCTCTCCTTCAGCCGCTGTTTCATTCGGCTATCAGTTCTCGCCTGTTTTCGGCGCAAGGCTGAATGTCAATGGATGGCAGGGTAAAGGTGCTGTGAACGGCCCTACCACTGTTTACAAGTTCAATTATGTTGAAGGTGCCGTTGACCTTATGGCTGACATCGCTTCGATCTTCGCTGGTTACAAATATGACCGTACCCTCAATCCTTACATCTTCGGTGGTGTCGGCGTGAACTACGCTTTCAACAACGATGAGGCTGTGGCCGTGAAGGACAAGTTCGTTGACGGTTATCTTTGGGAGGACAACAAGATCTCTCCTGCTTTCAGGGCCGGTGCCGGTCTCAACATCAGACTCACTGACGTGATCGCCCTCAACCTCGAAGGCAATTGCAGCTTCCTTGACGACCACTTCAACTCTAAGAAGGGCTCAAAGGCTGACTTCCAGATCAAGGCTGTCGCAGGTCTTACCTTCAGCTTCGGAAAGGCAAAGCCAGCTCCGGCACCTGTCCCGGTTCCGGCTCCGGCACCTGTTGTTAAACCAGAACCAGAACCAGAACCAGTAGTTGAGGAGAAGGTTGAGGTTGTTCCTGCATTCGAGTCACTTTCACGCAACATCCTCTTCGTCATCAACAAGTGGGACATCCGTGAGAGCGAGCAGCTCAAGATCGATGAGGTTGTCGAGGCTCTCAAGGCCAACCCTGACACCAAGGTTCGCGTTTCCGGTTACGCTGACAAGGCCACTGGTACCGCCAAGAGAAACAAGTTCCTCTCCGAGAAGAGAGCTGAGGTTGTCGCTGAGGCCATCGTTGCCGCCGGCATCAACAAGGACAGGATCATCACTGAGTATTTCGGTGACACCGTCAATCCATTCGAGACTCCTGAGGAGAACCGTGTCGCTGTCTGCCTCGTTAAATAATCTGGCGTGATAATTGAAAGAATATAAAGGCTGGGTTTCAACCCCCGGCCTTTTTTTGAGACTAAAACAGTAAGTTAATAAATACATTATTTTATTATGAGAATTGTACGTGTTACTGGCAGGGAGATTCTTGATTCAAGAGGAAACCCTACAATCGAGTGTGAAGTTGAACTCGAATCCGGCATCATCGGTGTCGCTTCCGTTCCATCAGGCGCATCAACAGGCGAGAACGAGGCTCTTGAGCTTCGTGACGGTGACCCTAAGCGCTACGGCGGAAAGGGCGTTCTCAAGGCTGTCGCCAACATCAACGAGAAGATCGCTCCAGAAATCATCGGAATGTCCTGCCTTGAGCAGAGGGCTATCGATGAGGCTATGATCAAACTCGATGGCACCGCCACCAAGAGCAACCTCGGCGCAAACGCCATCCTCGGTGTTTCCCTCGCTGTCGCTCACGCCGCCGCCAACTACCTTGACATTCCTCTCTACCGCTACATCGGTGGGACCAACGGCCACGTGCTTCCTGTTCCTATGATGAATATCATCAACGGTGGTTCACATAGCGATGCTCCGATCGCATTCCAGGAATTTATGATCCGTCCCGTAGGTGCTCCTTCTTTCAGAGAAGGATTAAGAATGGGTGCCGAAGTATTCCATGCATTGAAGAAAGTATTAAAAGACCGCGGTCTTAGCACTGCCGTAGGCGACGAAGGTGGTTTCGCCCCCAACTTGGAAGGTACGGAAGATGCTCTGAATTCAATTCTAGCCGCTATAAAAGCTGCAGGATACGAACCG
>ENA-OPJV01000232-OPJV01000232.1-human-gut-metagenome-genome-assembly--contig:-NODE-232-length-23001-cov-1.994552_pt1 | contig 23001 bp, 17 predicted proteins | sample MGYA00241772_ERZ501669 | MGnify/ENA primary metagenome ERZ501669 (study PRJEB25962, sample SAMEA2042290) | human gut metagenome | biome: human gut; feature: human-associated habitat; material: faeces...
CTTTGGTTGGTCTTTTCCCGAAGCGTGTTGTATTCCACTCCGACCACTTCGGGGATAATTCGGTTTATTGTGTCGATGGCCGCTCGTATGTCTGTGCATTTGGCTACACGAGGAGCGAAACGATTATAAAAATTTTGTCTCCACGAGTCCCGAGTTTCATCTACCACGGCATAGGGCAAAACTTCGTTGAGGAAGATAGAGTCTGGTAGTGCTTTTGTCCATGAAAATTCAGACCGAACCCGACAGGCGTATGCCACGTTCTCTTTTAAAAGATCGAGATTCATCGTGTCGCGGTCTCCCTGTGGCATCCAAACTATCAGGTAAGCCATCGCTTCTTGTTCGTCGTGTGGCGTTTTGTGTAATAGTAATCTTAGGCTATCTGCACGAGACGACTGGTTTAAAACGGTTTCGAGTTGTCGTTTATAATCGGTTGAGATACCAGAGGTACAGGCAGAGAGTGAGCAAATCAACCCGGCAAGCAGTAGAAAAAATGGAGCTTCTTTTCTCATGTGAGAGTCGTTTTTAGATTAGTTGGTTCAGAATATTACGAATCATGGTTGGGTCGATTCCGATTGATGCATATTCGGGAATCCCCTGTACTCCGCCCATTGAGATCAACGGATTTTTATAGGTCATACGGCTTTCTGTTAAATTCCGAGCACTGAAATGTATGGCATCCACTCCGGTGTCGGCAAGCAGTTTGACGTTCGATGCATTCACTCCGCTTCCTGCCATTACGGCTATTCGTCCTGCGGAGGCTTTGACTAACGAATGAATGTTCTCGATTCCTTCCGGTGCTGTGTTACGTCCTCCCGAAGTGAGTACCCGACAGCAACCGACTCTCACGAGGGCTTCGAGGGCTTTGTTGGTATCGCAGGTCATGTCGAAAGCCCGGTGGAATGTAAATTCCATTTCTTTGGCTGCGGCGACCAATTCTGCTGTGCGGATTTCGTCTACTCGTCCGTCGGAAGTGAGTATTCCCGCTACCACGCAATCTGCTCCGCAGTCATGGGCAAAACTAATTTCTTCGAGCATTTGGTGAAATTCTTTGTCGGAGTAGAGGAAGTCTCCGCTACGGGGACGAATCATTACACTCAGTTTTAAATGAGGAATTCGACGAGCCATGCGAATGAATGCGGCCGATGGGGTAGTGCCTCCCTCATAAGGAGATGCACACAGTTCTACACGGGTGATACCCATATCGGCGGCTATTTGGCAGGCTTCGAGTGTGAAAGTGCAAAGTTCGGTTTCTATCATGATTACCGTTTCTCTAAATTGTGTATCGAATTTTCATTTTCAAAGGATTTTACAAAGATAGTGAAAGGTGGGTGTAGAGACAAGCGGAAATATTGTATCCGATTTGGCTATGCCTAACCGAATCCTATCTTCGTAGTTGCAAAGATAGATATTTATTGATGGGATGCAAGAGGGAAAAGTGGGTCATTGGTTATGTGTAGTCATACCCTATGTATTGTATCATTCAATAAATACGAACAGCTATGCGATTATCGCATAGCTGTTCGTATTTTTACAAGTGGAAATATGCTTATTTCGACTTTTTCATTCCTTTATAAATGAGAAATCCTACGATAAATACACAAATAGCGATGAGTATATAGAGTATTTCGTGGCTATACATCTGGACTTTCGAGATAAGTTCGTCTTCGGGGATAACAGCATGGAATCCATATCCTATGGCGGCCAATACGATATTCCAACACATGGCGCCAAGAGTTGTGAAAAGAATAAATTTGGAGAATTTCATACGAGCCAATCCTGCCGGTATGGAAATAAGTTGACGTACGGCCGGTATCAGTCTTCCGATGAGAGTGGATATACTACCATGCTTGTCGAAATAGCGTTCAGCTGTTTCGACTTTTTTCTGGTCGAGCAGACAGATATGTCCGATGCGGCTGTTGGCGAATTTGTAAACGAGCGGACGTCCAATCCAACGGGCTAAATAGTAATTAATGATTGCACCGAGGTCTGCTCCGAGAGTCCCGAAGATAACCACCAAATACATGTTTAATTCTCCGTAAGCGGCTTTATATGCGGCCGGTATAATGACGATTTCGGAAGGGAAAGGAATAAAGGAACTTTCTATCATCATTAGAAATGTAATAGTCCAGTAGTTTAAATTATCGAGACACCACTGAATGAAAGATAATGATTCCATAAAAAAGGATTATAAAATTTGCACTTTTATGGCTGCAAAGGTAATATATTCGTGTTACAAATTTGAATTTTTGTGAAAATGTAATCGTATTTTAATATGGCTATTGCTCGAAGTTTTGGAAAATGGTACGGTATATTTCCGCCTTATCGGTTAGAGGCTTGGGATAAGCGCGGGAAGTGGAGGGCATACGGTAAAGCCGGAGGCGGCGATTATGGTAAAGAAAATCGACGAACCCTCCGATTGCAGGAGCTGGTGAACCTGTGATAGAAAGTAATGTGTCGGTTGCCTTTTGTCCTGTGGTCACCAGAGTATGACAGCGAGGAATTTGATCGAGTATTCCGGCCAGATTTAATGGCTCGACGACTTCGAGGGTTAAGTCCGAGGCATTTCCGTTTAGGCGATTGGCAACGGCTACCGTATCGCTTACAGCAATGGCTTTTTCCCGTAGAAATTGTTCGATGTTGTCTTTACGGAATTTTTTCTTTTCTATATCTACAAAATGATTTTTGTCGTCGAAGAAGATAAGCCCAAAAATTCTCCACATATCGTTGGTGTAATTGGGATAGAAAAAATCCATCGACCAGCGCTTGCGGGGAGGCGGAAAACTTCCTAGCAATAGGAGCCGGGCATTGGGTGGAAGAAATGGGGCGAGAGGGTGTATCTCCGGTTGAAGTGGATTCATCTTTTTATCGTAAATAGTTAAAAGGAGAGGTCGCTTGGTTCGTCGTTGATTTTCCAGAAAATGTTCTCGGCGGCATCATATCGATATTGTCCTTCTCGTAATGTTTCTGTTTGGAAATCTTCTTTCTCGAAAACGTCTTCTCTCTCGTCGAGTATATAAAATTCGTCGTTCGTATCCGTTGCTTGTATGGTCGCTATGTACCCCTCTGGGATTTCGAAGATTTCATTTTCTTCTACTTCTATCATTTCTCCGTCATAACCTTGTTGGAATAGAATGTCGTAGGCATCGAAATCGTCGTTCTCATCGTAGCCCATTTCGTCCCTGATCGTATCGAATTCGGGGGTTAAGAATAAAGTAATTGTTTCCATAATTATGGGGATTTATTCAAAATACAAAGGTACTTATTTTTACGATTGTTTCAACAATTCATGTGCCTCGTTGTTTTAATTATCGATGAAACGTTTAAATCCCAAGAAAGTATGAAAAAATTATTTGTTTCTTGTTCCTGTTTTTTGGTGACGGCATTATTATCGGTACAGGCTGATAATAAAATGGATAAACAGACCGATGTCGTTGTAGAAGAGTGTGTTTGTCAAGGCCCTTCACAGTCGCCGGCTCGAGTAATTCTTTTGTGGGGGGAAACCCCACCGAATGACGAATTGATGGCGATGTTTTACGACACTCGGTTATTGCATTTCCAAGATCCGCGAGCCCCTCGTTTTTTGCTGATAGATCGTAAAGGGCGTGCGGCATTGGGTATAGGTGGTTATGTAAAGGCTACTGCTTCCTATGATTTTGACGGGGCTCTGCCTAACCGGGATTTTGTGACATACGATATCCCTGTTCCCCGTAATCCGGCGGAACGTAATCAGTATCAAATGGATGCTTCTACCACACGTCTGTTTTTGAAATTAGTCGGGGCCAATTCTGTATTAGGAAAATATACCGTTTATGTAGAAAGTGATTTTCGGGGAGGACAGGATTACGGTTTTCGTCTCAGACAGGCTTATGTGAATGCCCGTGGCTTTTTAGTCGGACAGACTTGGAGTACCTTTGTGGATCCCGCAGCAGCTCCTCCTACAATCGATTATGAAGGTCCAAATGGTATGACTAGTGTGCGTAATGTTATGTTGCGTTATACTCTTGATTTAAGTAAGCATTGGCAGGTGGCATTAGCGGCCGAAGCGCCTTCGGTGACTTATACGCTAAGTGATGGTAACAATATGGCTATTCGTCAGCGTATGCCCGATATTCCGTTTTATGTCCAGTATGGTTGGAACGAAGGGAACAATCATATACGAGTCTCTGGTCTTATACGAGGTTTGTCCTATCGAGATTTGATGTCCTCTCGAAATAAATCTGTTTTGGGTTGGGCCGTGCAACTTTCGGGATTAGCTAATATTACACCGAAGGTAATGCTGTATTATCAAGGGGTTTATGGACGAGGATACGATAGATACTTGAACGGTTTGAACGGGAAGGGTTTCGATTTGATTCCAGACCCCGATAATCAAGGAAAACTTTATGCACCAGAAACATTAGGCTATGTGGCTGGCATACGGTATTCATTCTCTCAAAAATTCTTTATTTCGGCATCTTATAGTCAAAGTAGATTATACAGCAAAACCGGGTCGCTCTCGGAAAATTCCTATCGATATGCTCAATATATTGTCGGGAACGCTTTTTATAATTTAACTCCCGATTGTAGTATTGGGCTTGAATATCTTTATGGTCATCGTTCCAATATAAATAGGGAAGATGGTCAGGCCAATCGAATCAATGCAATGATTCAATATAATTTCTGAAAAAGGGGAATTATTGTTGAGCCCGTTCTCTTTGTTTAGCGATAGTGAAGAGGGAACGGGCTTTGTTGTGCAATGTCATGAATCGCGTTTGAATCGTGGTTTTTCTGATAAAAATATTGTTCGCCATGTAAAAAGTGTTATTTTTGCATGGCGATTATATAATTGGGCCATTATTTAGAAACAGAGCACATAATGAGATATTTGTATTTGACGTTTTTTATGATACTTCTTTGGGGGATAACGTCTTGTTCTTCTTCGAAGAATGTTCCCTATATGGTTGATATTGAAGATATACCTGCCGAAGTATTGAATGCTGCGACGGTTCAGTCTTCTCCTGTTTTAGCTCCGGGGGATATTATAGATATATCGGTAGTGGCTAAGAATCAAGAGGTTGTTATCCCGTTTAACAAGAGGTTGATGCAAGGAGAGGCTTATCTGCGAGGAAATGCATCGAAAGCCGTTGAATATTATTTGATTGATCAGGCGGGTAATATCGATTTCCCGGTGATTGGGCGTATTCACGTAGCGGGAAAAAGTAAGATGGAGGTAGAACATTTGATTCAAGAGCTCCTTTATCCCGAATATCTGAATGAACTACCCCAAGTGACTGTGTGGATACAAAACTTTTCTATATCGGTATTAGGAGATGTGAATAGACCGGGATTGTTTACCATAGAAAACGAACGAGTGAGTATATTGGATGCGATCGCTTTGGCCGGAGATTTGGCTATAACAGGTCGCCGGGATAATGTGCTGTTGGTGAGGGTAAATTCAGATGGAACTAAGAGTATAGCGAGAATAAATTTGAATGATAAGAATTTGATATCTTCGCCTTATTTTTATTTACAGCAGAATGATGTATTGTATGTTCAACCAAACAAATCCAAAGCCAATTCTGCTGTTGTCGTACCTCCCACGACTTCATTGATTTTTAGCGCGACTTCAATTTTATTGACTATCGCTAACCTTATTATTACAGCTTGGAGTATTTCGAAATAAAAGTTTTATGGAAGATAAGCAGAATACATCTGTAAAAAATGCATCGGAAGATTTGATGTTACGGGCTTCTTTTTAGAATGTATTTCATATTGGAAATGGTTTGTGGCCAGCTTGGTCGTACTTGCTGTGGCGGTAATGTTTTATTGTTTCAGGCAGACTCCGGTTTATGAGGTCACATCTGCAGTATATATTCAAGACAATAAAGGAGATAACAGCAATATATTATTGGAAAGCCTAGGACTATCTTCCTATAAGAAAAATATAGATAATGAAATAGAAGTCTTACGTTCGAAAAATCAGATTACAGATGTCGTCGAAGCTCTTAATTTGTACACGTCTTATTCTTGGAATTCTTTTTTGAGAAATGTTCCATTGTATGAAGAGACTCCGATAGAGGCTGTTCTTGATTCGATTGATGTGCGTTCGTTAAAGGCTTCTTTGAATATTAGAATAAAACCGCAAAACGGAGTATTCCATTTGGAGGCGAAGACTCGAAATGTGAGGGGCGATGAGGTAGAAATTTGTAACACTACGGTCGAAACTTTTCCATACTCCATACCTTTTCACAAGGGATTTATCCGACTAAGATATACTGGCGATACGATTCCTACCGTTGATAAAACGTTGAATATATCTTTATCGAATCCGAGAAACGTGAGTAAGTCTATTGCCGGAAATTTGACAGTGGCTTTTGCTTCGAAAGATGCAACGATTTTGAAGGTCGTATATCGAACTCCGGTAATAAAAGCGGGTGAGGATTTTATAAAAACACTGGTCGATTTTTATAATATCGATGCGGCCAAGCAAAAAAATCAAGGGACTGAAAAAACGCAACAGTTTATTGATGCCCGTTTGGATTCTATTTCAAAAGATTTATCGGTTGTAGAGGCGCGAGTAGAAGAATATCGCCGTCATAATAATTTGATTGATATTTCGTCTGAGGCGAAATTATATTTGGAGCAAACCGGATTTACCGATGAGAAGTTGGCTGAGTTGGAGTTGCAGAAAAGTCTTGTCGATTATGTAGAGAAATTTTTATCGATACCTCAAAATGAATATATGCCCATTCCTGCGTTGGGAATTGACGATAAAGATTTAGCTAAATTAATAGGAGAATATAATAAAAGTCTGCAACAACGAGAAAGATTATTACATTCATCATCGGAATCCAATCCTGTTATCGTTGAGTTGACGAGAGATATACAGACTCAAAGGTCATTGGTACTGAAAGGTGTCGAAAGCATTCGTAAAGGAGTAGAAATTAAAAAGAGAGATTTATCTCGTCAGGATAAGATTATCGAAGACAAGATTAAGAATGTACCTCAATACGAGCGGGAATTATCCGATATTATGCGTCAGCAAAGGATAAAGGATAATCTGTATGTATTCTTGTTGGAAAAAAGAGAAGAGAATGCATTGGCCAAAAGTATGACCGTACCGGTAGCACGCATTATCGACGATCCGGATTCTACGGGAGAACCAGTTTCTCCTAAGAAAATATTGCTGTTTTGTGCTGCTGTTTTATTGGGCGTTTTGTTGCCGGCATTTGTGATTTACCTCAGAATGTTGTTATTCCCTGTGTTGAAAGATAAGAAAATGCTAGAACGTCTTACTTCCATACCTGTTTTGGCTGAGATATCTAAGAAGCCGGGAAATAAATTTTTTGTGGTTGAGAAAAAGAGTGTGGAGCCCATTGCCGAACTATTCCGATTGTTGAGGAATAATTTACAGTTTGTCCTTACTGGTCCAGAGAAAAAGGTGATAGCGGTAACATCGTCGGTAATGCATGAAGGAAAGACATTCGTTTCTTGCAATATGGCTTTGAGTTTTGCCCTAACGGGAAAACGGGTGCTTCTGATAGGTGTGGATATACGACGTCCTCGTTTGGCTCAGCATTTCCAAATGTCCAATATGAGGGGTGTTACTACCTATTTGTCGGGTGGAGATTCTGATCTTTCGGCTCTTATTCAATCTTCTGGAATTGATTCTAATTTGGACGTTTTGCCGGCAGGGCCTGTTCCTCCTAATCCGAACGAATTGTTGATGAGTTCTCGTTTTGAGCAGTTGGTCGATTATGCACGATCCCATTATGATTATGTGATTTTGGATACAGCACCGTTGGGTATGGTATCCGATTCATTTTTGTTGACCCGGGCTATCGATGTGGTTATTTATGTAGCGAGGGCTAACTATACGAATAAAGCATCGATCGAGATGTTGAACGCATGGATTGACAATAAGCGTATCAATGTGCCGGTTTATCTTATTTTGAATGATGTGAATATGAATTCAAGGACTTATTCATATCGCCAATATGGTGGCGGAAAATATGGTTATGGATATGCTTCTTCGCGGTCGGAACATGTTATTCCGTGGTATAAACGTTTGTTCAGAAAAAGTGATCGTTAATAGGAATGATTTTGAGTATAAAAGAACGGGAAAGAATTTTTATTCTTTCCCGTTCTTTTATTGGATTTGTTGAATCATCGAGTTAACCGAGCTGCCATTTCTTGTGCAAGGTTTCTACATTGCTCCTTTATAGCCGGAGTAATGCTTTGTTTCATTTCTATACAGCAGGGGATAGTTTCCCATTTCATGGATTCGGCGAATGCGGCGAGGTGTTTTACTGCCGCACCGGCCCAAGTGAAAGAACCGAAATAGGCAAACGTACGATTCTTGATATCCCGTGTAGCAATCATTTCGGTGAGGGTTTCGACTGCCGGAAATAATCTGTTAGAATAAGTAGGGCTGCCTATAATGAGCCCCCGGTAGCGGAATATGTTTTGGAGGATATACGATGGGTCTTCGTGGGAAACATTGTGGAGTACAATCTCTTTGATTCCGTTGGCTGCTAGTTCACGAGCTATTTCTTCGGCCATCTGTTCGGTATGCCCGTACATACTACCATAAGCGATAACAACACCCGGTTCACCTTCATATCGACTTAGGCGATCATAAATGCCAATGACTCTGGTTATTTCTTTTTCCCATATGGGTCCGTGTGTGGAACAAATCGTTTTGATTTCTATGTCGGATAGTTTTTTTAGTGCCATTTGTACGGCTGGCCCGTATTTCCCCACGATATTGGAGTAGTAACGCACCATTTCGCTCCAATACTTATCCGTGTTTAATTGACTGTCTGTAATGCCTCCGTCCAAAGTACCGAAGCAGCCGAAGGCATCCCCTGAAAAAATCAATTTGTCTTCGTTAACGTAGGTCATCATTGTCTCGGGCCAATGAACCATCGGCGTAAGATGAAATGTGAGAGTCCTTTTCCCGATAGACAAGGATTCTCCGTTTTTAATACAAAGAGTATTGTCGTCTATTCCATAATATCCTTTGACCATTTCGAGGGTTTTGATATTGCCTACAATTGTCATTTGAGGATATTTTTGACGAATAAATTGTATCGAGGCAGAATGATCCGGCTCCATGTGGTTGATTATGAGATAATCTATTTTCCCGTCCCCGATAATTTCGGTTATGTTGTCGAGTAGTCTATCGGTATAAGCGGCATCTACGGTATCTATTAATACATTTTTTTTATCGGTTATCAAGTAAGCATTATAGGATACTCCGTATGGAAGCGGCCAAAGATTTTCGAATTTATATTTACACCGGTCATTTACTCCTACATAATGTATACCATTTGTAATTTCTGTTATCTTCATAATCGTATAATTAATTTGATATTTGATGATAGTCCTCTTGTTTGTAGATTATCGCTTATTTGAAAATGATTCCAAAAATACGAAAAAATAGAAATCTTTGGGAAGTTCAAAATTTATTTTTTCCTTTGTAATAGAAAACCTTAAATGGTTATATAGTTTATTAACAAATTTGCTAATAGGTGCATATTGTACCAGAAAAACATTAAAATCATGAAAAAGTATTTGGCAGAGATGGTGGGTACTATGGTACTCGTGTTGATGGGTTGTGGAAGTGCTGTATTTGCGGGCAATATAGCAGCTGCTTGCGGTGCGGGAGTAGGAACGTTGGGCGTTGCTATGGCATTCGGCCTTTCTGTGATTGCTATGGCTTATACGATTGGCGGTATATCGGGTTGCCACATCAATCCGGCTATTACGTTGGGTGTATGGTTGTCTAAACGAATGAACGGGAAGGATGCCGCCATGTATATGGTCTTTCAGATAATCGGAGCGATTATTGGATCGTCTATTATTTATGCTTTGGTTTCTACGGGCGGTTCATCGGGAGTGACTACGACGGGAGCCAATAGTTTTGGAGACGGAGAAATGTTACAGGCATTCATCGCCGAGACAATCTTTACGTTTATTTTTGTATTGGTGGTATTGGGTGCGACCGATGAGAAAAAAGGAGCGGGCAATTTCGCAGGATTGGCTAACGGGCTTTCTTTTGTGTTGGTTCATATTGTGTGTATCCCTATTACGGGAACATCGGTAAATCCCGCTCGTAGTATTGCTCCGGCTCTGTTTGCAGGAGGAGAAGCTCTTTCACAGTTGTGGTTGTTCATTGTAGCGCCGTTTTTCGGAGCTGCGTTGTCTGCAATGGTTTGGAAAGGACTGATGGGTGACAATAAGGAATAATATAGTTTTTCTACGATAAAATAAAGGGGCTGCTTTTCAAGGCAGCCCCTTTATTTTATGGATTGTAAAAAACGATGCCTTTAATATATAACCCTCCAATTTCTTGCGGGTTGTTCATATAGCCGTCCAAAGACAGAGGAAGTATGTATGTATTGTTGCCTCGGAAAGACCAAATCGTGTCGTTGGAATTTACTTTGTAGTTTTGTTTTTTTAGTAGGTCGACTAGCGGATAAACGGCGACAACGGTACTGTCTGGCCCCAATATTTCCACATTGTCGCTGTTTGTTCGGATATTTGAATTTTCATCGAAAAACAGGGCGTATTGGTAATCTTTTATATTTATGTTTTTGCCTTCGTAAGAATCCGATTGGTAGTAGGAAAAATAGATGCGATGATTTTCCTGTGAGCGATTCAATGCAGATGTTATCCCTTGTGTGAGTTTGGAAAATTGCATCGAGGAAACGGAATCGGTGAACCAGACTTGTATATCTTTTGCCCCATAATTCTCTGTGAGATAGAGAAGGTCATCTTGTAGTCGGGTGGCATCAATAGAGTCGAGCTGGGTGCACTGGGTTTCTAAACTGTCGAATGTAAGAAGATTGTTTGTCCCGAGTTTGTTATTTTGAATGAGTGTATCTATCCGCTTGTGCATGGTATACCGGGTAATTTCGCTGAATCTCCACGGGCCGATTGATGAGATGAGGAAAAGAAGAATAAATGAGATGAACGGGATTTTTATTTTTTTACCAGATGTAAAAATGGTATACAAGGCAGTCGTATAGCACCAAAAGTTGAGCAGCAGTATGTATAGGCGGTTAGTCGTGATACCATAGTCTTGAAAGCGGCGGATTATACCGACAGTCATTAAGATTAATAGTGGGAGAAGCAGTATGCCGAACCATTGCCTGAAAAATTTCAAAGGACGATTCTCTTGTATGCATAACGGATATAGTATAAAAAGGGTGATTGTTCCGCCTATGGTGAGAATGGAGACTAGTGCGGAGACCCAACCATCGGGAAGTTGCCACTGAATTATGATTTTTATTAAATAGGCATAAAGGATTGTTCCGTAGAGTATGAGGAGGGGTAATAGTATATATAAACCTAGAATTTTCCATGCTTGGGCAAACGAATGCACCTTTGTTTCGGTTATCGAGGCGATAGGAATGTTGCCTAGCAGATAGAAAGAAAAGAACAAGGTATAGCAAAGTACATGTATGTTTGAATACATCTCGCTTTTGAATTCACAGCCGAACAGAGTATCGGTAGAAAATAACGCCAGAGAGAGGCCGGCTGCCAAGACCGATGCAAAAAGTAAGCCTGTTAGTATTTGAATACACAACAGATAGGAGAAATTCCAAAAAGAGGTATCGGTGTCCTTTTTCAAAAAGGCAGCCCAAAATAAGGACGAAAAAAATGTTACGATAGGAGCTATGAAAGCAAGTGCCCCGAAGAAATGTTCGGGAGTATCGTTCGAAATGTAGCCGTACAAGCTCCATAATAGTACAGCGAGTAGGGATACCGAATGTCGTATAGTGGGGCTCAAGCGGTTCTCGAAGCAGAGGGCGATACTTGCAGCGAGAGGTAATGCGCCTACCCATACGTACCAATAGGAGGGTTCGTAAAGTATGCTCCCTTTTACTTGCTCATAGGGGAGGTTGACGAGTAATAGCAGAGAGATACACAACCCGATTGTTGCTGTTGCTGCGACCGGAAATCGTTTGAGCGCATTCAAAAGGGTTTCGGTGATGGATTGCCAACGAAAGGTATTTATTCTGTCGAGCATAGTTGAATGATGTTGTTGGTGAAGAATAAATCCCCTAAGTACACGCGTTGTTAAAAACGTACTTAGGGGATTCGGAAATATGTCAACAATGTTATTTATTGACTCTGAACTTGTCTATACCGTCTTTTAGGTATCCGACCGATTGTCGGGCGGCAGCGATACCTGCATTGATGTTCGCTTCGGCGGTTTGGGCTCCCATTTTTTTCGGAGTGAAGAATACTCGGTTGCCGAATTTCTCTTTTAAAGTGTCGGCAATAGTCGGTGCAACATCGGCTACATAGTGAAAATCGGTACGTTCTTCGAGTATGCGTGCCAGATCTTCTTCATATATCACCTCTTTACGAGCCGTGTTGATGAGAAGAGCTCCTTTGGGCATAAGCGAAAGCAACGAGTAGTTGATCGATTGCTTCGTTTCGGCCGTAGCCGGGATATGCAGCGATACGAATTGACATGTTTTATAAAGCTCTTCGACCGATGCGACAGGCGTTACACCGTCTTTTTTCATCACATCGTCGGGGCAATAAGGATCGAATGCATAAACTTCCATGTCGAATCCTTTGGCAATACGGGCCACATTACGTCCTACTTGTCCGTAGGCATGGATTCCTAGTTTTTTTCCTTTCAATTCCGTACCCGATGTTCCGTTGAAATGATTTCGTATCATTAAGATAGTCATACCGAACACGAGCTCGGCCACAGCGTTGGAGTTTTGTCCGGGGGTGTTCATTACACATACTCCTTTGGCAGTAGCCGCGTTGAGGTCGATATTGTCATAACCCGCTCCGGCACGTACTACGATTTTTAATTTTGGGGCAGCGTCAAAAACTTCGGCATCGACGATATCGCTGCGTACAATGAGGCCTTCAACATCTTCGACTGCTTTTAGTAGAGCGGCTTTATCGGGGTATTTTTCCAAAAGAACCATTTCGACACCTGCGTTGTCGAGAACTTCTTTGATTCCATTTACTGCAACGGCGGCAAATGGCTTTTCAGTAGCAACTAATACTTTCATGGTTTTTCTATATTAGTGTTTCTTCTCAAATTCTTTCATGGTAGCTACGAGGGCTTCGACACTCGATTTAGGCATAGCATTATAAATGGAAGCTCTGAATCCACCTACCGAACGGTGTCCTTTAATACCTACCATGCCTTGTGAGGAAGCAAATTCGATAAATTCACTTTCAAGGTCTTTATATTCTTCTTTCATAACGAAGCAGACATTCATGATGGAGCGATCTTCGTGAGCTGCTGTTCCGACGAAAATTTTACTGGAATCGATAGCATCGTAGAGGATTGCTGCTTTTTCCAAATCACGTTTTTCCATCTCTTTGATACCTCCCATCTCCTTATAATATTTCAAGGTCTGCAATGCCGAGTAGATGGGGAGACAGGGAGGCGTATTGAACATCGATCCTTTTTTGATGTGGGTACGATAGTCGAGCATGGTGGGGATAGCCCGGTCTACATGCCCGAGAGCCTCTTCTTTGACAATCACGATAGTAACTCCGGCAGGGGCTAAATTTTTTTGAGCTCCGGCGTAGATGACGTTATATTTGGAAACGTCGATAGGTCGGGAGAAAATATCGGAAGACATATCGGCTACAAGAGGTACATTTACGTCTGGGTCAAATCGCATTTCTGTTCCGTATATCGTGTTGTTGGAGGTAAAGTGGAAATAATCAACATCGTCGGGGACAGTATATCCTTTGGGGATATAAGAGAAGTTGGCTTCTTTCGAAGAAGCGACGACATCTACTTCTCCGAACAATTTAGCTTCTTTGATTGCATTTACAGCCCATGTTCCGGTTTCGAGGTAAGCAGCTTTACGGTTCAACAAATTATATGGAACCATACAGAATTGCATGCTGGCCCCTCCACCTAAAAATAGGACATCATATCCCGCAGGGACTTCGAGCAACTCTTTTACTAGGGTTTTAGCTTCTTCGATAACCGCTGTAAATTCTTTGCTACGATGTGAAATTTCCAACAGAGACAGACCTGTATCTGCGAAATTAAGAACGGCATCCGCTGTGTTTTTAATGGTGTATTCGCTCAGAATAGAAGGGCCTGCATAGAAATTGTGCTTCTTCATAACGATCTTTGTTTAGTAGTTTGGTATAATTTGGTTTTGATAGATTACAAAAGTAATTCTTTTTTTTCTTAGTTTTTATGCGCTTTGAAATATTTTGTTACAAAAATTTACAAAATGACGGCTATTTGTTAGCCCGAGATAGCATTTCGACAGATTATTTGTATCGGTCTTTCCATAGCTTGTTTAGATGATCTTTCAGCTTGTTCTCCGCAACGTTATCCTGAGGCTTCCACCAATTATTGTCTTTCAACTCGTTTGGTAAATATTGCTGATTGACGAAGTTACCCGTATAATCGTGTGCATATTTGTAATTTTTTCCATACTCCAACTCTTTCATCAATTGTGTCGGTGCATTCCTAAGATGTAACGGAACTGGAAGGTTTCCTGTTGCTTTCACTGTTTCCAGTGCTTGATTTATCGCCATGTAGGCCGAATTGCTTTTGGGTGAACTAGCCAGATAGATTGTTGTTTCGGCCATGATGATGCGGCTCTCCGGCCACCCTATATTTTGTACAGCATCGAAGCAAGCGTTGGCTAAAAGCAAGGCATTGGGGTTTGCCAGTCCTACATCTTCGGAAGCCAATATAACCAATCGTCGTGCGATGAAAGCGGGGTCTTCACCTCCTTCGACCATGCGGGCAAGCCAATAGATTGCGGCATCCGGATCGCTGCCACGTATGGATTTGATAAATGCCGATATGATATCGTAGTGCATTTCGCCGTTTTTGTCGTAGGCGGCAGGATTTTGTTGTAACCGTTCCGTTACAATCGCATCGTCGATGATTATTTTTTCGTTCTCTCCGACCGCTTGGGATACGAGATCGATGATATTTAGCAGCTTTCGGGCATCCCCTCCTGAATAACGAAATAGAGCATCGGTCTCTTTTACTTCTATATCGCGTTCTTTCAGATAAGTATCGGAATGTATAGCTCTGTCGAGCAGTAGCTGCAAGTGCTTTACTTCGAGTGATTTGAGGACATATACCTGACAACGGGAGAGCAAAGGGCGTATTACTTCGAAAGAGGGATTCTCGGTCGTTGCTCCGATGAGCGTCACCGTACCGTATTCGACCGCGCCGAGGAGAGAGTCTTGCTGTGATTTACTGAACCGGTGGATTTCATCGATAAACAATATGGGACGTACTTTGGAAAAAATATTGGCTTTGCATCGGTCTATTACTTCGCGAACTTCTTTTACGCCGGATTGTACGGCACTCAATGTGAAGAACGGTGCTTGTAATTGTTGCGATATGATGTGGGCCAGAGTTGTTTTTCCAACACCCGGAGGCCCCCAAAGAATGAAAGACGAAATTTTTCCCCCATCGATCATACGCCGCAGTACGGCTCCCGGTCCTACCAGATGTTCCTGTCCGATGTATTCGTCTAAGTTTTTGGGCCTTAGTCTTTCTGCCAGAGGTTGTAACATAAATTACTTGTTTCTGTTGATACAAATATACTTGTTTTGGACCGTTTTTGCAAGGAAAGAAACGGAAAGATAGAGCTGTTTATGAGAAGTATGAAAATCGGCTGGTTTTTGGAGTAATAAGTAAAAAACTGTTATCTTTATTCCGCAAATTTAATTAGATATGTCATGAAGAGACTTTTTCTTTTTTTCTTGTTAATTGGATATTGGTCGGTAGTAAGAGCTTCGGATACGGTTTTTATAAAAGAGGCACAAGTCCCCATTTTGATAGAACGGCAGGATAATCTATTATTTTATCTTCGATTCGATGCACGAGACAGCCGAATGCTTGATGGAGTAACAGTAGATTTGTCGAGGTGTAAAAATCTCGACGATATTCAATCTGTGAAGCTCTATTATGGTGGAACAGAAGCCCGTCAAGAGGAAGATAAGAATCGATTTGCTCCGGTTAGTTATATTTCGAGTTTCAGTCCCGGTAAGACATTGTCGGCATATCCTTCTTATTCGATAAAATGTGCCGAGGAATCGAATGTGTCTGAGTCGGTGGTTTTGAAATGTAATTACAAATTATTTCCGGGAGTTAATTTCTTTTGGGTGAGTTTGCAGGTGAAACCCGGTACATCTCTTTTATCTAAGGTGACGGCAGATTTGAGTTCTGTGACAATAGACGGGAAAGAGGCTGTTTGTAAAAAAATGTCGCCCGACGGTATTGTACACCGCATGGGAGTAGGCGTTCGTCATGCTGGTAACGACGGTGTTTCGGCGTTTCGTATTCCCGGATTGGTCACTACGAATAAAGGTACATTGTTGGGTGTGTATGATGTGCGTTATAATAGTAGCGTGGATCTGCAAGAACATGTAGATGTTGGATTGAGCCGTAGTACCGATGGCGGGAGAACATGGGAGAAAATGAGATTGCCGCTTTCTTTCGGAGAGACCGGAGGCTTGCCGGCTGCCCAAAATGGGGTAGGAGACCCTTCTATCTTGGTTGATACAAAGACAAATACAGTGTGGATTGTCGCGGCGTGGACACACGGTATGGGGAATCAACGGGCATGGTGGAGTTCACAGCCGGGAATGGAAAAGAGCTATACGGCTCAACTCGTGATGACGAAGAGTACCGATGACGGCAAAACTTGGTCGAAGCCGATTAATATAACCGGGCAGGTGAAAGATCCTTCTTGGTATTTCCTACTTCAAGGGCCGGGACGAGGTATTACCATGCAGGACGGCACGTTGGTATTTCCCATTCAGTTCATAGATTCGACTCGTATTCCGAATGCTGGTATTATGTATAGTAAGGACCGGGGTAAAACTTGGAATATACATAATCTGGCACGGACAAATACGACAGAGGCTCAGGTCGTGGAGATAGAGCCGGGGGTGTTGATGTTGAATATGCGGGATAACCGGGGTGGAAGCCGAGCCGTAGCCATAACCGAGGATTTGGGAAAAACATGGACCGAGCATGAGTCGTCCCGAAAAGCTTTGCAAGAACCTGTGTGTATGGCGAGTCTGATTCATGTTCGTGCCGAAGATAATGTATTGGGTAGGGATATCCTTCTTTTCTCGAATCCCAACACGAAGAAGGGGCGCAACCATATTACGATTAAAGCCAGTTTAGATAAAGGCCTGACGTGGTTGCCAGAAAATCAAGTGATGTTGGACGAAGATGAGGGGTGGGGGTATACCTGTCTGACCATGATCGATCGTGAGACAGTGGGTATTTTATATGAGAGTAGCGTGGCTCACATGACTTTCCAAGCTATTAAGTTGAAAGACTTAATTCGGGAGTAACAATTCTCCATTTTGTTAAAAGTGCTAAATTTAAACATTCCGCAGAAAGTGTGGTTAAACCTTTGGACAAAAACAGAGTCTTATAAACAGATTCGCGAATAAATAAATTGAAGAAAACTTTTTAATGAAAGGAGAAAATTTATGAAAAAGGCAATAGTATCGTTCGCTTTTGTTCTCGTTTTATCGATGAGTTCATTTGCCGGTAATAAAGTAAAGAACGAACGGAAAGAGAAATGTGAATTCCCTTGTGAACAAATGTTGAAAGATTTGAATCTTAGCGAAAAACAGCTTTCTCAATTAAAAGAAGCCGATAAGACGTTCGATACGGAAGTAAAAGCGATTCGAGAGAAAAAGAAGGAATTTGAGAAATCGAATCGAGAATCGATGAAAGCGGCTAAGGTTCGTCGGGATTCCACATTTAAATCTATTCTGACCAAAGATCAGTATATTCAGTATTTGGAACAGAAAGTGGCACGATTGGAAAAACGAGCAGCCCGCGATTCTTGGCGTGAAAGATTTAGGGCTCCATTTATGGGGAAAGATATGAAGCAGGGGCGTCTTAATCCCTTGCCGTGGAGTGAAAAGAATGTAGAAAAATAAAGAACAGTGAATAAATAGGTTTTCGGTAGGAAAGAAAGGCTGCTATGCAATGCATAGCAGCCTTTGCTTTTTTTTTATCTCGTTTCAGTTACGAAATACGATTTGGTCATTTTCGGTATCGACTATGATAGGCTTCGATCGGTCTACTTTCTGAGCCAGCAGGTCTTTCGACAACTGGTTCAAGATAAGCCGGTGTATCACTCGTTTTACCGGACGTGCTCCAAACTCAGGGTCGTAGCCTTCGGCTGCAATCAAGCCCAGAGCTTTGGGTGTAATTTCGAGGGTGACACCGTTTTTCTCCAACATCTTTTTGATGTTGTCGATTTGTAACGACACAATCTCTTCGATTTCTTTCTCGCTCAACGGGGTGAACATAATCGTTTCGTCTATACGGTTGAGAAATTCGGGACGTATGGTTTGTTTCAACATATTCAAGACCGCTTCTTTTGTCTTTTCGATGACTTCGGTTTTGTTGGCAGGAGTCATCTTTTCAAAATTTTCGCGTATCAAGGCGGAACCCATATTCGAAGTCATGATGATAATGGTGTTTTTGAAATTAACCAATCGGCCTTTGTTATCGGTCAATCGTCCGTCATCGAGTACCTGCAACAGAATGTTGAAGATGTCGGGGTGAGCCTTTTCTATTTCGTCGAACAAAACCACCGAATAAGGTTTACGCCTGATCGCTTCGGTCAGTTGACCGCCTTCATCGTATCCAACATATCCCGGAGGCGCACCGATGAGTCTTGACACTGAATATTTTTCCATGTACTCACTCATATCAATTCTGACAATATTATTTTCATCATCAAAAAGGCTGGCTGCAAGCGTCTTTGCAAGTTCTGTTTTACCTACACCGGTAGGTCCGAGGAACAGGAATGAACCGATTGGCTTGCCAGGATCCTTAATTCCCGCTTTGGACCTCATAATAGCTTCCGTAACTTTTCTTACAGCCTCATCCTGTCCAACAACTCTCTTATGGAGTTCATTTCCCAGATTAAGAGTCTTATTACGTTCGCTTTCATTAAGTCTTGTAACAGGAATTCCTGTCCATTTTGATACAATCTTACCGATTTCATCTTCAGTTACACACTCATGCACAAGAGTAAGTTCTCTTTCTTTGACAATCTTTTCTTCCTCTGCCAGTTGTTTCTGTAAAGCAGGGAGTTTGCCATACTGGAGTTCTGCAGCTTTTTCAAGATTATATTCTCTCTGTGCCTGCTGAATCTGTCCGTTGACACTTTCAATCTCTTCACGTATCTTGCTCAACTTATCAACAGATGACTTCTCGCTTTCCCATTTTGCCTTGCCTGCATCAAGTTTTTCTTTGTTTTCGGCAAGTTCTTCCTGTAACTCAAGAAGTCTCTTTTTACTGATTTCATCTGTTTCTTTCTTTAGTGCTGCCTCTTCAATTTCAAGCTGCATTACCTTTCTTGATAATTCATCAAGTTCGGCAGGCATGGAATCAAGCTCTGTCTTAATAAGTGCACATGCTTCATCAACAAGGTCAATAGCTTTATCTGGCAGGAATCTGTCAGAAATATATCTGTGGGAAAGTACAGCCGCTGCCACAAGTGCATTATCGGCTATCTTTACACCATGATATACCTCATACCTTTCCTTGATACCTCTTAAGATTGAGATAGTATCTTCTACTGTTGGTTCGTCAACCGTTACAGGCTGGAAACGTCTTTCAAGTGCAGGGTCTTTTTCTATATACATCCTGTATTCGTCAAGTGTTGTAGCACCTATACAATGAAGCTCACCTCTTGCAAGCATTGGCTTAAGCATATTGCCCGCATCCATTGCACCGTCTGTCTTACCTGCACCGACTATTGTATGAAGTTCATCTATAAACAGGATAATCTGGCCGTCACTCTTCTTTACTTCATCAAGAACGGATTTAAGCCTTTCCTCAAATTCACCTCTATACTTGGCACCTGCAACAAGGGCTCCCATATCAAGGGAAAATACGGTCTTGTCTTTAAGTCCGTCCGGAACATCGCCTCTTACAATTCGCTGTGCAAGGCCTTCAACAACGGCTGTTTTACCTACACCGGGTTCACCTATAAGTACAGGATTATTCTTAGTCTTTCGAGAAAGAATTCTTATCACATTTCTAATCTCATTATCACGGCCTATTACAGGATCCATTTCCTGTTTTTTTGCCTTTTCCACAAGGTCCACACCGTATTTTTCAAGGGTTTCATAAGTTGCTTCCGGATTATCCGTTGTTACTGACTTATCGCCTCTTATACTCTGTAAAACCTGAAGCACACGCTCTCTTGTAATATTATATTTTGCAAATAACCGGGATACCTCATTATTAGGATACTTAATCAAAGTAAGGAAAGGGTGTTCTACAGATACGAAATTGTCACCCATTGCCTTAGCTTCGTCTTCCGCACAAAGGAGAACCTTATTAAGAGCCTGGCTTATCCTTATCTGGACATCTCCTGATACCTTAGGCTTCTTATCTACAATCTTTTCACAATCTGCAATATACGCTTTCTCATCTATATCCATTTTACGGATCAGACTAAGTATAAGACTATCTTCAATTCTGACAAGGGCATATGCAAGATGTTCGTTGTCTATCTCTGAATTAGAAAATTCATACGCAAGCTTCTCACATTCCTGTACTGCTTCAACTGATTTCTGAGTAAATTTCTGAATATTCATAACAACACTTCCTTTCTAATGTTCTATATGTTGTAGAACAATTTCTATGTTGATATAGTATCACGTTTAATTAGCACTGTCAAGAGGTGAGTGCTAATTTTTTTATTTTTAATTTAACAACCTGTTTATACCAGCATATATTATACTAAAAAATCTTAAGGAGCATTCCATGCCTATATTTTACAACCAGGCTACGTTAACCTACAACAATAAAACAGCAAATTCCAATGTTGTAACCGGAGAGCTGCTTGAAGTCCTTACAATTACCAAAACTGCATTAAATTCCAACTACGAACCGGGAGACAACGTAACCTACGTTATCAATATAGTTAATTCCGGCACAGCAGCATTGACAGGACTTACTCTTAAAGATGACCTTGGTGCTTATACCCTTGATGCCAATACACACGTTCCGCTGACATACGTTGAAGATACCATCCAGTATTTTATCAATGGTGTGAGTCAGGCTTCCCCTGTTGTTACAATCGCAGGAGGCTTATCTGTTGCAGGTCTTTCCGTACCTGCAGGAGGCAACACAACCCTGTTATACGAAACAAAGGTAAATGATTATGCAAATCCTACGGCATTGAGTACAATAACCAATACTGCAAATCTTTCGGGAGATTCCTTATATAACGATTTATCTGCTTCTGCCACAATTACTGCTGCAGCTGCAACCAATTTAAGCATCTCCAAGTCAGTATGCCCCGACAGTGTTGTTGAAAATGGTCAGCTGACTTATACTTTTGTAATCCAGAATACCGGCTCTTTAGCAGCACAGGCCAGTGATAACGTTGTAATCAGTGATACATTTGATCCTATCCTTAACCCTATTACCGTAACATTTGATAATGTTACGTGGACGGTAGGAACAAATTACAGCTATGACACTACAACCGGTGTATTTAACACCATAGCCGGTCAGATAACCGTTCCTGCCGCAACCTATACATAAAATCCTGCTACAGGAATATGGACTCTTACTCCGAGTGTAAGCGTTCTTAAAGTCACGGGAACTGTATAAAAAATTGAGCTATGGTACCCATCATAACGTACCATAGCTCTTATTCTTTACTTTGTATTAAACTGTCAGAACCTTTCTGAAATCATTTCGCTGATTTTTGTCTTATCAACATCAAGTGCAAAGGCAAGTTCGCCAAAAAGCTGTTCTTCTGCCTGACGGAAATATTTCTCATCAACAACAGTAACTTTCTTTCCTTCACTTATTCTCTTACATTTTCTGTTATATATGGTCTTAATCATTGAAGCAAGCTTTTCACAATTACATCCTAACAAAGTCTGCTTATAGCAGTTTTCCCTGTCTCTTTCATCTGCTACAACAGTCTCTTCAAGATCGGGAAATATATCTATCAGTTCCTTTGCATCTTCTCTGGAGATAACCTCTCTCATTACTATCCTGCCGTTTTCAACAGGGGCATATATTATTTCCTCTTTATTGTAAACAGGTACCAATGTATAATATATCCTGTCATTATTTATAAGTGACAAAGTTCCTATCCCTTTAACCGAACATACACCATTCTTACCATATACAACCAAATCATTAATTTGAAACATATCATTCACTTCCTATTTATATTAATAATACCCATTTTCCAAAAAAATTTCCAGTCATTTTAATTATTAACATAAATTTTCGTGATTATAACTAAAAACACCCATTATAATTTTTGTGCATTTTTACTGTTCTTATTATTTAATTTATCAACATATTTCTTAGTCTCAAATGCCGCAACCGAACTTAATGCTACCAATGCTATCAGATTCGGGATTGCCATAAGTCCGTTAAATATATCGGCAATTGTCCATACTGCTTTAATTGTCATAAATGGTCCGAAAAATACGCAGATAATATATAATATCCTATATCCTTTTACAATATGTAATCTGCCTTTAGTAAGGTACTCAAGACATCTTTCACTGTAATAGTTCCAGCCGAGTATTGTAGTGAATGCAAAAAATACGAGACATATCATCAATATAAAAGATGATACCTGTTCAGGGAATGGGAGTCCCTGTCCAAATGCCCGTTCAGTAACAGCATAACCATCAAGTCCTACATTCCATGAACCGGTAATTACGATTGTAAGACCGGTCATCGTGCATATAACAATTGTATCGAAAAATGTTCCGAGCATTGATACAAGTCCCTGCTTTGCCGGCTCGTTAGTCTGTGCAGCGGCTGCTGCAATAGGCGCACTGCCAAGCCCTGCCTCATTAGAGAAAACACCTCTTGCAATACCTTTTTGCATAACTACAATTATTGAACCGATTGCACCACCTGTAACCGCAGACGGATTAAATGCGCCTTTGACAATTAACTTAAATGCTCCCGGAACTGCTTTAATATTCAAAACAATGACTATCAAT